>Ga0153928_1000009_pt1 | contig 107738 bp, 97 predicted proteins | sample TSNJ012MetaG_FD_106656 | JGI IMG/M metagenome (GOLD analysis project Ga0153928, IMG submission 106656) | Attine ant fungus gardens microbial communities from New Jersey, USA - TSNJ012 MetaG | ecosystem: Host-associated > Fungi > Mycelium > Unclassified | place: USA: New Jersey, Wharton State...
ATATGGTTTCCTTATTTCTTTGAGTAGCAGGACGGATCCAGGGGCATATTCCATGCCGTCTGATCTGTATGCAGCAGTTCATGAGACTTGTGGGACAATGGCTTCTCCAGGAACTCCTTATACAGCTGCAATATCTCCGGATTCTCGTGGGAGAATCGAAGATGATTCTTGCCGTCCAGCTCGTAGAGCTTCTTACCGCGCTTTTCCGCCAGCTCTTCGCCATCATGGATCGGCTGTCCGCCGCCGCCTACGCAGCCGCCAGGGCATGCCATAACCTCGACAAAGTCAAACTTGGCCTCTCTGCGCCTCATCATTTCCAGCAAACGTCTGGTGTTCCCCAGACCGCTGACAACCGCTACGCGCACCTTGGTTCCGGCCAAATTGAATTCACCTTCTCTCCAGGGTGCATTTCCGCGGACTTCCCGGAAGGAGTCGGGATCCGGATTCTTATTGGCCAGCAGATAATAAGCCGAACGCAGAGCAGCCTCCATAACACCGCCGGTAGCGCCGAAGATTTCACCGGCACCGCTGCCCATTCCTAACGGAAGATCAAAGGGCTCTTCCGCCAGCGCATCTACTATAATACGGTCTGCCCGGATCATAAGAGCCAGCTCTCTGGTCGTAATAACACAGTCTACATCCTTACCCGCGCCGGAATCATTAATCGTAGGAATATCCGCTTCATGCTTCTTGGCGACACAGGGCATTACCGAAACCACATAGATCTTCTCCGGATCCACACCCAGCACCTGTGCATAATAGGTCTTCGCAATTGCGCCGAACATCTGCTGCGGAGACTTGGCGGACGATAAATACGGTACCAGTTCCGGATACTGTGCTTTCGCAAACCGTACCCAGCCGGGACAGCAGGAAGTAAACATCGGCATACCGGCTTCTCTCAAATCCTCAAACCGCTCCAAGAACTCACTGCCCTCTTCCATGATCGTCAAATCTGCACTAAACGTAGTATCAAATACATGGTCAAATCCCAGACGTCGAAGTGCTGCCGCCATCTTACCGGGAGTCGCAGTCTCCCGGTCCAGCCCCAGGCTCTCTGCCCAGGCCGTACGTACGGCGGGAGCCACCTGTACGATCTTGATTTTATCCGGATCTGCCAGATAATCGAACACTTTCATCCAATCTTCTCTGTCATGAAGCGCCGCTACCGGACAATGGGTGATGCATTGTCCGCACAGAGTACAGGCGGAGTCCTCCAGATTTTTCTGTCCGGATACACCGATGGTGGTCCGGGCTCCGGTATTCGCCACATCCCAGACATTCATTTCCTGGATTTTATCACAGACCTGCACGCACCGCATACAGCGGATACATTTCTGGGCGTTCCGCACCAGCGGGAAGTCCTGCGGCCATTCTTCTTCAATCCAGTCATCCGGGAAGGGGTTCGAAGTAACGGCAAGATCCGTGGCAACCGTCTGTAATGTGCAGTTACCAGACCGGAGACAGCTGGCACAACGGCTGTCATGCTGAGACAAGATCAGCTGTACGTTCATGCGTCTGGCAGCGCGGGCCTTCGGGCTATTCGTATAAATCTCCATTCCTTCCTGCACTACGTTATTACAGGATGTAATCAGCTTATCCTTACCTTTCAGCTCTACTACGCAGACACGGCAGGCAGCAATCTCATTAATTTCCTTCAGATAGCACAGACGGGGAATATTGATTCCCGCAGAAGCAGCTGCCTCCAATACAGTAGTACCCTCTGCCACCTCTACATTGATATCATTAATCTTTAATTTTACCATTTGGATTCGCGGCCTCCTTTAAAGATTCCATAACCGAATTGATCACAGCGCAGACAGCGTCCTGCCTCCTGAGCCACCTCTTCTTCCGTCATGCCCTTCTCGATATGCTTAAAGTTATTCTTACGTTCACTGGATTCAATCTCACGCAGGTTAATCCGGCCGCAAGGCTTCTTATCCGCCAGATTGGCACTGGGGATTTCCACATCACACGTGATCTGGTGATGGAAGCCCAGGTACTCGTCAATATTAGCGGCGGCTACCTTACCGGCCTCAATCGCGCGAATTACGGTAGCCGGACCGGTCATACAGTCACCGCCGACAAATACGCCGGGGACCGCTCCCTCCAAGCTGTCGTCTACCGTCTGAATAACACCCCACTTTACGCCCAGACCAAACTCTTCAAAGTGAGCCGAATCAATTCCCTGGCCAATCGCCGTAATCACCACATCGCAGGGAATGCTGACCGGCTCCTCATTCGCCTTGTTCGGACGGGGGCGTCCCTGGGAATCCATAGCACCCACGATCTGAGGCTGTACTAACAGACCCACCACATTTCCGTCTTGATCTGTCTCAATCTTCACCGGAGCGCTCAGGGTGACCACTTCAGCACCTTCCTCTACCGCTCCTTCTACCTCTTCCGGCAACGCCGTCATGTCATTCCGGCGTCTGCGGTAAGCCACCGTTACCTTCTTAGCTCCCAGCCGGATAGCCGTTCTGGTGCAGTCCATGGCAACATTTCCACCGCCGATAATCACGACGTTCTTGTCCTTCAGGTCAATTCTTTCGTCCGTATCAATATCGCGGAGCATTTCCACAGCAGAAATAAGACCTTCGCTCTTCACATTATCACTGACTTCAATTCCCGCGTCTTTATTCGTATGGGCACCGATTGCCACATACACGGCGTCGAACTGCTCATGCAGTTCCTTAATGGTAATGTCTTTCCCGACATTCACGTTCATATGTGCCGAAACACCGGTGGAAAGAATTGCATCCACATCCTCCTGCAGCCGCTCTCTGGGGAAACGGTACGAAGGAATTCCATAACGAAGCATACCGCCAAGAGCCGGTTTCTCCTCATACAGATCTACCTTATGGCCCATCAGAGCCAGATAGTAAGCACAGCTCAAGCCGCTGGGGCCTCCGCCCACGATTGCCACACTCTTACCGGTAGGCGGTTCATTGGAAGGTACTAATACCGCATCGGCTCTGGCATTGTCCACTGCCATCCGCTTTATCGCGCGAATATTCACGGCACTGTCAATCATATTCCGCCGGCATCTCGCTTCACAGGGATGCTCACAGACCATGGCACAGGCAGTCGGGAAAGGATTATCCTTCCGGATCAGGCGCACGGCATCTCCGTAACGGCCTTCCGCCACCAGCGCGATATAGCCGGGTACATCTACGCCTGCAGGGCATAATGCCACGCAGGGAACCGCCTGCGTTATACCTGCCGCACAGCGTTTGCGGCGGATATGGGAAGCATAATCTTCACGGCACCCTTTTAATCCGTTCAACACCATCCGGGCTGCGTCGTATCCGATCGCGCAATCGGCAGAAGCCTCTATGCTCTTCGCCGTCTGTTCAATCAGATCCAGTGTCTTCATCGTGGCCCGATTCTCCAGCACGTCCGTCATCAGCCGCTGCAGCTGTCCCAAACCAATCCGGCAGGGAACACATTTTCCGCAGGACTGAGCATGGCAGAGCCGAAGAAAAGAAATCTGCATGTCCACTGGACATAGGCCGGGGGCACTGGCGGCAACGTGCCGCTCCAGATCCAGATAGAGGTTCTCCATGGTTAATTGTGCCTCATCTGGAGTGGAAATTCTAAGTCTACTCATCAGTCTGTTCCTCCTGTTACAATAAGTTCGGCAGTGGCATGCTGGTTATAAATTTAACGACAGTTTCGCGCAATTACCTGCTCGCCCATTACCTTGTGAAAATATTATACCATATGTATTTTTCTTGTCTATAAATGTTTTATTATTAACAATCGGGTCGAATTAATAACTATGATGGGGATTATTATAAAAAGGCGCGATTTTCCGTGCCTTTTTACACAAAAAAGCGAGGAGTGGCGGAAAAACTCCCCTCGCTTTACATATATTTCTTTTAAATATATACTTATACGTATCCCTGTTCTCTCATAGCCTTTACCACCCGGGCAAAACCGGCAATATTCGCGCCGATAACATAGTCTCCTTCATGGCCGTAACGGGCAGCCGCCTCAGAGATCTGCCTGAAAATATTTCTCATGATCTGGTGCAGCTCTTTATCTACTTCCTCAAAGCTGCGGCGCAGTCTCTGGCTATTCTGTGCCATTTCCAGGGCCGATACGGCTACGCCGCCGGCATTCGATGCTTTACCCGGGATGAAGAGAACGCCGTTTTCCATTAACCAGTCTGTGGCCTCTCTGGTAGTCGGCATGTTAGCCCCTTCGCAGACGACAATACAGCCATTTTCCTTCAGCATCCTGGCATCGTCCAGATTCATTTCATTCTGAATAGAGCAAGGCATTGCTATATCACAGGGCACTTCCCAGACCTTTTTACCGGGAACAAAGGTGGCCGTAGGCACCAGCTCACAGTACTCTTTGATGCGGGCCCGGCGGACTTCCTTAATTTCTTTAACTACGTCAGCCTGAATGCCATTGGGGTCATATACATAACCGCTGGAATCGCCGGCTGTCAGAACCGTTGCTCCGAGCTGTGTGGCCTTTTCTATGGCGTAGGTAGCTACATTACCGGAACCGGAAATAACGACCTTCATACCCTTTATGGTCTTGCCGACATGCTGCAGCAGCTCCTCTGTTATGTAGACCAGTCCGTACCCGGTTGCCTCTGTTCGTACCAGAGAGCCGCCATAAGCCAGGCCTTTACCGGACAATGCACCCTCGAACTGATTCGTCAGTCTCTTATACTGTCCGTAGAGATAACCGATTTCTCTGCTGCCCACACCGATATCACCGGCGGGCACATCCTCGTCGGGGCCGATATATTTCACCAGCTCTGTCATAAAGCTCTGGCAGAATGACATGATCTCACGATCACTTTTTCCATGAGGATCAAAGTCAGAGCCACCCTTGCCGCCGCCGATCTCCAAACCGGTCAGTGCGTTCTTAAAGGTCTGCTCAAATCCCAGGAAATTCATGGTACTGCGGTTTACGCTAGGGTGAAAACGAAGACCTCCCTTATAAGGCCCAATCGCACTGTTAAACTGAATTCGGTATCCGCGGTTTACATGAAGCTCACCCTTATCGTCTACCCAAGGTACGCGGAAGGAGATACTTCTCTCCGGCTCCATCAGACGTTCCAGCAATTTCGTTCTGCGATACTCCTCTTCATGTGCTTCAATTGCTGGTCCAATTGAATCCAGCACTTCCTGCACCGCCTGATGAAATTCCGTTTCTCCAGGGTTATTTTTCTTTACTAATTCCATTACCTCTTGTACGTATGTCATACCGTTTCCTCCTTACAGTCTATTGCACTAATGCATTAACGTGATAAATGATTTTGCGTAGAAAAATAAAGACCTCTGCAAAAGAGTCTTCATATGGTACGCCCTTGCCCAAAAACCAGTATATCGGATTTTTTTTCTGTTGTCAACAATTTTATTAATTTACTTAAGTTAAAGGTGTTAAAATCTAATTTAAATAAACTTTGCAATCGTATTACTTTAATAAAGCTTTTGCCGTTTTAGTGGTCTTTAGGGGTTTTTCGACACAAAGCAGGAGGTCAGGAACCGCTTAAGGAACACTCCTTATTCTTATTCCAATTATCCGTTTTTTTCAACGTTTTTACCTTTCACAAAGAGATCCTCCTGTTATATAATGAATGCTTAACACCTGCGGCGTTTGAAGCGGGGGAGCCGGATATCATGATTGAACGCTATTCCTCCGATTTCGGAATCTGCCTTCCTGTATGATCAATGGTATACTCCCCTGTATGAATCAGCCCCGAAACCGGGACCAGCTCATATCCCTGCTCCTGAAGCCCGGTAATTACTCCTTCCAAAGCTTCTGCCGTATATTTCGCGCCATTGTGCATCAATACGATAGAACCATTGCCCAGGTTCTTATGCCGGCAGACTGTCCGGATAATGGAATCCACGCCATAATCTTTCCAGTCGAGGCTGTCGACATCCCATTGCACGCAGTAATAACCACAGTTCGCCACCGTCTTTACCAAAGTGTCACTATAGCTCCCGTAGGGTGGGCGGAATAGTGTCATTTCCGTACCGGTCAGCTCCTGAATCTTCTGGTGCGGGGTCTCTAATTCACGTTTAATTTCTGCCGCACTCAAAGACGCCATATCCAGATGATTGGCACTATGGTTAGCCAGGTCATGTCCTGCGGCAGCAATCTCCTTTACATCCTCTGGGTATTTCTCCATCCATTCCCCTGTCATAAAGAAGGTTGCCTTCACATTATATTTCTCCAGAATCTCTAAAATCTGCCCTGTATCCTCATTCCCCCAGGCAGCATCGAAGCTTAGTGCGACTTGTTTCTGATCGGTCTGTACCGAATAGATGGGGAGCTCCTTACTCTGCATGACGCCCACAGACGCCATTACGGCCGGCCAATAGTGAAACGACTGATAGACAAGCAGAACTAGTACTGCCGCAAAGAGCCCCCGAAACAAATAGGCTGGTTTGAATTTTACTTGCATTTTCTTCACGCATAGATTTCTCCTGCATATTTATTTCAATATATGCGGACAACGTATAGGAAATGCCCGCCAAAAGGCGGGCATTTTTATGCGGATAATTCATTCATACTTCAGGGGAATCCATTGGCCACTACTCGAATTGTAGCAATAGAGCCGCTGATCTGCTTCGTTATAATAAACCTTCTTATTATTGCCCTTATTCGGTAAGGACGAGACTGTTTCGATCGTTTCCGCAGATGTACTGATCTCGTAGGCATCAGATACAAAACCACCTCCATTATTCGCTGTAGTATCCTTTGTTACATAGTAATATTTTCCTTCACGGTAAAAGATACTGCCCGCGTATAATGTTAGCGATTCGCCACCGGATAGTTCTGCTAATTTTTTCTCAAGATTCCCCACGGTCTTTACGATATAATAGTTTCCCTCCACATCCCAAAAAATAATCTGGTCTTCACCACTCTCCAGCACGGGGGGGGGCTCCGGCGGAGTGGTCTCCGGCGCTGTGGTCTCCGGCGCTGTCGTGGAGCTTTCTTCGGCACTATGCCCATCAATTAAATTATAGGTGTCAATATGCCCGTCAATGGTACAGGTCTGGTAATATCTGCAATAGGTCACCGGTCTGCCGTCCTCTGTATAAGTCAAATGAATGACATAATAATCATCCGCATCAGCCTGGACAATTGAAATTTTACCAGGAAGACCGGTATCCCCTTCAATATCCGCAATTGTCACTGCTTCCCCTGTCGCATAACTTTTCACATAACGTCCCTGTGCGGCTAAAACGGCAGTCCTGCAGTTCACGATCAGCTGCCGGTCCTTTTCCTTATCAATATATTGAAGCAATGCAGGAATAAGAATAGCCAAAAGAACCGCCAGTATTGCTATGACGACGATAATTTCAACCAGCGTAAATCCCTTACTGTTCTTTATCTTTCGCATTCTCTCACTTCCTAACTGATTAAACGAAAAGTTAATGATATCAGGGGATCAAAATACCTTTTGAACCCTGATGCCTACGGATTGCTACGCACTTTTTGACCCTGGTATCATAAATATTATACTATAAAATGTACGCTAAAGACAATAACCTATTATACTCTTGTCACCATAAATTATCCACAAAGGAGGGTCTAAAAGGCTTTTATGTATACATACGCCACAAACAGGACGACTCCGATAATCGCATTGATCGCAAACGCATTACTGGCAATCTCCGAATCCTCTTTCGTCCCATATTCTCCGATGTAGGCATTTAAAACCACCGAACCATGCTGGGAAATCAGAATGAAGAAACCGGCATCAAAATAGAAGTCGTTCCCCACCATCGGATCCATCCACAGTACTTTTACGCCATAACCGATAGCAAAAATCAGCGCATACCGAACAGCTACAAGCAGGATGCTTTCGCCGATCTTTGCCAGACTATTAAGACGTATCTTATACCCGACCATCACCAGAATTAACGTCGAACTAATTGAGCCCAGCTTGGATACCGTATCAATCAGTCCTCTTCCCAGTACATTGGCTTCCAGAACCTCCTTCAGTCCAAGACCACGGATTAGAAACGCCAGCAGGATCATGATAAATAAGGGGGACATGAAGTTCTTTCCGACCTGGGCAGGCGTCATTTTCTCGTTCTTCAGATACAGGCGGGCCACCGGCATAAACACCAAACCGATAAACAGCTCATGGCCAACTCCCATGCTGGTCAGATATCCCATGTTTTCCACACCATACACCGTAGAGAACAGCGGAATCGCCATAAAGCCAAAGGCAAAGGCGCAGGCGTACAAGGCCCCGAACCGCCGCTTATAATGAAAGAACTTAACCACAAGGAATCCAGCCCCCATCAACAGAAGCTGAATCAAAAAGATACAGGCAGCCAAGCCAAAATATTCCGGTTTGAAATCCAGATTAAAAAAGGTCGTAAATAGAATACAGGGAACCAGGTATTGCGATACCAATCGCATAATTCCCTGAACCACCTCATCTGAAAGAAGCCTCCGTTTCTGCAGAAAAACCCCAAACAGCATTAGCAAGATCACCGGCAGCACATTATTCATTACATTCTGCATGATACGGTTCCCCTCTCTTTTACTTTCGCTTCTTCATCCGGTAAAACAGACCGCAGGCGGCGCTCCCGGCAATCACCAGCAGCAGGATCAATACCGCGCAGTGAAGGAAATAGGTATCCGGCAGAATCATAATCACCGGATCCGATACCGCATCAAAAATCCAAAAATCATTCCGGAAGAAAATCTTGTGAAAAATCACAAAAGCCCTGTCCCAGTTAATTGCGATGCCAATCCCCAGCGCTGCCGGAATAGCCACTGTCATAATCGAAGTATACTTCAAATACAGAATTTCTCTCTTCTTCCGAAACCAGAGGATTCCTGCCAAGCCCAATCCCAGGGTCGCCAGGCAGATATATTCCAGGGCCACAAAGATTACCTTCACCTCTTCAAAATGAACCCTTCCGGATTCTGACATAGCCAGCCCCGGAAACTCCAGCCGGTCCGGCCCCCAGAAATTATTGTAATCAATCAGCACATCATAATTTTCCCGGATCTCTTCCTCGCTTAGCCCGGAGACTGCCTCTAAATCCAGCCGCTGAATGTCCCCATAATACAACGGCCGGAAATTCAACACTACCGTTACAGCAAAAGACAGGATAAACAGCATCAGGATTACTCCCAGGCAAAGATTCTTCCATTTTCCCATAATATAGGGCACCCGCAATTCCTGATACCTACGGATTGCTACGCACTTTGTGCTCCTGGTATCATAATATAACAGTGTACCATTTTCACGGAAATTTGTCGACAACGGATTGCCGATATGTTATCTTAAAGGCAGGAGGTAAATGCCATGCTTTATATTGGACTCATTCTGGGTGTTTTTGCCCTGGACATGATATTGAAGAACAAAATTGATACACTGCCGGATTCCGAGCTTCCAAAAGAAATCTCCGGAGGCCGCATCACCATCTGCCGCTCCCACAATTCCGGCATGATGATGAACCTGCTGGATCATAAGCCGGAACTGGTAAAGACGGTAACCGCAGGGGTTGGGATTCTGACCCTGCTCTGGTATATTCCCCAGCTGTTTCGCGGCAAGGGACGCCTGATCAAGCTGGGGGGAGCATTGCTGCTGGGAGGCGGCGCGAGCAATATTGCCGATCACTTCCGGCGCGGGTATGTAGTAGATTATATAAAATTCAAGTGGAAGCCCATTCACCGGATTGCCTTTAACCTGGCCGATCTATTTATATTCCTGGGCTGTACCCTGACACTTTTGGGCTCGCTGTTCCAAAAGAACTAAATGATTATTATGAAACCGGGACTGTTCTGCCAGTCCCGGTTTTAATCCGATTCACCCTATCTTCTATTTCACCCTATCTTCTATTCCAACGCTGCCAGCTTTCGGTCCGCTGCGCGCATTGCCAGCCGGTAAAACAGCAGTGTCAGCAGCAGTAATACGCCGCAGGCAAGACCACCGATTACATAAAGGGGCGGATTCACCTGCAAATATAGGAATACTGCACCGGCCCCCAGACCTCCGCCGATTCCCCAGCAAAGCAGCATGGTAAGAACACTGTTGAAGTTCTGCTTAACCGCCTGCTGCTCCGTCTCCCAGGACAGCTTTGGCGCACACAGATCCCGCCAGATCTGCAGGCAGTTAAAGCACAGAATGGTCAGAACATTAATCACCAGCGCCAGAATCCCTGCCAAAGGAGGGAAACCAACGATTACTACATACACAAAGATAATCACCAAATAAAAAGTACTGCCTAATGCAGAGAACAAAATTCCCGGCAGCATCTTCATCCGCACCTGATCCTGGTAGGTCATGGGAATATAGAGCATGGTAGAAATCCCCTTCCCTTCACGGGAAATAGCGGTAGCCGAAGTCATATTGGTGGATCCCACCAAGGCCGTGAAGCCAAATACAAATACCCAGATTAATGCAATCACCCCATCCGGCATGGCTCCCGGGGCAAATAAGCTGCTCCCCATCTGACCCAATTCCTGGAAGAGTTCGCCTACAGCGGCACCATCCTGTACCATTATCACTACCAGCGGAATAATTACAAATAACGGCCAAAGAACGACCATTAACGCACAATTCAGGAAAAAGACCGGTGTCCGCATCAGCAGCCGCATTTCCTTCTTAAAATACGCACTCTTTGGTCCGCTTTTGCGGATTAACTTCTCCCGTTCTCCCTCCGTAATTGCCTTTCTCCTGGAGATCGTTTCCGTCATTCCCAGCACGCCGCTGAAATACAGCTTCTCCGCAATAAACAGAAATACCACCAGAAGCGCCGCCACCGTCACCAGGAACAGCAGGAAAGACAGCACATCCGTATTCAGAACCGCCGCCACTAAAAAGCGGAAGTTCGGGAACATCTTACTTAGGAATCCTACCAATGAATTATGACCACTCATCAGCAAGCGTATCATGGCATCCTGATCCATTGTATCCATCTGACTGGTAAGCATACCGATGCCCATACTTGCAATAATCAGTAAAATGCTGCCCATGGTAGTCAAAACACTCTTATTCTTGGCACCCTTAAAGAGCCTCATGAAAATCATGGAAATAATAGAGGCATACATCAAGGGCATAACCGGCATAATCAGCAGCCCCAGCAAGCAGAAAAGCCAATAGCCTGCAGAAGCGCCGGATGCCCACCCGAAGCCGATCAGTATCGGTCCCAGCAAAGCTGCCGTGGTCAACAGCTCATAGAACCAGGCCACCGTAAACTTAGCCGCCACAATCTGCACCGGACGCAGGGGCATGGGCAGCAAATTGACCGTATCATTACTCATATAAAAAACGGTTAGAATATAAGGCAGGCCAAAGAGCAGGGTCATTAAAGCCCCTGCGAACCAAATCAATTCAACTAAAATGCCTTCCTGATTCATGGAGGACAGCATCTCATAGCCGCCGCTTCCCATCTCAAAGAGCATAAAGGCCATCGGCAGCAGGCAAAGCCCCACCACCAGCCAGCGCAGGGGGCCGGAAAGCTTTGACCATATCCCCTTTTTACGTTTTGATCCGCTTCCGCTGTTTCCCAGGCCGCTCTTCAGCAGAATGCGGGTAAGCTTCCAATATTTACGCATGTTCCGTCAACCTCAGGAAAATCTCTTCCAAGGATTCATCATTGCCCGATTGCGCGCGCAGATCTTCCAGGGTGCCCAGGTATACTATTTTCCCCTTACGGATAATCGCAATACGGTCGCAAAGCTTTTCCGCCACTTCTAATACATGGGTGGAAAACAATACCAGCTTACCGGCAGCGGCATGCTCCTTCATCATCTCTTTCAGTTCAAAAGCAGATTTGGGATCCAGCCCGGTCAGCGGTTCATCCAAAATCCAGACAGAGGGGTTATGAATCAGTGCCCCCATCACCATAATTTTCTGGCGCATACCATGAGAATAGCTGAGAATCCGGTCCTTCAGCGCATTCTCCATATCAAACCGGCGGGCAAAATCTGCAATCCGCTCCTTGCGGCTCGCAGTGGGAACATCGTACATATCTGCCATAAAATTCAGATATTCAATGCCCTTTAAACGCAGAAAATTATCCGGATTATCCGAAACAAAACCCATCTGCATCTTAGCCTCTACAGGGCGCTTCCGAATATCCGTTCCGTTCAGGGTAATTTTTCCTCCCGCATCCGGCTGAAGGATTCCGGTAATCATCTTCAGTGTGGTCGTCTTACCGGCTCCGTTCGGACCAATAAAGCCGATAATTTTCCCGTCTTCCATTTCCCAATTCATGTCATCTACAGCCTTATGGGTTCCTGCATAAGTCTTTGACACATGATCAATACAAATCATGTAAACACCTCCTGCTGTCTTATCCTCATACTACAATAATACAGTAGAAGGCGTTTGTCAATATGCGCGGATTTGCTAATTATGAGCAGGGCAGTACCCTAGATCTGTCCCCGCAGCTCGATAACCGGGCCTCCTGTATGATTCAGATATTCTCTGGTAATGGTTACGCGGCCGATATTGGAATCCTTCGGAATCTCATACATGATATCCAGCATATACTCCTCCAGAATCGCCCGTAATGCACGGGCTCCCGTCTCCTTCTCCATGGCCCGCTCGGCAATCAGCTCCAGTGATCCTTCGTCAAAAATCAGCTGCACCTCATCCATTGCTAAAAGCTTCTCATACTGCTTCAGGATTGCATTCTTCGGCTCGCGCAGAATTCTTACCAAAAAGTCCTTGGTCAATGCCTCTAAGGTTACCACGATCGGAAGGCGTCCCAGGAACTCCGGAATCATTCCAAACTTACGGATATCCTCCACCTGCACCTTGGAAATCAAATTCTTATCCTGGTCATATTTATCTTTCAGGTCTCCTCTGAAACCAATGGAACCATGCCGGTTCAGCCGCTCCTTAATAACCTCCTCCAAATCCGGGAAAGCGCCGCCGCAGATAAACAAAATATTCGTCGTGTCCATTGTCGTCAAAGGAACCATGGCATTCTTGCTTCCGGATCCCACCGGCACCTCTACAATGCTGCCCTCCAGTATTTTCAGCAATTCCTGCTGCACGGATTCACCGCTGACATCCCGGGTATTCATATTTTTCTTTTTGGCAATCTTATCAATCTCATCAATGAATACAATTCCATGTTCTGCCTTCTCCACGTCGTTATCCGCAGCTGCCAGAAGCTTAGTAAGAACGCTCTCAATATCGTCACCAATATAACCGGCCTCTGTCAGAGAGGTGGCATCAGCAATTGCCAGCGGCACGTTCAGCAGCTTCGCCAATGTCTTCACCAGATAGGTCTTACCACTGCCGGTGGGGCCAATCATCAACATATTGGACTTCTCAATTTCTACCCCGTCCGAGCTGTCTGCCGCAATACGCTTATAGTGATTATAAACTGCCACGGAAATAGTCTTCTTCGCTTTCTCCTGGCCGACCACATGTTCATCCAACATCGCCTTAATGCGGTGAGGGAGTGGAACCTCCTTCACGTCAAGGGCCGGTGTGCGCTTCTCTTCCTTAGGCTTTTTCTTCTTAACCTTCTGTCGTTCCGGAATCTCGATTCCACCCAGCTGGCTTATATCAATCATTCGCACGTCAAAGGGCAGCTTAGAGAAATCCATCTTAGAAAAATCCTGGTTCTGAAAACTGTTCATGGCCTTCTGCATGCAGTCATTACAAATTGATAAACCTCCCGGCATCTGGATCAGCTTTCCTGCCTTACTCTCCGGCCGGCGGCAAAGGCTGCAGACCTGTTCATAATCCTCCTTCTCCGGCTTCTCTTCCGGAACAGTTGCTACAGCGCCCTCCTCCGCAGGTGTATCGCCCGCCTTGTCTGTTGTTACTTCTGTCGTTTCATCTATGTCTGAATAATTAATTTCCTCTGTCATGGCTTACTCTCCTTTGTTTTGTATAGTCTTATTATACCTGATCCTCCACTAACAGGCAAATAAAGTTTTCATGAAGTAATTCAAAAAGAAACGGGTGTAATACTGCTTTACACCCATTCCTTGACCTCTTAGGATAAATACTTCTGAATATATTGGCCTGTATAAGAGTCCTTAGCTTTCGCTACTTCCTCTGGTGTTCCGACTGCCACCACGGTACCGCCGCGGTCACCGCCTTCCGGACCCATATCAATGATATAGTCGGCTGTCTTAATCACATCCAGATTATGCTCAATTACCACGACCGTATTGCCGCCCTCTGTCAGTTTATTCAGGATATCGACCAGCTTATGCACGTCTGCAAAATGAAGTCCTGTCGTAGGCTCATCCAGAATATACAGCGTCTTGCCGGTGCTGCGCTTACACAGTTCTGTCGCCAGCTTCACACGCTGGGCCTCTCCGCCGGACAGGGTCGTGGAGGGCTGTCCCAGGCGGATATAGGATAATCCGACATAGTGAAGCATCTCGATCTTTCGTCGGATATTCGGGACATTCTGGAAGAATTCCAGTGCCTCTTCCACTGTCATATCCAGGACATCGAAAATATTCTTGCCCTTATAGCGGACCTCCAGAGTCTCACGGTTATAGCGCTTACCTCCACATACTTCACAGGGAACATATACGTCTGGTAAAAAGTGCATCTCAATCTTCAGGATTCCGTCGCCGCTGCAGGCTTCACAGCGTCCGCCCTTTACATTGAAGCTAAAGCGTCCCTTGGAATAACCTCTGGCCTTCGCATCCTGGGTGCCGGCGAACAGATCCCGGATCAGGTCAAAGACGCTTGTATAGGTAGCCGGGTTCGAACGGGGCGTACGCCCAATCGGCGACTGATCGATATTGATGATCTTATCAATATTCTCGATCCCTTCGATACTGTCATGGGCACCCGGTATCGTCCGGGCGCGGTTCACCTTACGAGCCAGGTCTTTATAGAGAATCTCATTAACCAGTGAGCTCTTACCGGAGCCGGAAACGCCGGTGACACAGGTCATCACGCCTAAGGGGAAGCTCACGTCGATATGCTTGAGATTATTTTCTGCCGCACCTTTTACGGTTAGAAATCCTGTCGGAGTTCTACGTGTCTCCGGTACAGGGATCTTCCTTCGCCCTGCCAGATAATCTCCGGTAACGGAACCCTCGGTCGCCATTACTTCGCCGGCGGTTCCCTGGGCTACCACCCGGCCGCCATGCTCACCGGCTCCGGGGCCGATATCAATAATATGATCCGCTGCCAGCATCGTATCCTCATCATGCTCTACCACCAGAACGCTGTTACCCAGATCTCTCAGGTGAATCAGGGTCTTCAGAAGCTTATTATTATCGCGCTGATGGAGGCCAATGCTTGGTTCATCCAGAATATAGGCTACTCCTACCAGTCCGGAGCCAATCTGCGTAGCAAGACGAATCCGCTGCGCTTCTCCACCGGACAAAGTCGCCGCCGCTCTGCCCAACGTCAGGTAATCCAGCCCTACATCCAACAAAAATCCGATCCGGGCATGAACCTCCTTCAGAATCGGTCTGCTAATTGCAATCTGCATCTCCGTTAGCTTCAGCTCACCCAGAAACTCACTAACCTCCAGGATTGGCATATTCGTCAAATCATATATATTCTTCCCCCCTACCGTAATTGCCAGAGAGGTCTTCTTCAGGCGCTGCCCGCCGCAGGCAGCACAGGGCGTCACACGCATGTAGCTTTCATACTCCTGCTTCATGGCATCCTGCCCGGTCTCCCGATAACGGCGCTCCACATTCTTCAGCAGTCCGTCGAAAGCAATCTCGTAGACTGCCTCTCCCCGCTCACCGCTATAGCGCACAGGGAAGCGTACACCATTGGTGCCATAGGTAATCAGCTGCTTAACCTTCGCAGGATAATCCCGATAAGGGGTGTTCAGGTCAAAGCCGTATTTCTCCGCTAAGCCTTTAAGGATCGCATAGGTATAGCTGCTTTCCTTATTAGCCGAACCCCATCCGGTTACCACAATAGCCCCATCCATCAGGCTCAGGCTGGGATCCGGGATAACCAGATCCATGTCAAATTCCATCTTATAGCCTAATCCATAACAATCCGGGCAGGCCCCGAAGGGATTGTTAAAGGAGAAGCTGCGAGGTTCTACTTCATCAATACTGACCCCGCAGTCCGGGCAGGAGAAGCTCTGGCTAAAGTTCAGCGTCTCCCCATCCTGCACATCTACCATCATCAAACCATCGCTTAAATCCATCGTGGTCTCAATGGAATCGGTCAGACGGTTCTGGATACCGTCACGGACTGCCAGACGGTCTACCACCACCTCGATATTATGCTTAATATTCTTCTCCAGCTTAATATCCTCGGACAGCTCATAGATATTCCCATCCACGCGGATACGCACGAATCCGCTTTTCTTCGCCTGTTCCAGCACTTTAGCGTGCTCACCCTTACGGCCTCTTACCACCGGCGCCAGTATCTGGATCCGGCAGCCCTCCGGCAGGCTCAGAATCTGATCCACCATCTGATCCACCGTCTGCCGCCGGATCTCCTTGCCGCATTCCGGACAGTGGGGAATGCCGGCTCTTGCATATAGCAGACGCAGATAGTCATAGATCTCCGTTACGGTTCCCACCGTTGAGCGGGGATTGCGGTTCGTCGATTTCTGATCAATGGAAATCGCGGGCGACAGGCCTTCAATGCTCTCCACATCCGGTTTCTCCATCTGTCCCAGGAACTGCCTTGCATAGGAAGACAGAGACTCCATATAGCGGCGCTGCCCCTCCGCATAAATCGTATCAAAGGCCAGAGAGGACTTACCCGATCCGGACAGGCCGGTCAGCACCACCAGCTCATTACGGGGGATGTTCACCGAAAGGTTCTTTAAATTGTGTTCATTGGCCCCCCGGATCTTAATATACTGTTTCTCTTCCATAATAATTTCGGTTCCTTCTTCTTAATGTCACTTTAAATAAGCCTTCAATTCCATCATCCGGTCACGCAAATTCGCTGCTTCTTCGAAGTTCAGCTCCACTGCCGCCTGATGCATCTTCTTCTTAATATGCTCGATCAGAGCCTTCAGTTCCTTCTCATCCATCGACTCAGGATCCTTATCCAGACCCTTCCGCTTCGGTGACTCTACCGCCTGGGAAATCCGGATCAGATCGCGGACTGCCTTCCGAATGGAAGTCGGTGTGATCCCGTGTTCGTCATTATATTTCTCCTGGATCGCCCTTCTGCGGTTCGTCTCGTCGATGGCGCGGCGCATGGAATCCGTAATGGTATCGGCATACATCAGTACGTGGCCGCTCGCGTTACGGGCCGCCCGGCCTACGGTCTGAATCAGCGAGGTCTCTGAACGGAGGAATCCCTCTTTATCCGCGTCCAGGATTGCCACGAGGGAAATCTCCGGAATATCCAGCCCCTCTCGCAGCAGGTTAATTCCGACCAGCACATCAAAGACATTCATACGCATATCCCGGATAATCTCCATCCGCTCCAGCGTATCAATATCCGAATGCAGATACCGGATTCGAACGCCCGCTTCCCGCATGTAATCGGTCAGATCCTCCGCCATACGCTTCGTCAAGGTCGTAATCAGTACCTTATTACCGCCGTCCACTTCCCGGTTCACCTCGGACACCAGATCGTCCACCTGGCCGGCCACCGGCCGCACCTCGATCTTCGGATCCAGCAGACCGGTAGGACGAATCATCTGCTCCGCCCGCAGCTGCTCATGCTCCGATTCGTACACGGAAGGCGTCGCCGACACAAACAATACCTTATCAATCTTACCCTCAAACTCCTGAAAGTTCAAAGGCCGGTTATCCAGTGCCGAAGGCAGCCGGAATCCATAATCCACCAGCGTCCGCTTTCGGGACTGATCTCCTGCATACATGCCCCGCACCTGAGGCGTTGTAATATGAGACTCATCAATAATCAGGAGAAAATCCTTCGGGAAATAATCCATCAGCGTATGGGGTGTGCTGCCTGCCGGCATACCGGCCAGATACCTGGAATAGTTCTCAATCCCGGAGCAGAATCCGGTCTCCCGCATCATTTCTATATCAAAGTTCGTCCTCTCAGAGATTCTCTGGGCCTCCAGCAGCTTGTCCTCCGAGCGGAAATATGCCACCTGGGCCTCCAGCTCATCTGCAATCTCTGCCGCAGCCGCCGCCATCCGTTCCGGTGATACCACATAGTGGGATGCCGGAAAGATCGGAATGTGATCCAGCCGTGCCCGAATCTCACCGGTCAGCGTATCGATCTGCGTAATCCGGTCTACTTCATCTCCAAAGAACTCAATCCGCACCGCCGTCTCGCCGGTACCTGCCGTAATCAGTTCAATCACATCTCCCCGCACCCGGAAGGTCCCGCGGTGCAGGTCCATATCATTCCGTGTATACTGAATCGCAATCAGCTTACGGATCACCTCATCCCGGTCCTTCCGCATGCCGGGCCGGAGGGAAATTACCATATCCTTATAATCTACCGGACTGCCCAGTCCATAAATACAGGATACGGAAGACACGATAATCACATCCTGCCGCTCGGACAATGCGGCCGTAGCCGAATGGCGCAGCCGGTCAATCTCGTCGTTAACCGCAGAATCCTTCGCAATATACGTATCTGTAGAGGGAACATAGGCCTCTGGCTGATAATAGTCATAATAACTGACGAAGTATTCTACCGCATTATTCGGAAAAAATTCTTTAAACTCACTGTACAGCTGTGCCGCCAGGGTTTTATTATGCGCCAGAATCAGAGTCGGACGTTCCAGCTTCTGAATCAAGTTCGCCATCGTAAAAGTCTTACCGGAACCCGTCACACCCAGCAGCGTCTCGAATTGGTTCCCCTTCCAGAACCCTTCGGACAGCTTCTCGATCGCCTGGGGCTGATCGCCTGTAGGCTGAAATTCACTTACCAGTTCATACATGCTCAAATCGCCTTCGCCTCCTATTCACACCGCGTACCGTGGATTATACCACCTTTTTTAGGAAAGTAAAATACCTGTATGAGAAATTTAGTTCTCCCTATCTAAGAACAAATGTTCATGCATTTTCCATTTTACCAGAAAGAACAGATGTTTGCAAGGGGTTTCTTCTTTTATTATTATACCCAAAATAGCAAGAGGGGCAGCCAGAAACACTGCCCCTCCCACCGAGGAAGGATATAAGAAAAAAATGATACCAGGATTGCGGGAGCACAAAGTGCGTAGCAATCCGCAGGGATCAGGAAAAATTCACCCCGGACTGCAAATATATATTGGCATAGGGAGTTTTCTCCCCGGTGCGGACTACACAGACAGCCTCCGTCATCCCTGCCTTAAATGCCTCATGGGAGACATAACGAACTGGAATTCCGGGGAAACGCCCCAGGATCGCCTGCTCCAGGGCTTCACTCACCTGATGAATCTCCTCTGCCAGTGTAATGGCCTCTACCTGCATCTCACTGATCACTGCATCCAGTGTCTCCAGAAGCCCCGGAATATTATCCGTTACCGCCAAATCAATCCGTTTCACTCCAGCCGGGATCGGCAGGCCGCAGTCTCCGATTACCAGCTGCTGGGTATGTCCGATTTTTGCAATTTCATAAGAAATCTCACTGTTTAACAGGCTGCTCTTTTTCAAAAAACAAGCCTCCTTTCCTACTGCTGAAAACACTCTTCCAACTCTTTAAGCTCTCCCAGCGCCTGGGATGCCACTGCCGCTTCTACTTTCTCCCATACAGGAATCGAGTCGGCCGCTCCGGCCTTCTTAATGCATAAGGCACTGGCTGCCGTAGCGAAATGCAGCACCTCTTCCATGGGTTTGTTTCGGAGAATCCCATTCAGGAAATATCCAATAAACGTATCTCCTGCCGCCGTCGTGTCCGTCACCTCTACCGGATAGGTTCCAACGCGGTGCAGGCTTCCGTCCGGCTCCAGGCAGCAGGCCCCCTGTCCACCCAGGGTCAGAAGGATGGTGCAGGACGGATACTTCGCCTGTAATGCCGCCAGGATCTCCGCCTCCTTCTCCGCCCCGGTCAGCTGGCGCCCCTCCACCTCATTGATAATCAGCCAGCTCAGCAGCTCCAGCGGATAGGACAATACCTGATCCTTCATGGGAGCGGCATTAAACGCTACACGCATCCCTTTCGCGGACGCCTTACGGATAATCAAATCCACCAGGTTGGTCTCGTTCTGCAGCAGTACAATATCCTGCTCCGAAAAATCCGTCAAAACTTCATCAATATACGGTTCCGTCAGCTTTTGGTTTGTTCCGCCATACAGCAGAATGCAATTTTGCCCCGCATCGTCCACCTGGATCACCGCATGGCCGTTCTTCTCCGGGGTCGTATAGATCAGTGACGTATTGACTCCCCATTCCTCCAGCTTCGTCTTCAGCATTTCCCCATCGCTTCCAATCCAGCCTGCATGGTATACCTGATTGCCGGCCTTTGCCGCGGCAATCGACTGGTTCAGCCCTTTGCCTCCGCAATACACCTGCAGATCCTTGGAGGATTTGGTTTCACCCGGAAGCAGAAATTCATCCACTTGATATACATAATCAATATTCAGGGAGCCAAAGCTCAGTATCTTCATCCCGATCCCCCATTCTAATGCCAGATTTCAACCCGGTACGCTTCACCTGCCTTCAGGCTAACCGGCCATGACCCTCCGGACTCCTGTCCGTTTACCAGCACGCGGAGCGGTGTGATAGCCGGGAAGGACAGGGTAACTTCCTGTTCCTGAATCCCTACTTCTACGCCGGCATAGTGATCCTCATATACAAACCGGCGGAAGCGCCCCTTTGCGTTGGAGGTGAAAATCTGGGTGCCGTTTTTCCAAAGCCCGGTCTGCTCTCCGCAGCGGAGCGTATACAGTCCGTTAAAGGTCTTCACATTCCGAACCTCCATCGGCTCTCCGGTCACGGAACCAAAGTGCAGACCGTTCCAGCTGTCAATGTCAATAAATTCATAGACCCACATCAGCGGAATCAGTGCACCCCAGCCGTAGAAGGGATCGGAATCCACACTCTTGCCTACGCCGGTGAAGGAATTATAATTCTCATAGCAGGCCCGCTCTGTCTCCCAGCAATGATGGAATACTTCCGCACTGCGCTCTGCCAGCCGGTAAGCCTCCTGTTCGAAGCCATAACGCTTCAGACCCAGATAGGTAAAGAAGTTCAGCGGCGGCCACATACGGCCTCTCCAATATACATCGTCCGTCACCGCCGGATGCTTCTTCCACACAGAAGGCAAAGCCGCCTTCGTCCAGAATTCTTCTTCATCAAAAATATGCCGAATCAGGCGTTTTGCCCGCTCTTCATCCGGGATTCCTGCCGCCAGCGGATAGAAGCTGGTGGGGCTGGGCGGTGCATAGCCCTCTTCCCAGTGGCGGTTCGCGTACAGCCCTCTCTCTTCATCCCACAGCACCCGGTCAATCCGCTCTTTAAAGTCCAGGGTATGCTGCGCCAGCATCTTCGCATCCTCTTCATATCCCAGAATCGCAGCCATCTCTGCAATAGACTCGCCTTCCAGTGCCAATAAGCTGTTCAGCGCCACGTCTTCCATGTTAATCGTATCCGTCTCCGGACAGAACTTTGCGCCATCAAACATCGGACTATTGTCCATCGCAGCCTCGTCCTTCGCCGCCAGCTTGGTACGCTTAAAATGCCCGTTGCCGCCCGGAGAACTGCCATATTCTAATACGCCGTTGCCGTCGCCGTCCCGGTGGTCGAACCACCACAAATGCGCCTTCTTCAGCGTGCCGTATACCTTTTCAATCAGTACCTTATCGTGAGTCATATGGTAATATTTCAACACAATAAATCCGGCGATCGGAGGCTGGGAACGGTCTACCCATTCCGTAAACTCCGCCATCAGGCAGGCCAGGTTATCCGCCGGCACCACATTGTCCAGCGCCGCCAGAATATTATTCTCTCCCATCTGCCAGTCACCCGACCAGGTGCTGATCAGGGAGTGGTAGAACACATCGTCCAGCCAAATAAACCATCCACCGAATTTCCGGTCGATCCAGAACCGGGTCAGAGAGGTAAAGGTCCGCCCGTTCTTCCTGTCGGCAATATTATTCCAGGCCATTACATCCCGGATCGCCTCGCCGCAGCCAGGGAAACGTCCTTCGATCTGCAGCGCACGCTTCACGCTGCTCCGGATCCCTTCCAGGGCTTCCTCCGGCAATGCCAGTGCTTCTGCCGCCTTCCGGCGTGCCAAAGCCACATCGCTGCAGACCGCTGCGGCAAACTCAATCACCGGGGTCTCTTCCATGTTATAAGCAGAGATATGCCAACAGGGATTTTCCGCATCCTCCAATGGCGCATAGTAACCCTTATCGACCATCTGCAGCCCGATATAATCATACTCCTTTGCCAGACAGTCCCGGATCGCTGCATCCTTCATTACCGCGGCAATTTCATAGCTGCGCTGACGGAAACATACATCACCCCCGGCATCCCGGCTAATGCTGCCTTCCCCTTCAAATCCAAGGTTCAGAAAAGTCCAGAAGCGAAGCCCCCACTCCCCATTTTCCAAGACACGAATCCTGCAGCGGACGGTCCACTCGTCGGTCTTAAAGTACTCTACCAGCAGCTTCGTGCCGTTGTGTACCGCCGTCAGCGCGCAATAAGTCCCGTCGGCATCGTGCTCCAGCAGCTTCATGCTGTCAGAGAAAGGGAAATTCGTATATGTGTTATCCGCATAACTATAGGCACCCAGTCCAATACTGAACTGTGCCGGCAAGAACATCATAATCGCCGGACTTTGGGAACTCCAGGTATTAAAATACTTTTCCTTTGAAATATGAAACATCTTATGCCTCCTCCCGGAAATAATGGATAAAATCCGGTTTAATGGTTAAATGCAGGATCTGCCCGCTCCGGTAATCGGCCATATTGGTATTCAGCACTACCAGCTGCACCTCTTCCTCGCCAATATATCCATTTAACTTACAGACGCTTCCGGTAAACACAGTATCCTTCAGGCGGAAGGGTACCGTTCCATCACCTGCTTTCTCACAGATCACAAAATGCTCGCCCCGCATGGCCGCCTGTACCGCACTGTCAGGCTTTATGCCTGCCTTCTCATTCACCGGGAACTGCCAGCTCTTTCCCTCGATATACCGGCTGCCACCCTTCTCCCGCAGGACGCCGCTTAAGACATTGGCCTTACCGATAAAGTCAGAGGAGAAAATGCTGGCCGGCTTATTATACATGTTCCAGGGATCCGCAAACTGCTCAATTTTACCGCCGTTCATCAGGATAATGTCGTCGGACATGGTCAGCGCCTCTTCCTGGTCATGGGTTACAAACACGGTCGTAATCCCGATTTGCTGCTGGATATTGCGGATCTCATACTGCATTTCCATACGGATTTTCCGGTCCAGAGCGGATAGGGGCTCATCCAGCAGCAGAATATCCGGCTCAATTACCAGCGCTCTGGCCAGCGCCACACGCTGCTGCTGTCCGCCGGACATCTGGGTGACTTTGTCATTGCCGCGGCCATCGAGCTTCACCAGCTTCAAGGCCCAGTTTACTTTTTCATCCATTTCTTCTTTACTTTTCTTGCGGATCTTCAGGCCGTAGGCAATGTTCTTCGCTACGGTCATATTCGGGAAAAGCGCATAGTTCTGGAACATCATTCCGACGTTCCGCTTCTCGGTATTGAGGTTCGTAATGTCCTTTCCGTCCAGCGTTACCGTACCGCTGTCGGGGGCCTCCAGGCCGGCAATAATCTTCAGCATCGTGGTTTTACCACAGCCGGAGGGGCCCAGCAGAGATAGGAATGCTCCTTTTTCCAAGGAAAAAGACAGATCGACCAGCACCTGATTGGAGCCAAATGATTTTTTGATATGTTCAACTTTTAAGTAAGACATAGGATCCTCCTTCAAATTCCGCTAACCTATAATATTCTTGGCAGAATAGCCCAGTTTGTTCAGAATCATGACAATTGTCGTGGTCGCCACTACCATAATCGTAGCGAGAGCATTCATGTCCGGCGTGTAGCCGCTTCGCACCAGCGTAAAGATCTCCAGCGGCAGCGTACGGACGCCGAAAGGCGCCAGATAGTACTGGATGCAAAAGCTGTTAAAACACACAATAAAGGACATCAGCGTACCAGAGATAATACCTGGAACCAGCTTATAGAGCGTCACATCGAAGAAGATCCGGACTGGCTTCGCTCCCAGGGTACGGGCGGCGTTTTCTGTGTTATCGTCTGCGTCTCCGAACCGCCCCAGCACCATCATTATTACATAAGGGACCACGATAGCCGTATTGCCCAGGAACATACCGATATAGGAACGGCCAAGTCCGATGAAGTTAAAGATCATCAGCAATGCAATGGCCTGTACCAGCCAGGGGATAACCACCGGCAAGGAGGTAACCGAGCGGTAGCGTTCCCGCCATTTTCCCGGCATCTGCTGCATGCCGATGGCCGTGACCGTCCCCAATATCATAGCGGTAACCGCCACCAGTATGGAAAAACTCAAGGACAGGCCCGTGGCCTTTAGCAAGTCACTGTTACCCGAGAAGAGCTGCACATACCACTGAAAGGAAAAGTCAATCGGAAGCGTTCCGTATTTATTGCCGTTAAAGGACATGATAATAATGACCAGAATCGGAGTAAACAGGAACAGATATACCAGAATCGTCCAAATTCGGACCGCAAGATTAAACGTATTCTTCTTCATCAGGCAATCCCTCCAATACTCTTATTCGCCCGATTCGTCAATGTTCGGATGATGAACATGATCAGGCTTAAGATAATCAGGAAGACGAAGGACAGCGCCGAACCGTAACCCATATCCAGAACCGTCGAGAACTGGGAGTTAATCAGGCTTCCTACCATCATGCCGTCGGAGCCTCCCACCAGTCCCGGTTCCACGAAGCTGCCCACCGAAGGAATCAGGACCAGCATTATACCGGAGAGTAATCCGGGGAAGCTAACCGGCAGTACTACGTTAATGAAGGTCTTAAAACGCCCGGCCCCCAGAGTGTGGGACGCATAGATCAGGTTATCCTCCACGCTTTCCAGCGAGGAATAGAGGGATAAAATCATATAGGGAAGGTATTCATATACTAATACGATAACCACCGCCGGCGTGGAGTAGAGGATGGATCCGGATGAATCGGCCAACCCCAGGTTGCCCAGCAGCGTCATCAGCAGGCCGCCCGACTGAAGGATCAGCATCATCGCATAAATCAGCAGCAGCTGCGATGTAAAAAAAGGAACAATGGCCAGCATGACCATCGTATTCCGGTTTTTCGCTTTAAAGATCTTGGCCACGCCCCATGCAGCCGGGTATGCCAGGATAATGCAAATCAAAGTAACCAGCAGGCCGATGCCTACCGATTTTAACATCAGCTTAGAAAACGTCCAGCTGCTGAACATACGAACAAAATTGTCCACGGTCCATGCGGCAATGGAGCCGTCGGAGCCCAGATTTCCCTTAATGAAGCTAAAAGCTACCAGCATTGCCAATGGGAGCAGGCTCAGACAGAGGAAGAATGCGGCTGAGGGCAGCACCAGAAAGCCGCCTTTTTTAAAATGATACTTAAAATTCATAGCCTATTTCCCTTTCCAAGGAATTCTCCTTACAGGAAAGGCGCAGACAAGCGGTATTATTAGCTGCTGCCTGCGCCCCAGGTGTTAGAGTAATTTAGTTCGCTTTCACCTCATTCCACAGCTCAAGCCACTGGCTGCGGGTTTCTTCCGGCATATATTTCTGCATATAGATCTTCGACGGTCCTTCCGGATACATCCACAGAATCTTCTTCTGGTCATCGGTCAGAGATGCTTCTACCGCAGTGTTAACCGGGTTGTGAGCGTTCTCATCGGTAGCGAACGCATACTGGAACTCGTCGTCGGTCATGAATTCAATCCACTTCAGCGCCAGCTCATAGTTCGGCGCGTCCTTGGCAATGCCCCAGAAATCGCACCATGCAATCGTTCCCTCTTCCGGATAAATGTATTCTACCGGCTCACCGGAGCTTAACAGCTGGGAAGCGGTTCCTGCCCACATGTTGCCCAGAGTGATTTCACCGGACATATAGGGCTTCAGGAAATCGTCATAGCTGGCCCAGAAAGTACGGGTATTGGCTTTCAGCTCCAGCAGTGCCGTCTTAATCTCATCCAGGTTCGGATTCCACAGATCTTCCTGTCCGGTATAGATGCCGGCCGTCAGAATTGCAGAGTCAAACTCATCGAACATACCAACCTTGCCCTTATTCGCAGAATCCCACAGTGCGGACCAGCTGGTAATCGGCTCGGAAAATGCTTCAGGGTTATATCCCAGCGACGTGGTGCCCCATGTCCAGGGAATTGCATAGTACTGTCCGTCTATAACGGAATCGGAGAAGTCTCTCAGGTCTTCACGCAGATCTGCAAAGGTCGAGAGTTTGGAAGTGTCAATGGGCTCCAGTAAATCCTGGTCCGTCATCACCTTCACGTATGTGGAGTTTGGAAGAACCACGTCGATCTTTCCCTGACCGCCCTGTTTCAGCATCGTAATCATCTCTTCCAGAGAGGTGAAATACTGATGCTCTACCTTACATCCATACTTCTCTTCAAATGCCTTAGCGCCATACTCCGCATCAGAGCCATAGCCCTTCCAGTTTGCCACTACCAGGGTCTGACCGGAGAAATCCTCCACTGCCTCCGAGGTATCGGCCGACGTGTCTGCTGCCGTTGTCTCGCTTGCGGCTGCCGTGGTCGCCGCACTTGTAGCTGCCGTGGTACTCTCCTTATTCGAGCTGCCGCAGGCACTGAGGGAAACTGCCGCCATTACGAAAGCCAGAAATAATGCTCCATACTTTTTCACCTTTTTCATTTCTTACCTCCTGAATTTTTTCACGATTTTACTAAAACGTTTTACTAATCGCTTATAAGATATCATATAATTTTTCTTTCGTCAATATATTATGGGGAGTTTTTCACATTTTAATTAAATAATCCGAAAAAATACCGTGTAAACTTCCATGTTGTGAAAAGTAAAACGGTTCCAAAAGCAGATTTGCCCTCTTTACCACTCCCCCATAAACCGCACGGATTCTCTCTTTACGAGAACCGGCTCAAAGGGAATATCGCCTTTCTCTCCTTCATGTTTGCCCTCCAGGCACTCCAGCAGCAGCTCGGCGGCCCGGCGGCCCATGTCCTGGACAGGATTATAAACCGTGGTCAACGCAGGATTTAAGAGCCTGGAAAAGGGAATATCATCAAAACCGGTTACCGAAACATCCTGCGGGATCCGAATCCCCCGCTCGTTAAACAGACGGGTCGCGCCATAGGCGATCAGGTCATTGGCACAGACCAAACAGGTAAATTCCTTCTTCTCACCCATCAGTTCCTTGGCTGCCTCATAACCGCCATTCTCCGAGTATTCGCAGGATTTGATAAAGCTCTCCGGAATCCGGATCCCCTTCTCCTCCAACACTTCCCGGAATCCTTCCAGCCGCTGGCTGGCGGACAGCACTTCCTCCGGCCCGGCCAAATAGGCAAACTTCGTATGCCCCATCTCCAGCAGATAACGAGTCATCATTGCCATCCCTTCCTTCTGCCGCACATGCAGGCTGAAGGCGTCTTTGACATTCTCGATATTGTCCACATATATGACCGGTACGTGAATATCTTCCAGTACTTTCCGGATCTTGTCAATCATTTTGAAGTTATTGTAAATGATTCCCGCTACGTAGTTCTCCTTCAAAAAAGAGAGGTTGCGAAATTCTTTCTCATCATTATTGTTGGAATTGCAAAGTACGACGCTGTAGCCTCGGCGGGTAGCAATGTCCTCCACACCTTTTACCAACAGCGCGTAGAACTGGTTTGTAATATCCGGAACCAGGAGACCAATCGTGGTGGAGCGCTTCGTCACCATGCTGCGGGCTACCGTGTTGGGTTGATAACCGCTCTCTTTAATAATAGCCGCCACTCTTTTCCTGGTATCCTCACTGATCCCATAGGGGATATTGTTAATCACCCGTGACACGGACGCCGGAGAGACATTGGCCATACGTGCGATATCTTTAATTGTCAGTTTCTCCATATGTATTTGTCACCTCGCGAACGAAAACGTTTTCTTTGATATACCTTATCAAAATGTAAAATTACTGTCAAGTAATTTCTCTTTTTATAGAATTCAAAAAGCAGCAGATTAACAGCCGGCAGGATTGCATTTATAACCACGATCGATTATAATGGGGAAAGTATGTTAATTATAAAAAAGAGGAGTGATTTTATGGCAAGTACAACAACAGCAAATACCTTTCAAAAAAGCCGCTTGTCTGTAAAGGCACAGACATTGGCGGCACTGGCGGCTATCGCCTCTGCAGTAGCGGTACCGCAGTTGTTTCATACATTAGGCGCAGTGTCCGGACTTGGCACCGCGCTTGGTGAAACTTTTCTTCCCATGCAGCTGCCGGTTATGCTGACAGGACTTCTGGCCGGCCCTTATGCCGGACTGGCTGCCGGAATCTTTGGCCCTCTGGCCAGTTTTGCCCTGTCGGGTATGCCCGGATCCTTGATGCTCCCCTTTATGATGATTGAGCTGGCCTTCTATGGCCTCTCGGCCGGGCTTCTGGCTAACACAAAGCTTCCTCTCATTGGCAAGGTCTTTGCGTCGCAGGTCATTGGCCGCATCGCCCGCGCCGCCGCTATTCTCGCAGCTGTGTATGCCTTTGGAAACGAGTCGATCCATGTGAGTATCATCTGGAAAAGTATTACGGCCGGTCTGCCGGGTCTTGTCCTTCAGTGGAGCTTACTCCCGTTAACCGTATTTTGGGTGGAGAATCGAGCGAAAAATGACCAATAATTTGTTACCGGCCAAAAAGAAATTAGAAGAAGGCCGCTATACCTGTGTCCTGGTAAAAGAAAGCATAACCTACACAAGTACGGAACGCGGTGTAAAGCCCCTGCTGGATTGGCTTGCCTCCGATACGGATCTGCAGGGCTTCTCTGCTGCCGACAAGGTGATCGGTAAGGCTGCCGCCTTCCTGTATGCCCTGGCAGGTGTCAGGGAAGTCTACGCCCCTGTCATGAGCGAGGCCGCCGTCGATGTCCTGAAAGAGTATGGAATCAAGGCGCATCATGATTCTGTCGTTAAAGGGATCATGAACCGTGCCAAAACCGGAATGTGCCCCATGGAACAGGCTGTCCGGGAGATTTCCGAACCGGAAGCTGCCCTAACCGCCATCCGGCAGAGACTAGCTGCATTGTAAGCTACAACCATAAGAAAAGCATGAGAAAGCCGCCCGTTCGGACGGCTTTCTCATGTTTAAATGTGCAGAATCAATGTCGCAAACTGGAAATAAATCATCAGTGAAATAGCATCCACAATCGTGGTAATAAAGGGACTTGCCATAACTGCCGGGTCAAATCCAATCCGCTTTGCCGCAATCGGCAGCGTACAGCCCACCAGCTTCGCCACCAGCACTGCTGCCAGCAGCGTGAGGCTGACCACCAGTGACGTCAGCACGCCGACCTGGTCAAATAACATAAGCTTAACGAAATTGGCCACTGCCAGTGTGATGCCGCAGCACACTGCCACCCGCGTCTCTTTCCAGATGATTTCGGGCATATCCCGGTACTCAATTTCACCCAGAGATAACCCACGGATAATCGTTACCGAAGCCTGGCCGCCGGCATTGCCGCCGGTATCCATCAGCATCGGGATATAGGCGGACAATACCATCAACGCTCCCAGGGCCTCTTCATAATGGGTAATAATCATGGCGGTAAATGTCGCGGATATCATGAGCATTAACAGCCAGGGAATCCGCTTCCGGTATGTTTCAAACACACCGCTCTTCATATACGGCTTATCCGTAGGCACGATAGCTGCCATCTTCTCGATATCCTCCGTAGCCTCCTGCTCCATAACGTCCATGGCGTCATCGACGGTGATAATACCCACCAGGCGCTGTTCCATATCCACTACAGGCAATGCCAGGAAATCGTATTTGCTGAACTTCTCCGCCACGTGTTCCTGGTCCTCCAGGGTCGTGGCGTAGATTACATTCTTCTCCATGATGTCTTCAATGATATCCCCATAACTCGACAGCAGCAGCGTCTTAACCGTCACCAGACCCAGCAGCGTCCGGTTATCATCGACCACATAGCAAGTGTAGATGGTCTCCTTATTCACGCCGGTACGCCGGATTCTCGTGAAGGCATCCATTACGGTCATATCCCGCCGCAAATCCACGTACTCAATAGTCATAATGCTGCCTGCACTATCCTTCGGGTACTGCAGAATTCCATTGATCCGCATCCGCATCTCAGGATCGGCATGCTTCAGGATCCGCTTTACCACATTGGCAGGCATTTCCTCTATAATTGCAACGGTATCATCCAAATAAACCTGATCCATCACTTCCTTCAGCTCACGGTCGCTGAAGAAACTGATCAGGATCTCCTGCTGATCGGAATCCATTTCTACGAATGTATCGGCTGCCAGCTCTTTCGGCAAAATGCGGAACAGCAGCGGGAGATCCTCCTCCGGCAGCTCCTCCAGAAGCTCGGCAATATCAATGGGTTCCATATTCTTCAATAATGCACGCAATTCAATAAACTTCTTGCTTTCCAAGAGTTCTGCAATTTGTCTTCTCATTTTCCCTGTTCCTCCTGCTCTCTCGACCCTGAGCATCTATGTACTCCACAGGCACCTGCAGGGAAAATTACGGTATTGCAGTTCCCCTACAGTAGGTTCATCAGTTCGGTAAGTTGTCGTATCTCCATGGTTATCGGTATGTTTTCCTCATTTCTAGCCCCTTCCGGGTTAAACCAGCAGGTATCAATCCCTGCGGCTGCCCCTCCGGCCATATCTGCACTTAAAGAATCTCCTATAATCAACGTCTTTGACACCTCGAGATCCGGTATCTGACGGAAACACCTCTGAAAAAATTCCGCTGTTGGCTTAGGGTATCCGATCTCTTCCGATGTAAAAACCGCCTGAAAATAATCGGCCAGCCCCGACAGCCGCAATCGGTTCCGCTGTGTTGACGCAACTCCATTGGTCACAATATAAAGCGGATATTTCTCATATAAGCCGGCTATCACCCTGGCGGCTCCCTCAATTAACGGTGCCTGCCCTGCCAGCGACTTCTGGAATACCGGTGCAATCCCCTCTTCCTGCGCAAGGCCAAATTCATCAAACAGCATCTGAAAACGTGTATTCTGGATCCCCACCTTGGTAATCCGCCCTCGTTCAAAATCCCGCCATAAGCCATGATTAATCTGATGGTAACGGGTAAGAATCTTCTCATCACAAGCATAACCAAATACGTGAAAAGTATCCTTCAGCGCCTGGCGTTCCGCTTCTTTAAAGTCCAGTAACGTTTCATCTCCGTCAAACAAGAGCACTTTATATTGTTTCATAAGCCCTCCTCCCGTTTTTACAGCGATTCTATTATAAACGAAAAAGCCTCATCTGAAAACCCTAAAATCAAGAATATTTCCATAACCAAAACGAGGGAACCGCTTAACTGGTTCCCTCGTTTTGGTTGTGAGTACTGTTGTTAACATAGGTTAGGTAGGTATCGCATTGCTAACTGCACCTTTATCATAACACATTCTTCATCCTAACGTATTACAAAACCCTTAGAATTCTCTGAAAAATGTATAAACTTTTTAAAGTATATTCATAAGATTTATATCCGCCTTAATTTTTAGCGAACCGCTCCGCCTGCTCCCGGATAAAATCCCGATCCTCAAAATAATTAATCCGCATTGCCCGCTTCACATCCCCAAGCGTCTCCGCCGCTTTCGCTCTTGCCTTCTTACTGCCTTCCTCCAGCACCTCATAAATCTCCGGCACCCTCTGCTCCCATTCCTTTCTCCGGGCTCTAATCGGTGCCAGTTCCTCCTGCATGACTGCATTTAAGAACCGCTTCACCTTCACATCACCAAGTCCGCCCTTCCGATAATGCGCCTTCAGCTCCTCCAGCCCACTATACTCCGGCAGATAATCCGCAAACATCTCATCCCGGCAAAACGCATCCAGATAAATAAATACCGGATTCCCTTCAACCTCACCCGGATCTTCCACCCGCAAATGATTGGGATCCGTAAACATCCCCATAACCTTCTTCTTAACCTCATCCGCCGGATCCGACAGGTAAATGCAATTCCCCAGGGACTTACTCATCTTCGCCTTTCCATCCGTCCCCGGCAAACGCAGACAAGCCTTATTCCCCGGCAGCAAAATATCCGGCTCCACTAAGGCTTCCCCATATACGGTGTTAAACTTCCGCACGATCTCCCTCGTCTGCTCCAGCATCGGCAGCTGGTCTTCCCCCACCGGCACCGTCGTCGCCTTAAACGCTGTAATATCGGCCGCCTGACTGATCGGATACGTAAAAAAGCCCACTGGAATACTGGTCTCGAAATTCCGCATCTGAATCTCCGACTTCACCGTAGGATTCCGCTGAAGCCTCGACACCGTCACCAGATTCATATAATAAAATGCCAGCTCACACAATTCCGGGATCTGGGACTGGATAAACATCGTCGATTTCTCCGGTTCCAAACCGCAAGCCAAATAATCAAGCGCCACTTCAATAATGTTCTGGCGTACCTTGTCTGGATTATCCGCATTATCGGTCAGCGCCTGAGCATCTGCAATCATAATATAAATATCATCATACAAGCCAGAGTTCTGTAACTCCACCCGCCCCTTTAAAGAACCGACATAATGCCCTACATGCAGTCGTCCGGTCGGGCGGTCGCCCGTCAAAATAATCTTTCCCATACCTAATCCTCTCATTCCATGATAAAAACTCATCCTCGCCGAGATGAGTACCAGACTTCATTATATTTTTCTCTGGCGGAAAAGTCAATGCCTAATTCAACAACATTCTCTTCCTCTTTACCACTTCAACCGATGCAGCTCCCCCATCCGCTGCATTCCCGCAAAATCCTGCTGCCGTAATGCTTCATATAGCACTACCGCCACGGAATTTGCCAGATTCAGCGACCGGATCTCCGGGTTCATCGGAATCCTTACTGTCTGTTCCCGGCGCTCCACCAATATCTCCTCCGGTATCCCCGCGCTCTCCTTCCCAAACATCAGGAAGCTGTCCGCCTCATACCGCACCTCACTATACACATGCTGCGCCTTTGTGGAAGCCATATAAACTACTGCCCCAGGATTACGTTCCAGAAAATCCGGATAATTTTCATACACTGTCACATCCAGATCCTTCCAGTAATCCAGCCCAGCCCGCTTGACGCTCTTCTCATCCAGCCGGAATCCCATGGGTTCAATTAAATGAAGGCGCGTACCTGTTGCTACGCAGGTACGCCCGATATTTCCTGTATTCTCCGGAATTTCCGGCTCATACAATACGATATTCATCCTTACTTTCCATCCAGCCGTTTAATAAAATTCTCGATCCGCTCCAGCGCCTGCTTCAGACTATCCAGGGAATATGCGTAAGAAATCCGCAGGAAGCCCTCGCCGCTGTCTCCGAAGGCCGTACCCGGTACCACCGCTACTTTCTCCTCTTGCAACAGTCTCGTGGCAAATTCATCACTCGTCATGCCGAACCTCTGCACATTCGGAAAGCAGTAAAACGCGCCATGGGGTTCAAAGCAGGGCAGTCCAATTTCCTGGAACCGCTGCATAAGATATCTCCGCCGCTGGTTATAGGACTCCCGCATTTCCGCCACATCGGCATCACCGTTCCGGATGGCCTCGATCGCCGCATACTGGCTGGTAGTGGGAGCACACATAATTGCAAACTGATGAATCTTCGTCATCTGCTCGATCAGGAACTCCGGTCCCGCCGCATAACCCAGGCGCCAGCCAGTCATGGCATATGCCTTCGAAAAACCATTAATCAGCAGCGTTCTCTCTTGCATTCCCGGCAGGGATGCAACCGTCGCATGATCTCCATTATACGAAAGCTCCGAATAAATTTCATCCGAAATTACAAACAAATCGTGTTCAATAATCACGTCCACCAAAGTTTCCAGCTCGTGTTTCTCCATAATGGCCCCGGTAGGATTGTTAGGGAATGGCAGAATCAGCACCTTAGACTTCGGTGTAATGGCGGCCTCCAGTTCCTCCCTGGTCAGTTTAAACTGGTTCTTCTCCTGGAGCTCAATTACCACCGGCACGCCATTTGCCAGAACGGCGCAGGGCAGATACGATACATAGCTTGGCTGTGGAATCAGTACCTCATCACCCGGATTCAGCAGTGCCCGCAGGCCAATATCAATGGCTTCACTCCCTCCGACGGTAATCAGTGTCTCCTTTGACGGATGGTACGTAAGGCCTTGCCGGCGCTTCAAATACCGGCAGATCTCCTCCCGCAGCTCCATCAGACCACTGTTCGAGGTATAGAAGGTACGTCCCTCTTTCAGGGAATCAATACCAGCCTCCCTTACATGCCAGGGCGTATCAAAATCAGGCTCTCCCACACCCAGTGAAATGGCATCGGGCATTTCGCTCACGATGTCAAAAAATTTTCGAATGCCCGAAGGTTGGATCCCCACGACCTTCTCCGATAACATGTTTCTCATAGTATCACCATTATCCTTTCCTCTTTCCTATTTTTCATTAGTACCCTTATCAATCCATATATTTCCCGGCTCATAACTCACCCCTATCCGGTCCAACTCATCCGGCTGAGGCTTTGTCAAATATCTGATACCTTCCCATGCTTGTACAATTCGGTCCTTGGTGGCATTTGTACTGCCAATGACCTTACCGGGCAGGCCGCGTCCATTCTCTGTTATGTACAAAAAGCCGCCGGATAATAATTGATACGGTGTAATGTCTAACAGTTCACAAATTTCAATCGTCTCCTGGCGGATGGGAATCTCCGGCAGTTCTACCGTCATCCCCACGGAAGCGGCTTCTGCCAGTCTCCAAAGTGCGGCAAATACGCCGCCCTCGCCGATCGGGGTGATAAATGTCCCCACCTCAGGCGGTTCCTGTGCCTGGAAACACTGTACCGGCTGAAGAAATTCCCATGTCAGCCTTTCTCCAAGCCGCCGCCGGAAACGTCTGGCAAGAACCGCGGAGCCCGTATCTCCCGCATATCCGGTCATTACGATGTCCATACTCTTTAAAACAGGCCGAAAATACCGCCCAGCAGCGGAATCACCATGGCCGCAACAAGCAATACCACCAAAATCCATACAACAACTCTCTTACTCTTATTATCTCTAAAATTAAACATGTTATGCCTCCTGCCACCCGGCAGCAATCTTTTTGATGCAAGCATGAAACACATGACTTTTTGACCCTAGTATCATTTTATTCCAATTTATGGTTGGAATCAAGTGCTTTTTAACAAAGCGGTCACTTTTTACTGCCTTCCGGGCAGTATTCCTGTAAGAAGCAGTGGACGCAGTCCGGCTTTCGGGCCGTACAGATGGTCCGCCCCAGCGTAATAATCTGGATATTATACAGAATCCAATGATCCTTCGGCAGCACCTCCATCAGATCGTATTCAATCTTCTCCGGGTCTTCTTCTTTTGTAAAACCCAGCTTCCGGGAAATCCGCTTTACATGCGTGTCCACCACGATGCTGGGATCGCCGTAAACATTCCCGCGAATCACATTTGCCGTCTTACGCCCCACACCGGCCAGTCCCGTCAATTCCTCTATCGTGCGGGGAACCTCACCGCCGTATTTCTCTGCCAGATCACGGCAGCAGGAAATGATATTCTTTGCTTTCATGTGGTAAAAGCCACTCGAGCGGATATCCTGCTCTAACTCTGCCTGATCGGCATAGGCGAACCTTTCCAGCGTATCGTACTTCCGGAACAGATCCTTCGTGATAATATTGACCCTCGCATCGGTACATTGGGCGCTCAAAATCACCGCAATCAGCAGCTGCCATGGCGTTTCATGGTTCAGGTAACAGCGGTAATCGGTTCCATACCGCTCATCCAGCTTTTGCAGAATCGTCTGTACACGTTCTTTCTTCCGCATGGTGCTCTCCTTATTCTATTATTTCCAGACCCGGCGAAACAAAACCGCCAAAAGCCCTGACCTCTCACCCTAACAGATCCTGCTCCTCCGGATGCTTCTCCATCCAGCCGGCCGCATAACTGCAGGAGGTTCTGGCCTTCCATCCGTTTTTCCGAATGACGGCTATCGCTTCCTCCATCAGCTTACCTGCTATGCCCTGACCACGCAGGGTATCTGATACATAGGTGTGGTTCAAATCCACCCAGTTTTCCGCCGCCGCCGGGAAATCAATCTCCGCCAGCAGTTCACCGGTTTCCGATTTCAGATAAATGCGGTTTGTCTCATATTGAAAATTCATAACTGCTCAATCCCTTCTTAGATTCATAAGCACAATTATAAAGCTTTTCGGATGAGAAAACAACCCTCTGTAAATTTTAACAATTCGTTCGATGAATTTTGTCGGACTTTGTGTTATGATGGGTAAGAGCAACAGGAATATTTGTTATTTCCTGACATGCGGCACCAGAATTGCAAGGAGGAACACATGATGGAAATTGAACGCAAATTTTTAGTAGAAAAGCTGCCGGAAAATCTGGAGAAATATACAACACTTCACATTGAACAAGCTTATTTATGCACAGATCCCGTGGTACGGGTCCGCAAGCAGGATGACGAATACCTTTTGACCTATAAAGGCCGGGGGAAAATGGTCCGTGAAGAACACAACCTCCCCTTACACAAAGAAGCTTATGAGCACTTACGGGAAAAAGCAGATGGCAATATCATTGCAAAGCGCCGTACGTATATTCCATACGGTGCTTATCTGATCGAACTTGATGTGTTTGAAGATCCCTTTGAGGGCCTGATGTTAGCGGAGGTAGAATTCGGTACCGAATTGGAAGCCGTAGCCTTCGTCCCGCCAAACTGGCTGGGCCGGGATGTCACCTTCGAAGAAGAATACCATAACAGTTACCTGAGCCGCCGGGGGTATGAGTAGCAGACGCTACTCTTCCCCGCACTCGCGGCTGCCGGTATGGCTGTGGCCGCCGGCACCAGGACCGCCGATATAATCGTCCAGCCATTTCAGCTGATAGCGGGCCATGTAATCATAAGCACGCTGTACTTTGTGGCCGCTGCCATTATAGCGGGTTATGCCCGCCTTAACCAGCAGTTCAAAGGGCTCCTTCTCCAGCGGACCGCAGATAACCGCTTCACAGTCATGCTCGATCACCTTCTGTGCAAAAACCCGGTTATCCGGATCCTGCTTGCCGTAGATCTTAAAAATCTCATTCCGGTCCGCATCAATGATCAGCAAATACTCGCTTTCGCGAAAGGTCTTCGGAACCAGCCCGTCAATCTCCATATTCTCACAAGTAATCGCAATTTTCATGCAGAAGCCTCCTCCCGATACTTTTATTCTCTTATTCAATTTTTCGTTTTGCCTGACCCTTACAGGGTAAAACCGTACCCTGCTGAATTTGTATCCGCAGTGCAGGCCAACGTTCCTGAACCCTGGATTCTATTAATTCCAGATCGCCGCTCCCGTCTACCGTCAGAATTAATTCGTATTCCTCTGTCATCCTGGCTTCATAGTCACAGATACCGGAACAGCTAAACAGCAGTTCATCCAGCTGATGGATTGTGATGGCGCTTCCATCCGGCAGGAAAATAGCATTTTCCAATCTTCCCATCACCTTATCCAATCTAGGCAGAATACTGCCGCAGGCACAGGGTTCTGTGAGCCTCCGCCCAATATCACCGGTGCGGTACCGGATCAGCGGCATGCCCTTCCGCCGCAGCGTGGTCAGCACAATTTCCCCATAAGAGCCGTCTGGCACCGGCTCCCCGGTGGCAGGGTCCAGGATTTCAATGTACAGATCCGCGTCCCTCATGTGATAGCCATTGTGCGCGCCGCACTCCACACCACCGCCATAGCCGGTCTCCGTCATGCCCCAATGGGTAAATACCTCACAGCCCCAGGTTTGCCGCAGTGTCCGCAGAATGCTGTCCGGAACATAATCTCCGCTTAACAGCACCGTGCCGGGGCGCAGATCCGGCGCGAAGCAAGCCAGACGCATCATCTGACTGGGCACTCCCACCAGGCAATAAGCCCCTTTGGCAGCCCTGGCAGCCTCCGGAAGACTGCGAATCAGACCGTGCACCCGGGTGGTTATATTCCGTGCCTGCAACGCAATGGTCAAGAGCCCGCCGACCGTAAACCGGCCAGGTCCCTCCATAAACACGGTAACCAGCCGGCCCGGTTTCGTCAGATAAGACATGCCGGGAGTAAAAAAATCCGCCGTCGCCAGCAGGTCCTCCGCGGTGAAGAACAAGCGTTTTGGATTTCCCTGGCTGCCGGAGGTCTTAAGGGTGATGATACGGGCAACTTCCTTAGGAGGAACACAGAGGAATGCTTCCGGATCCCGGCGAATGTCTTCCGGCATCGTGAAATCACGGGGCGCCGCATAAAAGCGGCTATGCCCGGCAGCATATTCCCGGATTCCGGCCAGACGCTCCTGCTGCCAGGCGGCCAGGGATGCTGCCGTCATCGCCTCTCCCAGGCCCGTTTGCCTGCGAATCCACGCTTCCACCGGCGGATAAAGCTCTTCATATTTCATCCCGGTCCTCATCCTTTCTGCCGGCAGATCCACAAGTAATATCCGCATCTCGCTCTCTTTAAAAGCTCCCGGGGGACTCCCAGGGCATCCTCTCCGCCTTCCAGAAGCATCTGCCCCCACAATTCCTGCAGCGCTCCGGAATAGTCTTTCCCGTATTCCACCATCAATCCTGTCCGTTCCATACGCTCCTCAATGCTCTCACGATGCTCTAATCTGCCCAACAAGCCGGTCAGCTCCATTTCCTCCCCCCGGGCAATCATATCGCTTAGAATCAGCCTTCCCTCCGGCTTCAGGACGCGCCGGCACGCAGCCAGCACCAGATCCGGCTGCTCCATCCGAGAGAAGCTGCATTCCATTAAAATCCCATCCAGGGACCGGTCCGCAAAAGGAAGGGCGGCGCCGTCCCCCTGCAGGATCCGAATCCCGTCACAAAAAGCCGGCTCCAGCTCCAGTCCAACCGCCTGGAATCCACATACAGAAGCCAGAAAATCCAACGTCGCACCGCTGCCGCAGCCAATATCCGCCACCTGAGCGCCAGGCACAAAGCGGCAGAGGGAAAGGGCATATTCCGTAAGCGTAAGACCGCCCGGACGGCAAGTATCCTGCAGACAATCCATACTCTCCTCCTTTAGCATCGGCAGCTGCACTTTATTTTACTCTGGAAATGCCGTTAGATAGTAAGCACAAAAGGGAATATGCTTCCCATCCCGGTATACGTGCAGGCTGCACTGGCGCAGGCGTTCCACATCCAAAGTCCCGGCGTCCTGAAAGGCCATCGCCGTAATCGTAAAGCCATGGCTTTTGGCACGGTCCAAAAAGCCCTCCAGGCTGGTAATGTCAGGCGCTGCTTCAGAATCAGTCCCCCTCTGCCCTTCCGGGCAGCATTTATCATCGGATTCTTCCTGTCTCCGCAGCCAGCGGCGTCCCACAAACTCCCGGTTCTTCTCCGCCGGATTCTCCGCCGACGCACCGCAGCAGCAGCCGGCCTGCAGCGTATGGCGCTTCGTAAGAGGCATCAGCGTCCCCTCCGGCATCACAATGAAATCTCCATGGAACCCACACAAGGGATGATCGCAGGCGGAAGGGACCAGGCTCTCCGCCGGCACGCCCTCTCCAAACTGCTTCCTGATTTGTTCTAACAATTCATCCAGGGTAAAACGGATCTCATCCCGGGGTACCGCCGGCATATGTCCCAGAAAGCTCACCGGCTGGAAATGTACACCCCGTACTGCCGGTGAATGCTCCACGCCATACCGCAGAATATTACCGATCTCCTGAATATTCACCCCCGGCACCAGGGTCGGCACCAGGGTAACGCCGATACTGCAGGCATTACAGTTCGCAATTGCCTGCTCCTTAATTGCCCGCAGCGGTCGTCCCCGCATTTTCTCCCATACCCGATCATCGGTACCGTCAAACTGCAGGAACACAAAGGAGAGCCCCGCTTCCGCAAGTCTCCGCACATATTCCGGATCCTCCGCCAGGCGGAGGCCGTTCGTGTTCAGCTGTACATATTTACAGCCGATTTCCCTGGCATAAGCCACAATCTCCGGTAAGTCTTCCCGGACAGTCGGCTCGCCGCCGCTTAGCTGTACCAGTGTCTGGCCCGGAACGGCCAGCTCCTGCAGCCATTCCTTCACCTCTTCCAGCACCGGATCCTGACGGTGCCCATTATCGGCGAAGCAATACGTACAGCCCAGGTTACACCGGTCTGTTACTTCCAACAGTACACAGCAGGTGTCCCGCCGATGGTCCGGGCACAGGCCGCAGCCGTCGGGACAGTGCCGGTTCTCATGCTTCCGCACCTCCGGAAGCTCCCCGGTCCAGGCTTCGAAGTCTTCCCTGTCCCGCCAAACCACCACAGAAAAGGCTCCATGCTCCGGACATTTCTTCTCCAGAAATATCCCGCCGCTCTTCCGTACCTTCCTTGCCGGTATTTGTCGCAGGCATACCGGACAGACGCTCTTCGTATGCCTTAGAATTTCCATCACTTATCCTCCAGCTCTTGCTCGACCTCCGCCATCCGTCCCTTAGCCAAATCCTCGGGAATCAGCACCTCTCCGCACTCCGGGCAGCACAAAATATCCGTGTGGAAGGTATGCCCCAGATACTGGAAAAAAGTCTGTTTTGGTTCCAGCTTCCTTTGGCATCGCCAGCAGATCATTTCTCTTCCTGACATTTCAGATCCTCCTCCAGGCACATCCGGTGTGCATAACCGTTAAGCAGCCGAAATCCGTCGCCTTCCGGCCTGTATTCCGCCCAATAGGTCATGTTCTGAATCTTTTTATGACCGGTAAAGCCGCCATTCGCCGGATTTATCAGCTTGTGACCGGTCTCTTCGCACCAGTCCACCACCTCTTCCATATCGCTTTCCAGGATCATTCCCGCAGAGAGTTTTTGCTTTAATGCCTCTTCTATATAGAGAATACGTTTCTTTTCCTTCGCCATTATTTCCTCCCCAAGCTCTGCCAGCATACGCCTCTTCAATTCTCTCCGGTTCTCCCAGCGTTCACTTAGGACAGGCGGCTGCGCATCTGCCGGACGCAGGCCAAATACCAGATCCAGGATATGCACCGCCGGCTTCTGCTGTGCCGCGAAGGTATCCCGGCAGTTCACGCAGTAGGCAATATAGGTGCTCTCCTTTTCTCCGGTCCGGTCCATCGCCACTTCTCTGGCATATTGCGGCGCGGCAATCTGTGTCTGTCCGCCATAGCCGCAGCACCGGGCATTCCACCCTTCATGGGACAGCGGATCCAGGACGATTCCCGCTGCTCCCGCCAGCTGACGGATACTCTGCTGCAGCTCCGGGTACTCTCTGCTGGAACAAGGGTCAAAAACCGAATAGGTATCCGCCGGTATAGAATCGATCTCCAGCCCCCAAGCCGCCATTTTCTCATAGAGAAAGCTGCCGGAAATCTCCGGTAAATGCGTATCAAACATTTGCCGGCAGGTGCTGCAGCCGAAAATAAGCTCCGGCTTACCCAGCCGTTCCCATTCCTCCCGGATGGCACCGGTCGCCTGCTCATGCAGCTTCCGGTCGCCTGCCCATTTTGCAGGAGCGCCGCAGCAATGCAGCCACAGGCCCGTGGCAGGTTCCATCTGCCGTAACCACGCATAGCTCCGCTCTACATAGGCCGGGTCAGAGGCGCCCATTTGACAGCCGGGAAAAAATACATACCGAGTCTTCCCCTCTGTCCCCGGCGGTACCTTGCACAGAGAGGCTTCTCCATTGGAGAAGTACATGTCCCGCAGCCAGTAATCGTGAAATACCCAGGGCATAGCTCCCTTCTCACGCATCGTCTGATGGCTCTGCAGAAAGAATTTACCGATATCGATTCTCTGGGGGCAGACCTCCTTGCATAAGCCACATTGGCTGCAGGTGGAAATCAGCCGCGTAGCCCAGGTTCCGTCACGTGACAATGTACCCGGATGAATCGTAATATATACCTCTTCGTAAATCCGGCGGGGATTTTTCTCGAAGAGCCGCATCAGGTCACACTCTCGCATACAAGCATCGCAAGAGCATAATACACAACGTTCTGCTTCAAAAACGGCCTCTTTCTCCGTATAGATTTCGCCCTCTGCCATAACCACCGAAGGCACTTCCTCCAGACTGGCCGGATCCATGCAGAGCTTGGTATCCACCTGCTCCGAAGGATGATTCATCGTTCCGGTCTTTAAATAGCGCTCCACCGCGCGGGAAGCAACCAGCCCGTCTGCCAGTGCCTCGATCGTGTCCTTCCCCAGCACCGATCCGCCCAGGAAAACCCCCGGCCATCCTGTGGCGCAAGCGCCGCTTCCACTGAGCTCCAGGCCAAACTGCTCTCCCTGGCTTCCGGTGGCAATATAGATGGCATCAAAATCGGATAGCTCCTCCAGATTCCTTACTTCCGCATTCGTCCGAAGCTCATAGGTCTCGTGCCGGAACTGCCGTTCAATATCTGTCAAAAAGACCTCTGGCGGCAATTCCTGCCATAGGCGGCCGCCAATCCGGTCTGATTTTTCAAATACCGTTACTTCATACTTTTTATTAGACAGGAAGAGCGTACAGGCCAATCCGCTGATTCCGGCTCCTATTACAGCAATGCGCTTTCCCTTAGAGGGCATGTTATAGGCATTGGGATTCTGTCTGGATGCATGGGCCAGGGTGGCCTGCTCCAGCCGGTGAAGAGAAACCGCTCCGTCCTTTCCGCAGCGGAGGCAGACTTCCTCACAGGGATGAGGACAGGCAGCCGCCACAATACCAGGAAAACCCACCGTATTCTGAAAAGTACGGTAGGCGGCATTAAATCTTCCTTTTTTCCATTTTTTTACAAGCTCTTTGACATCCAGGCCAAAGGGACAGGCTGCCGTGCAGAAGGGCGGCTCATTCTGATAGCACTCCGCAGACAGCTTCTGCTCAAAATCCTGTAAGTATCCCATGGGTGCTCCTTTTATTTAGTATAACACAGGCTCTGCCGATAAAAAGCAGAGCCTGCGCTGAAATTTTATAGCGTTTAGAAGAAACGCTCCGAATCCGCATCGCCCAGAGGGGTGAAGTAATGGATTCCTCCATACTGTACCGGATTCTCCTGGATGTTCTCTAACTCTTCATACAGCTCCGAGCCCAGGAAGTATTTCTTAGGCGCTTCCGGCTCCTGACCGGCAGCAATGGCTTCCAGACCGGCCTTGATCTTCTCAGGAAGAGCCGGAATCTCATGGATCCGCACACCGCATGCCCGGTAGATTCCGTTCAGCACCGCACAGTGTCCCGAAGCCTGGAATGCCTCCGAGGCGCCGGAGGAACCAAAGGGGCCGTCCTCAATGGTAATCGGCATATGAATCACATCGATCTCGTCCGGTGTGTCTTTAATGTAAGGTACGCCGGCTCCAAACATATTACTGTGCTTCTTCACATCCTGATAATTCTCGCTGAGGGCAAAACCGATGCTGTGGGAAATACCGCCGTATGCCTGGCCGTTTACCGCATCGATGTTACCGACTCTGCCGACCATATCCACACAGGTAAACTTCAGCACCGTAGCCTTACCGGTAGCCGTATCTACTTCGACTTCCGCCATATTCAGGCAGTAGGTATAAGCCGGTGTGGGATCGCCCACGCCCGTGTTGGGATCCAGTCTGGTAAGTCCCGGCGTCGTGGTGGTCTCGTAACGGCCCAGGTATTTGGTCTCAATACCCTCGGCCTTCATTTCCTCATAGGTACGGAGGGTACCATCCGGCTTCCGCATTGCGTTCAATAGCTTCTCAGCCGCAATCTTCGTGGCGTTACCGGACATATAGTGTGAGCGGCTGGCACCGGCCATACCCGTATCCGGGCAGATTCCCGTGTCATTCTGAATCAGCTGCACATCCTCCGGCTTGATTTTCAGTTCCTTCAGCGCTTCTAATGTCACCATCAGAGAGCCGATGTCACCGCCCTGGCCCATTTCATGCCAGGTATCATACTTTCGGATCTTGCCGTCGGGAGCTAATTCCAAAGCCACCTCGGAACTGTCGGTAGCACCCTCGGTCACGTTAAAGCCGCCCCAGGCTATGCCTACACCCCGGCGTTTTTCCGGTGTATTGGCAGCCTTTGCCTCCGCTACGGCCTTCTCGTAGATCGGGCGCAGGGTATCCATCATTTTCTCCATGGGATACTGGCGGAAAGGATAGCTGTTAATATTCGTTTCACCCGGACGGGCAATATTCTTATAACGGAACTCGAAGGGATCCATGCCCAGCTTCTCCGCCATCATATCCATCAGCGGCTCGGAAAGGGTATAGGCCTGAGGAGATCCATAGGAGCGGTACGCCGTTCCAAAGGCATGATTGGTATTCGCGATACGAACCAGGCCAGCTACATTCGGAACATGGTAAGGCCAGAACGCAAAACGTGCAGGCTTTGTCATAACATCATCGCCGCCCCAGGAGTACGCGCCATGATCCATGCCAAAGTCGAACTCTGCCGCAAGGATTTGTCCGTCCTGATCGCAGGCCAGGCGTCCGTTGCTATATGCAGGACATCTCTTGCCGCTGAAGTGCTGGTGCTCCTCATAGCTCATGGACAGGGATACCGGTCTTCCGCTTACAGCCACGCCGGCGGCGACCAGACACAGGTCACCGGCATTGGTGGACCATCCGAAGCTGGCTCCGGTAGGATTCATAATAATCCGGAATTTATCCTTCGGAACACCTACGGAATTACCGATTCGCCCGATCGCCGAATAGGTTCCCTGGGATTTACACTGGATGGTCATCACTCCATCCGGATCCCAGTATGCCTGCAGCACACAGCCTTCAATAGACAAGTGAGGCTCTCTGCTGGAGAAGAAGCTTCCCTCTACCTGATAAGGGGCCTCGTCAATTAACTTCTCTATATTAGAGGGATCTTCCATTCCCGCGCCCTTTAATACCGGCTGCATACAGAAGATATTCGTGGTATCTTCATGGACACGTACGGCATCGGGCATTACGGCATCCAGATAGGTCAGGTATTCAGGAAGTGGTTCAATCTCTACCGTAACCTTCTTTGCTGCCTCTCTGGCAAGCGTATGGCTGTCTGCCAGCACCAGCGCCACCACATCGCCAAAGCGGTGCAGCTTCTCATCCTGGAATATCTTACGGGAGGGAGTCATAACGGTACTTCTCTCGTGGAACTGTCCCTCGGCCATGATGTTGCTGCCGCCGGCGGCGATCAGCTCCTTCGCGGTAATTACTTTATATACGCCGGGCATTTTCTCGGCTTCCTCTGTATTAATCTTCAAGATCTTCGCATGATGGGAAATCCGGGGCTGAACAACTGCGCCATACAGCGTACCGTCGGGCATCTTGAGCGCCTGGTCATCGCCATAATCGGCCAGACCGGTAACCTTCGCCAATGCTGTGGGCCGTACCACCGGTTTACCATAGAACTCTCCGTCTTCCGGATTCTTAAACTTGATATCTTCGATCGTACATTCACCGCGCAGCACCTTGGCTGCCAGCATTACTGCGTCCACAATCTGCTTATAACCGGTACAGCGACATACGTTTCTGGTCTTCTGGAACCAATCCCGCACTTCTTCTCTAGTAGGAGCAGGATTCTCCTGGAGCAGCTGATAGGCCGATACAATAAAGCCCGGTACGCAGAATCCGCACTGAACCGCGCCACAGTTCATCCAAGCCACCTGCAAAGCATGCAGATGCTGGGCATTGCCCACACCCTCAATCGTGGTAACCTGACTGTAATCCTCTACCGCGCTGATCTTCTTCGTACAAGACCGGATTACCTTGCCATTTAAAATGACAGAGCAGGATCCACATACGCCGGTACCGCATCCTACTTTCACGCCTGTCAAACCGATCCGGCGCAGTACATCCGACAGCTTCTCACGCGCAGGATCACAGGTAAACAGACGCTCTACCCCGTTGATGACCAGTATCCGCTTCTTCAATTTTACTTCCATAACTTTCCTCCTTTGGCGTAACGATTTAACACTAGAAAAGACATTGCTGGAAACCCGTTGCATCTGGTTCCAGTGTACTAGACTGCAGTCTAGTTTGTCAATGATTTTTACTGATTACGCAATAAAAAGCATTATTTTTAATAAAATAACGCTTTTTTCCTATTTTGTTAAATTTCTGAACACCTTACAGTTTTCAGTACTAGTGTGCTGTCCGGTTGCTAGACAAGGTCAAACCCGAACTCTTCGAGAATTTCCCGTGCCTCCAGATACGTTTTTTCAATAATCGAAGGACAGCGAAGTGCCTTATTCTCGGGACGTCCTCCCAAAATGCTCCGGCAATCCGTACTATAGGCAGCGGTAAACCATTCTGTCAGTCGAGGAATCATCTCTGTGGCAGCCAGCTTCTCATCGAACAGGCTCATCATGCAGGCCGCACCGGTCAGCGCACCGCAGGTAAGACCGCTATGAACTCCCATGCACAGGCCGGTAGCGGCTTTCACCAGCGCAGGGTTTTCCTCTCCTCTCAGTTCCAGAGCCAGCTGCAGCATTACCGCCGAACAGCATTTGCCTTCCAGCCGCAGCTGGTGCAGGCGCTTTACATCCGCATCCATTTTCTCTACCTCCTTGTCAGTCTCCCAACTTCTTTACAGTCTCATCTTCGTCATCGGCAAAGTATAGGTATTTGCCGTTCTTTGTTTCAACTGTTCTTATCATCATGTCTCTTCCTCATTTTCGGCTTAATCAAGCCATAGCTTGCTTCAATCATCCGCAGTAATTCCTCGTCCGGCACATCGCCACCGAGCGTGACCGTGTTCCAATGAACCTTGTTCATGTGGTAGGCGGGCGTTACGTCCACAAATGCCTGACGCAAGAAATCCGCTTCAAACGGGTCACATTTGAGGTTAACGCACAGCTTCCCGTTCCTCTCATAAATCAGGGCGAAACTTTTCTTATTGCTTTTATACCGCATGACCGTCCATGCTCCTGCGTCCGCTATATTATCAAAGGGGTAGTCCTCATAAGCAAGCGGCAGCGACAGGCAGTAACAAATAATTTCCTGGCGGGTCATAAGTTGTCCTCCTCAGCTTCCATCATTCCCAATCCTCACGCGCGAGCCGTTTCTGCAGTTCCTTCAGCTTTGCCTGCCTTCCCTTGTAATCCGGCAGCACTCCCTCCACCACTGCCCAAAACCTGTCAGAATGGTTATGCTCCTTGATATGCGCCAGTTCATGTACCACAACGTAGTCAATGACATCGTCGTCCGCCATCACAAGCCGCCACGAAAAATTAATGCTGTTCTTTCCGCTGCAGCTCCCCCAATGCGTCTTCGCGCCGTTAATCTTAACGGCAATCGGGGTGACGCCCATCTGCTTCGCGTAGCCGGTCACTTTATTCGTGAGTAGATTTTTCGCGGCCAATCTGTACACTTGGATAACGGCGCGCTTGATTTCTCCCTGCGTCAAACCGGGCGGCAGATAGAAACGTTCGCCATCAAATCCGACGCGGTTTCCGTCCTTTGCGATGATCGGGGTTTTCTTACCCTGTACGGCTATGGTATCGCCATAGTTCAGCGTGAAAGCAGCTTTGCTTTGCACGGTTTCTTCCCGCGCGGACAGATGCTTATCAATCCACTCCCGCTTGGACGCGACGAAGCGGTCTATCTCCGCTTTGGACGCTTTCAGTGGGGCGCGAACCTCCACGGCGGCGTCCTTTGTGATATAGATAGCAATGGTTCTCCGCTTTGAGCGGATTAGGGTGTAGTCAGTCATATTATACATTCCTTATTTTCTTAGCTCCACATAATGGTAATTAATTTCACCGTCATCCCAGATGGTCTTTTCGACAGCAAGCATGGAGCAGCCGCGGTGTTATTTCATCAATTCACAGTCCTTCAGTATCTTTCCAATTACTTCCCAGATTGCAAGTGATGGATTTTCCTTGTAATATTTATAGCCTTTGTACTGCTGCAAGGGATATCCGTTATCTTGATTTCTCTGCATTATTCCCTTTGCGCGATTTACAGCATCAATCACATTTGATAACTGCAGCTTACTAAGGCAACGTTTAAAATTTGTTTCATGTTTATATTCAGCCATGCTTTGAAAATGTTCATCATAAGCACGATTAAGTGGTCCAAGGTAATTCTTCCTATGAGAGATAGCTCCGTTGCAATCAGCCATATGCAGGAGAATCCACAAATCAAACGTCAAATTGCTGTAGCCAAACTGATAGGCTATTTGCTTTCCCAATGATTTAGCTGCTTTCATGTTGTCCATTGTTTCTATAAACTGTTTGACATGAATCGGTTCGTCACTCTCATAATCAGACAAATGCCATATTTCGGTCTTTCCGGTTATTACCATAGCTTTTACTCTCTTCAGCGGATTCTTCTGGATGGGGCAATTCAAGGACAACTTATATACCGATTTTTCTGTTTCGTTAATCCTATCCTGCAGCCACTTTAAATACCAACGCTCTGTTTCTCCCTCAACACTGAAATAATATTTCTTCGTTGACTTTCTTTTAGCCATACATCATACCTCTCCTTCATCAGCAAGAAGTTCTTCAAATATTGGAGTAAAATCAATATCCTTAATGGCTCCGTATTGACTAACAAAGTAGTTCTTCATATAATCTTCATGCTTACGAACACCCTTTTCTCCCGTTGTTCCGAAATCGGATAAGGCATATAGTGTACTATAATGACTGTCATCATCTCGTTCTACAAATTTGATTTCATCCCTTCTAAAAAGGTTTGAATTAAGGAAAATCGGATTATGTGTGTTAAAAATCAATTGAGCATGATGGATATTCAAATCATCATTATGAAAAATGTTGATAATGCTCATGAGTGCCATTGGATGAATGGATGCATCAAATTCATCAACAACCAGAGTTCCTCCCGTTTGGAGTGAACGGATTACCAGAGGAAACATATTAATGAATCGAATCGTTCCGTATGACTCAAAAAGCTCTGCTGCCATTGCAGCGCTTTTTTTATATTTGACATCCCTAAATATGGAACACAGCTTCGCCTCAGAATCATCCTCACTGACAACATAACCTACAGCATTGGAATTAATTCCAAATAGTTTAGCCGCTTTGTTTGTCGTCCTCTCAACATACACCGTATTCTTGCCAGGATCTGAAAATCTTTTAATAAGCTGCATGGAATCAGCACGGTATATAACCATGAATTTATTCGCGAACCAGTCTGTTATCAGACTTACAATCGCCTGGGAAAAAATAAGCTTAAACCCATTCGTTAAAAACAGTTCCTCCTGGTTCAAACTACTTTTTGCAATATTCATTGCACCGTCTGTATTATGCTCTATAGAGTCCGAAAGATAATTTTTGATAACTTTCAAATTGGGAAAAGATAAATCTGCCGTTCTGCAAAATACCACATCGCCATTAACCATCAATTCTTCGGATAAAATTTTTCTCTGATATTCACTGTCAAGGAAGGTTCCCAAATCAACACGGAGGCTATATCCAACACGGAGGTCCTTTTCAAAAAAATCAACTGAAAACTCAACTGGCTGAGAAGTTGTAAATTTGTTGTTCGGAATTAGCTCCAATGCAGCCGATGCCGGATTCGGAGATGTCTTTTCCTCTGAGTTTCTGATATTTCCTCTTAGCACAATGGCACGAAAAACATCCATTGCTCCAATTATATTCGTCTTACCTGCCGCATTAGGTCCATAAATCACCGAAGAACAGAGTCCCTTCAAAATTTTTCCTTTTATTTTTTCCTCACACAGGCTATAATCAAGACCTTTTTGTTTCGGTGCGGCAATCATCGAAAACTTTGTTTCCTCCACAAAAGACTTGTAATTCTTTGTTTTAAATTCAAGCAACATTGTAATCCCTCCATTCTGCAATTAATCTGCAAAATTATATCATAATTATAGGCATATTTTGTCCGAAAGTCAATAGCACTATTCTGATTTTGCATAAAACTTTCAAAATGATATTTTTTCTTCTGCTCTTATTTACCGCTGACTGCCATCATCTCACAACCCCCGCACATGCGCGGAACACATATTCTTGTCAAGTCAAGATGTCCCTCTAACAATTCCCTGTAATGAACTACATACAATATCATATCCACATTAGTCTGTCAAAGGACACGTATGCGAAAAAGCCTTTCTCGCAAGAAAAAAGGCCCCTGCAGGATTACCCCCTGCAAAGGCCTGATCATATAAACATCTACTCCACATAATCCAGCGGATCCACCGGTATACCGTCCTTGTTCATCTGGAAATACAGATTGCAGCCTTCTACCGAGTAGTAGATGGTCGGCTCATCCAAACGAGCAACCAGGTCACCTGCGTGCACCATATCGCCGGTTGCTACTTGAATGTCCTTCAGCTGTCCGTAAGTCAGTTCATAGCCGCTTCCCAGCTTCAGTACCATATAGTTGCCGATCTCTTCATTGTTTCCAATCTCACCGACGATTGCATCTGCTGCTGCTTTTACTTCCATATCCGGCGCTCCCTGTATCAAAATGGAAGGGCTTACCTTATAGGCCTGTAAAGTAGCATAGAAAACGGTGGTATCCATGCTGAAATCACGGATTATCTCACCCTGAACCGGCCACTGCAATGCATTCTCCTCTGAGAAAGAAAGATCGTCCACAGGATCTATCGGTACATCTACCGGCTCTGTTTCGGCCGGGGTTTCCGGTTCCGTCACAGGCTCTGTCGCTGCTTCCGTTGTCTCCGGGACGGTTGTTTCCGGTATGGCTGCTACTGCCCTGGTCTCCTCTTCGGTAGCAGGAATAGTCGCGCCGACAGACGGCAGGCCATTCGTTCCTTCGATTACAACCTGAGAGGCAGATTCGTCCAGCGGCAGGTACTGGCTTTCACCGTCACCTGACTTATTATCATTCAGAATCATGGCTCCTGTTGCTGCTACGGCTACCACCAATGCACCTACTGCCAAAGAATAAAACAAACGTCCACTGAAAAACTTTTTTAACTTGTTCACTTTGTCACCCCTATCTTTTTGAGTCTGTTGATAGGGATATTGTTAACAGGATTGGAAACGATTATACGTAATATTTTCCGGAAATCACTTTTTACTTCTTCGTTACATTACGACTTTATCCAGATGCCAAATGTGATCCACGTATTCCTGAATCGTGCGGTCCGAAGAGAACTTGCCGGAATTCGCCACATTCAGAATCGCGGCACGGCTCCACCATTCCTGATCCCGGTAAGCCGCCTCCACCCGCTTCTGAGCTTCTTCATAAGAGCGGAAATCCTTCAGAATGAAATAGGTGTCGGCCTTAGCGCTGTCCTTCGTATTCAGCAGCGAATTGTACAACGGACGGAACAGTTCCGGATCCTCCGGACTGTAAAAACCATTAATCAGCTGCATCAGGATCTTACGAATTCCCTGATCCTGACTGAAAATCATCATCGGATCATAGCTTCCCTCTCGCTCATAGTGGATAACCTCATCGGCAGAAATACCGAAGATAAAGGCATTACCGCCGCCAACCTCTTCTACAATTTCCACATTGGCGCCGTCCATGGTACCCAGCGTCAAGGCACCATTCAGCATAAACTTCATATTACCGGTACCGCTGGCTTCCTTACTGGCTGTCGAGATCTGTTCGCTGACATCGCTGGCCGCAAAAATAATCTCTGCATTGGACACCCGGTAATCTTCAATAAAGATCACTTTGATTTTTCCATTAATGGATGCATCGTTATTAATCATATTCGCCACCGAATTAATCAGCTTAATGGTCAGCTTGGCGATCTTGTAGCCGGCAGCCGCCTTGGCGCCGAAGATAAAGGTGCGGGGTACCATATCCATTCTCGGATTTTCTTTCAGCTGATTGTACAGATGCATCACGTGCAGAATATTCATCAGCTGCCGCTTATACTCGTGCAGGCGCTTGACCTGTACATCGAAAATCGAGTTCGGGTCCACATCAATGCCGTTATGCTCTTTGATATATCTTGCGAGGCGAAGCTTATTCTGATACTTAATCTCCCGGAATTCACGCCGGCATTCCGGACTGTCCGCAAAAGGCTCCAGCTGCTTAATAGCGGCCAGATTCGTAATCCACTCATCGCCGATCTTGCCGGTTACCCAGTCCGCCTGCAGCGGATTGCCGTGCAGCAGGAAACGCCGCTGGGTAATGCCATTGGTCTTATTATTAAACTTCTCCGGCATCAGCTCATAGAAGTCTCTGAGCTCCTGCTTCTCCAGAATCTCCGTATGCAGGCGGGCCACGCCGTTTACGGAGAAGCCGCCCACGATCGCCATGTTCGCCATCCTGACACAGCCATCATACAGAATCGCCATCTTCCGTACCTTATCCGGCTGATTCGGGTACTTTCTGTGAATCTCATCCACGAAACGGCGGTTAATTTCATCCACGATCTGATAAATACGGGGCAGCAGACGGGAAAACAGGTCAATCGGCCATCTCTCCAGCGCTTCAGCCATAATCGTGTGGTTCGTATAGGCGCAGGTCTTCGTGGTAACTTCCCATGCCTCATCCCACTCCAGTTTCTCATCGTCGATCAGAATCCGCATCAGCTCTGCCACAGTCACAGCCGGATGTGTATCATTCATCTGGAAGCATACCTTTTCATAGAGCTTACGCACATCCGGGTGAGACTCCTTATAGCGCTCCACCGCGCGTTGAACCGTCGCCGATACGAAGAAATACTGCTGCTTCAGGCGAAGCTCCTTACCGGCATAATGGTTATCATTCGGATACAGCACCTTACAAATGGTCTCCGCCAGATTCTCCTGTGCCGACGCTTTCTCATAATCTCCGGCATCAAAGGACTTCAGCTCCAGATCCACCATCGGCTCCGCACTCCAGATCCGGAGAGTATTCACTACACCATTGCCATACCCAATCACCGGCAAATCATAAGGCACTGCCACCACCGACTGACACCCCTCCTGAACAAAATGAGGCCGTCCATCCACATCCGTCTCACAGCGGGTATACCCGCCAAACCGCACTTCTTTACTATGGGAATCACGCCGGATCTCAAAAGGATTCGCGATCTTCAGCCAGTTATCCGGTACTTCTTTCTGAAATCCATTCTCAATCTTCTGCTGGAACATTCCATACTTATACCGGATACCGCATCCATACGCGTGATAGCCCAAAGTCGCCAGCGAATCCAGGAAGCAGGCCGCCAGCCGTCCCAGTCCGCCATTGCCCAGCGCCCAATCCCGCTCCTGATCTTCGATCAGGTTCAGATCCACGCCAAGCTCCTCCAGTACTTCCTGAATCTCCTTCTGCGCCTGAATATTCAAAATATTATTGCCCAGCGCCCGCCCCATCAAGAACTCCATCGACAGATAATACACCATCTTACAATCCTGTTCCTGACTCTTCTTACGGGTATCCAGCCAGGCATCAATCACCTGCTCCTTAATCGCAAACCCTACTGCCTTATAAATCTGCTCCGGGCTCGCGTCCTCAATCATCACCTTCGAATCCAGCTTCACCAGCTCAATCACTCTCCGGCGAAACACTTCCTTATCAAATCCATACCGATTCATAAAACCCTCCTAAAAATCCCCTGTAAGCAGTTAAAATCAAATCCTCTTTTTTTACTAATTATGAGCCGGACAGCACACTAAAGCTTTTCAACTCCCAGCACCACATTCTCTCCATTTACATTCCACTCTTTACTATATCCAATTTTCTCATTCCATACAATCGATTCTGCCAAAACTTCCCGTGAAATTTCCTGTCCATGCTCCTGCAGCAGGGCCGCAATCTTCTCATTTCCCATAACAGAAATGCAAATATGATCCGTCACTTCGAAGGCGGCTTCCTTACGCATGGTCTGGACTTTACTGATCACTTCACGAATCATGCCCTCCCGCAGCAGTTCCGGCGTGAGGTTCGTATCCATTACCACGGTTACATCGCCGGATACCTCTGACACATAGCCTTCGGTCTGTGCGGAGTCAATCAAAAGATCTTCCTCGGTCAGCACCGCTTCTGTGCCGTCTCCCAGGCTCAGCTTCAGCTCACCGCTTCCCTTCAGCTGATCCATGGCGGAATTTCCATCGATCTCCGCCAGCAGAGTCCGGATCTCATTCAGCTGCCTGCCATATTTCGGTCCCAGCGTCCGCATCTGAGGCTTGAAGCTGTAAGAAGTGAAATCACGTACATCATCGGTATATTTCACAGCCTTTACATTCAGCTCTTCCTTAATGATTTCCGAATAGAACGCATCCAGCACAAAAGGAGCCTTAACGAACATCTGCCCAATGGGCTGACGGTTCTTAATATTGGCGGCATTCCGGCAGGCCCGGCCCATCACCACGACCTTCAGCACCGCATCCATATTCTGCTCCAGCTCCGGGTCGATCCAGGCTTCCTTTGCCTCCGGGTAATCACACAAATGAATGCTCTCCGGTGCCGCAAAATCCAGTCTTCTCACCAGATTCTGGTAAATGTCCTCCGTGATAAAGGGCACCAGCGGCGCTGCCAGCTTACTGACCGCTGTCAATGCCGTATAAAGGGTCATATAGGCATTGATCTTATCCTGCTCCATCCCCCTTGCCCAGAAACGCTCGCGGCTTCGGCGTACATACCAGTTACTCATGTCCTCTACGAAGCTTTGCAACGCACGGGCCGACTCCGGAATCTGATAATTCCCCAGGCAGCGGTCCACCGTCTGAATCAGCGTATTCAGCTTGGACAGGAGCCATTTATCCATAATCGGTAGTTTATCATATTCCAACGTGTATTTGGTTGCGTCAAAATTATCAATATTCGCATAAAGCACAAAGAAAGCATAGGTATTCCACAGCGTCCCCATGAACTTGCGCTGTCCCTCTACCACCGCTCTTCCATGAAAGCGGTTCGGCAGCCAGGGAGCACTGTTCACATAGAAATACCAGCGGATCGCGTCGGCACCGTATTTATCCAGCGCATCAAAGGGATCTACCGCGTTTCCTTTGGACTTACTCATCTTCTGCCCATTCTCATCCTGTACATGTCCCAGGACGATGACATTCTCATAAGGCGCCTGGTTAAATACCAGCGTCGAAATTGCCAGCAGCGAATAGAACCAGCCTCTGGTCTGATCCACGGCCTCACTGATAAAAGCGGCCGGGAAATTCTTATGGAAGGTCTCTTGATTTTCAAAAGGATAGTGGTACTGGGCAAAAGGCATGGCTCCGGAATCGAACCAGCAGTCAATTACCTCCGGCACCCGGTGCATTTCCCCACCGCATTCCTGGCAGGTTATGGTAACCTCATCGATGAAGGGCCGGTGCAGCTCGATGTTATCCGGACAATTCCCGGACATACTCTTCAGCTCTTCGATGCTGCCAATAGAATGTCTGTGTCCACACGCGCATTCCCAGATATTCAAAGGGGTTCCCCAATAACGGTTCCGGCTGATGCCCCAGTCCTGAACGTTTTCCAGCCAGTCTCCGAAGCGTCCCTTACCAATACTCTCAGGGATCCAGTTAATCGTATTATTGTTACGGATCAGATCCTCCTTCACCGCCGTCATTTTAATGAACCAGGAATCTCTGGCATAATACAGCAGAGGCGTATCACACCGCCAGCAATGGGGATAGCTATGTTCAAACTCCAGTATTTTAAACAGCAGGCCGCTCTCCTCCAGGGCTTTGATAATTTCTTTATCCGCCGTCTTGCAGAACATGCCGGCCCAGGGGGTCTCCGCCGTCATTTCACCCTTCGTATCGACCATCTGTACCAGCGGCAGGCCATAGCGTCTTCCTACCTGCGCGTCGTCCTCACCGAATGCAGGCGCAATGTGTACGATACCGGTACCGTCCGTCAGCGTTACATAGGTATCACAAGTCACAAAGAACGCTTTTTCCTTTACTTTAGCATAAGGGAATAAGGGTTCATACTCCTTATATTCCAGATCCTTGCCCGTATAACGCTCCAGAATCGTATAGTCCCCTTCCAGCACGGAGTCGCAGAGCTCCTCGGCCAAAATATACTTGCTTCCATCCTGCTCGGCCTTTACATAGGTTTCTTTCGCGTTTACACAAAGACCCACGTTACTGGGCAGGGTCCAGGGGGTAGTGGTCCATGCCAGAAAATACGTGTTTTCCTCCCCTTTTACCCGGAAACGGGCAATCAGAGATTTTTCCTGCACGTCCTTATATCCCTGCGCCACCTCGTGGCTGGACAAGGGCGTTCCGCAGCGGGGGCAGTAGGGCACGATCTTAAAACCCTTATATAACAGGTCTTTATTCCAGATCTCCTTCAGCGCCCACCATTCGGATTCAATAAAATCATTATGATAGGTAACATAAGGATTCTCCATATCCGCCCAGAATCCTACGGTAGCGGAGAAATCCTCCCACATTTCCTTATACTGCCAGACGCTCTCCTTACACTTCTGGATAAAGGGCTCCAGACCATATTCCTCAATCTGCTCCTTACCGTCCAGTCCCAGAGACCTCTCCACTTCCAGCTCCACCGGCAGACCATGGGTATCCCAGCCGGCCTTACGAGGTACGTAATAGCCCTTCATCGTACGGTAACGGGGAATCATATCCTTAATGACACGAGTCAGCACATGGCCGATATGGGGCTTGCCATTCGCCGTCGGCGGTCCGTCGTAAAACATATACTCCGGACAGCCTTCACGGTTATCCATACTCTTTTGGAAAATCTGGTTCTCTTCCCAGAACTTCTCCACCTGCTTTTCCCGTTCTACAAAATTCATATCTGTAGAAACCTTGTTATACATGCTGCTTTCCTCCTTTATGCGGTAAGAATTTCTTAATGACATAAAAAGACCCCGCCCAAACAGGACGAAGGTCATTCGTTATACCACCTATTTGCTTCATACGCCCTCACGGGGATATGTGCTCTCGGTAACGGGAGATCCCGTCTGAGCCTAACAGAGAAACCTGCTTCGGTCAGAAGCTCCGGAGTGATTTTCGGCTATCCCGTACTTGCGCCAGGCTCTCATCAACCCCGGCTCGCTGTGGCTTTCCTAAGCAGCGTACTCTCTCCATCTGCGCATTTTATTGATTTCGTGGCTATAATTATATAAGAAAAGGCAAACGATGTCAACCCCTAAGCGCGCTGCTCTTCCACTTTCCCCGCCGGTAGAAGAATGTAGTGATCAACGCTCCCATCAGCCAGGCTCCCAAAAGAGAAACAAATACACACTCATTGCGTCCATGCGGTAATTCCGCGGTAGTGGTCAGCCAGGATATTCCATAGGCCAGAGGCAGACGAATCACGACTGAAACCATAATGGAAATCCACATCGGTGTCATGGCATCGCCGGCTCCGCGCATTACGCCGGATAAGCTCTGGGTCACCGCCATGGCGACATATCCCACGGCCAAAATTCCCATGCAGTAGCGGGCGAAGTCCACCAGTTCCCGCGTATCGGTAAAAATGCCCATCAGCCCCTTTCCAAATAACAAAATCAGTCCGGTAATCACGGCAGAAACCCCCATCGCGATCAAGGTTCCCTGTTTGGCCCCTTTCTGCACCCGGTCATATTGCTTCGCCCCCACGTTCTGGCCCGCAAAAGTGGTCATGGCCATGCCAAAGGAGAAATTTGGCATCATTGCAAATCCATCCACCCGCATGACAATGACATTTGCCGCGATAAACATTTCCCCAAATTGGTTCGAGAGTGACTGAATCGTAATCATTGCCAGAGACATGATCATCTGCGTCAGTCCGGAAGGCAGGCCCAGCCGTACAATCTGGCCTACATATTTGGCTTGAGGACGCATATATTTCACTTTCAAATCCAATACGTCCTTCATCCTCGCAAGCTTTAAAAAGCACAGTACGGCGGATACCGCCTGGGCAATTACTGTCGCCAGAGCCACACCGGCTACTTCCATATCAAAATAGGCCACAAACAAAATATCCAGTCCAATATTCAGCACCGTAGCAATCAGTAAGTACAGAAGCGCCGATACCGAATCTCCCAGTCCCCGAAGGATTCCTCCCAGAATGTTATAGAAAGCCATTCCTGCCACGCCAATAAACAGGATTACGAGATACGAGGTACACCAATCGATAATCGTATCCGGCGTATTAAGCAGGCGCAGCAAGGGCCTGGATACCAGCGGCGCGATGATCATCAGGACCGCCGACGAAATAATCGTCAGTGTAAGACAGGTGCCAATTGTCTTCGATAATGCCTCCCGGTTCTTCGCGCCGAAATACTGGGATACCATAATACCGGCCCCCACGGAAATGCCGATAAACAATACCAGCAAAAGGTTAAAGACAGGAAATGCGCTGCCTACGGCAGCCAGCGCATTGTCTCCCACATATTTTCCCACTACAATACTATCTACGGTATTGTAAAGCTGCTGCGCGATATTCCCCAGCAGCATGGGAATCATAAAAGCTACTATTTTCTTCCACGGCTCCCCTGTGGTCATATCCGTAGGCGCAAATAAGCTCTTTAATTCTCTACGCATCCTGCCCTCCCACTATGAAAAACATATAAATTGACTCTTGTATATCCTAGCAGGTTTCGATAAAAATTACCACACTTTTTCAGCAATTCCTGGTGCGCCGGGTTGTACATTTTGGTTTTCGTGTTATAATAAGTCTGATACACCGGTGCAGGAACACCAGTATAGAATTGGAGGTGCCACATGAATAACCGAAACCTGACTCTGATGACGGATTTGTACCAGTTAACCATGATGCAGGGTTATTATAAGGGAGAAGCCAGCGAGGTGGTTGTCTTCGATATGTTTTACCGCAGCAATCCCTGCGGCAGCGGTTATGCAATTGCTGCCGGACTGGAGCAGCTGATTGAATACATTCAGCAGCTGCAGTTTACCTATGACGATATCACTTACCTGCGAAATCTTGGGATTTTCAGCGAGGATTTTCTGGAATATCTGCGCGGCTTTCATTTTTCCGGTGATCTGTACGCGATTCCGGAGGGCACCGTGGTATTTCCGAATGAACCTCTGCTAAAGGTCGTGGCCCCGATTATGGAAGCGCAGCTGATCGAGACAGCTTTGCTGAACATCATTAATCATCAGAGTCTGATTGCTACGAAGGCATCCCGGGTAGTCTGGGCGGCGGACGGCGACGGCATTATGGAATTTGGGCTGCGCCGGGCCCAGGGACCGGACGGAGGAATCTATGGCGCCCGTGCCGCTATGATCGGCGGCTGTGTTGGGACAAGCAATGTGTTGGCCGGCCAGTTATTCCAGGTGCCGGTCAAGGGCACCCACGCGCATAGCTGGATTATGAGTTTTTCAGATGAGCTGAGCGCCTTCCGGGCCTATGCGGATCTATATCCCAATGCCTGCATTTTGCTGGTGGATACTTACAATACACTTCACAGCGGCATTCCCCATGCCATTCAGGTCTTCCAGGAGATGCGGGACAAAGGAATTATACCCGCCTACTATGGCATCCGCCTGGACAGCGGCGACCTGGCTTATCTCTCCAAGGAAGCGCGGAAGATGCTGGATGCCGCGGGCCTTGAAGATGCGGTTATCTCCGCTTCCTGTGACCTGGATGAATATCTGATCGAAAGCTTAAAGGATCAGGGGGCGACAATTACTTCCTGGGGAGTCGGCACGAATTTGATTACCTCGAAGGACTGCCCCGCCTTTGGCGGCGTCTATAAGCTGGCCGCCATCAGGGATAAGGACTCCGGAGAATATACTCCTAAGATAAAACGTTCCGAGAACTCTGAGAAGGTTACAAACCCCGGTAATAAAGTGATCCACCGCATTTATCGCAAGGATACCGGTAAGATTATCGGTGATCTGATTGCTTTGGAGGATGAGGTCTTCTCTGAATCCGAAGATCTGATGATCTTCGATCCGATTCATACCTGGAAGAAAACCCAGTTAAAGGCCGGGACCTATACCCTGCGGGAAATGCTGACACCGATCTTCCGGAAAGGTGTGTGCGTATATACCTCTCCCACTGTGCTCGAGATCCAGGGCTATTGCAGGAATGAGCTTTCCACGCTGTGGGATGAGACACGGCGTTTTATCAATCCTCATAAGGTTTATGTGGATTTATCCATAAAGCTTCACACTATGAAGAACGAGCTGCTCGGCAGCATCTGAGAAGGGAAGAAACCTACTTATGATACGCTTTTTGCTGGTTGGAACCACCGTAATTCTGTTTCTGATACTGAGCATTCCACTGCTGCTGCTTGAATGGATCGTCGGGAAATGTAGTCAAAGCGCTAAAGATACCAGCTGCTTGAAAATTATTCAAAGCGTCTTTCATTTTATCCTGCTGCTGGCCGGAGTTAAGCTGACGGTCACCGGACGTGAGAATATTCCGAAGGACCGTGCAGTCCTATATGTGAGCAATCACCGGAGCTATTTTGACATTGTCATCGGCTATACGCTGGTAAAAGGACGGACTGGTTTTGTGGCAAAGAAGGAAATGGAGAAGATCCCGTTACTCAGTCACTGGATGAGAAACCTGAATTGTCTGTTTCTAGACCGGGATAACTTGAAAGAAGGCCTGAAGACGATTCTCCAGGCCATTGCAAATGTAAAAGATGGAAAGTCCGTATGGATCTGTCCCGAGGGAACCCGGCACCAGGGGGAGGGAATGCTGCCATTTCGGGAGGGGAGCTTTAAAATCGCGGAGAAGGCCGCGTGCCCGGTAATTCCAGTTGCCTTTTCCCAAACGGATGATATCTACGAAAATCATTCCCCCTTTATTCGCAGGACTCACGCTGCCGTACAGTTTGGGACGCCCATTGAAGTGTCCGAGCTGACGAAGGAAGAGAAACGGATGCTGGGGCATCAGGTTCAGGAAGAGATTATGGCTTTGCTTCAAACTGCCGCAGAGTCTGAATAGTCATCCTAAACGTAATGAGACCACCGAAAAAGTCCATGGACTTTTCAGTGGTCTCATTACGTTTAGGCGATATCTGCCGCCGTCACTTCCGCGATCTTCCGATCGATCCGCGCCCGGACCATTACCGCCAGTTCTGTGGTCTTCATATCCTTATACTCCTCATAATAAATCGGATCCAGGTAATGAATCTGGATTGTAACCGGTTCAATGGAATTGGTATCAAAGGCCTTGAAGCAGTTTACCAAGGCTACCGGCACTACCGGGCATTTGGCGTAATAAGCGGATTTGAAGCTGCCTCCTTTGAATTCCAGTGTCTCATTGCCCTTGCGGCTACGGGTTCCTTCGCTGAAGATCAGATAGTTCCGGCCTTTTTTTACCTCTTCCGATATTTCCCGTATGGTCCTCATGGCACTTTTTACATCGTCACGGTCAATGGTGATTCCATGAAGGATCAAACGCACATGCTTCAGCATAAAGGTATTGGTCACCTCTTTCTTCATCACCGGCACAAAGGGATAGGGATTCGTCTCAAAGAAGGCTAGTGTATCAAACAGACCCTGGTGATTGGGAAAAAACATATACCCCATCTGTTCCGGCAGCTTCTCCACTCCGCTGGATAATACGGTCACACGGCCGGCATGATTCGCCTTCGTCAAAATACGCCGCAGAAGCCCGTAGCGCTGCTCTTCCGTTCCCCGGTTGGTATAGGCATAAATCATAATCCTGATATACCACCAAGGTAAAAATATAGTCAAACGAAAAACCATTAGTGTAATTCTTTTCATGCTGTATCCGCCTTATCGTTTACTTTCTTAATTCCTTATAAGTATACCTTTTTCCCTGACAGAAAACAAGGGTCGACGCAGAATCTTAACAATATGCACTTTTTTGCCTGAATTACATAAGATAGAAAAAAAGGAGCTCTCCTCATGAGCAATATACAGGATCCTTTTCAACCCGGACCAAAACGTGGCCCTGAGCCGATATTCCCTCCATTCTTTCCTCCGCCAAGGCGCTGCCCCCGCTGTCCGCCCTGCCCTCGCTGCGGGCGTCCGCCTTTCGGTCCCGGCCACAGACCGCGTCCTTGGTAAATAACCTTTTGCATAAATTTTTTTTAAATATGCCATACTATCTTTGAAACCGTTGTATCTTATGATTTGGGCTCAAAAGATATTTTGACCCCTGATACCTATGGAGGAATGTATGACATCTTATATAGCTCCTGCCGTGCAGGAAAAATTTGAATCACTTTCTATTAACCTGAAAAACCTGATTCTCGCCAAAAACGTACAGATTAACACGATCCATGATCTGATTCGCGTCCTGGAAGAAATTGCAGGAGAACCCAATTAAGGCTCCCCCTTATTCACAAGATGAACAAACTATATTTACAAAACGTTCATAGGTGACACACAAAATTTTCACGAACCACACGTATGATAAAAGCATAGTAAATGATTGCTGACATCCTCATAAACTTTTTTCATATTTTTTCCTCACCTTTTCCTAAATAGAAGTCCTTCGGGGCTTCTATTTTTGTTATCCGGATTTGTGGCTTGAATTACAGATATTTCGCAAGCTTTGACAAAAGCTTATCGGTATTTATCGGTTTGCCGATATGGTCGTCCATACCGGCCTGCAGGCATCTTTCAATATCTTCGTGGAAAACATTCGCCGTCATTGCGATGATCGGGATATTTTTAGCCTTCGTCCCTTCCAAAGCACGTATTTTTTGAGTGGCTTCATAACCGTCCATATCGGGCATTTGAATGTCCATTAAAATCAGGCTATATCGGCCGGGATTGCTTTCAAACAGGGAAAGGACCTCGACACCGTCCTGCGCAAAATCAATGGAAATCTTTGTATCCTCCAAAACCGCGGAGAGAATCTCCCTGTTGATCTCAACATCTTCCGCCGCCAGTATGGTATAGTCTTTGAAGTCACACATATGGGGGGTATCTTGAGAGGACACCAACTCCTGCGTTAAGCCCATGGATTCGTTGATCGAATGAATAAGTGTGGACAGGAAAAGGGGTTTGAACACGTAATTGTCAATGCCGGCCGCCGCATCTTTTGAAATATTGCTCCATCCGGTCTCAGATATCAGGATGATCACTTTGCTGTCACGGGTGATCCGCTTAATCTTTTTTGCCAATTCGATCCCATCTGGATCCGTAATTGTCCAGTCTATGAAAAAGATGTTATACGGCTCTTCTTTTTTTTGCCTTATTAATTCCAGCGCCGCGGACCCGTTATCCACAACATCGCATGACAAGCCAAATTCCGGCAGCGCGCGGATGAAGTAATCCCTTATTTCCGGTATTTTTTCCACCACAAGGATGCGGATGTTCTCTTTGTCGATTGTATTGGCAAGCTCCTGCCGGGGAAGGGCCTTACCGGTTTTCATCTTTACAGTAAAACTGAATTTCGATCCCTTATCCAATTCCGATTCAAGCCAGATATGGCCTCCCATCAGCTCCACAATTCTCTTGCTGATGGTAAGTCCCAAGCCCGTGCCTCCATATTTCTGGGTAATACCGCTGTTAGCCTGTTCAAAGGGGCTAAACAGCCTGACTTGCTGCTCATTCGAGATGCCGATTCCATCATCAATCACCTCGATGAGCAATGTTGAAACTCCCTCCGACAGATCAGTATTACGGACATTCAGCACAACTGTGCCGCTCTCCGGTGTAAACTTAACCGCATTGGTCAAAAGATTCATAATAACCTGACTTAACCGCATTTCATCGCCAATAAAAGCGGAAGGGACATCTTTATCAATATTGAGAATTAAATTCTGGTTTTTTTCTTCAATCCGGACATTTACCACCCCCGTTATATTGATCAGCATTCTTTCGAAATCAAATTCGGCACGCGAAAGCTCCAGCTTGTCCGCCTCTATTTTGGACATGTCCAGGATGTCGTTGATGAGGCTCAGCAGATGTTTGGACGCGCTGCCTATCCTTTCGAGGCAATGCTCCATTTTTTGCAGATTACCGGAGCTTCTGGCAATTTCGGTCATACCAATGATGGCGTTCATCGGCGTCCTCATTTCATGACTCATGCGCGATAAGAATTCGCCTTTAGCCTTGCTTGCCTGCTCCGCCTCCTCTTTCGCCCTTAAAAGGTTTTTTTCCGCTATACTCCGGCTGACCGCTCCTGAGAATACACCCGCGATCAATTGCCCCAAATGAATATCGCTTTCGTTCCATTCATATTTTTGCCGATTGATGATAAACCCAATAATACCCCAAAACTCCCCGGAAATCTCAATCGGGATATTGAGGAATGCCCGCAAATCGTAATCTTTGACTGTTTCAAAATTGGGATGCGTCAGCAGGGTAAAATCGTTAACGGCAGCGTATCCGTTCACCGTCAAATCTGTGTAAATTTCCATATCCGGCGAGATTGGCCATTTGCTTTCTTTCCCAATATAGGGCCGCCCTTTTTCATCATACCATTCGTAAAGGCATTCCAAAAATCCCTCATCCTTCTGATATTGGGCCAAAAATACTTGATTCATGTGCATAAATTCACCGGCTGTTTTCAGAGCCTCATAAATCAGATCCTGTGTATCCTGCGTGGTGGTAAGGCTCTGGGAAATGGCGGACATTAGCTCCTGCTGCTTCAGCCGTTTTTCGAGTGACTCCTCCGCCAGCTTGATATCGGTTATATCCGTGGAATGTTGCAGATGGACTTTTTTTCCGCCGGACCATTCGATAAGGCGGTCGGTATGTTTATAATACCGTCCTGTGACCTGATTGTATTCCTCCCAGACGACGGGGGTATCTTGGCCGCCTATCAGCTGATTAACGGGGCAAAAATCACATCTCTTTTCAAACCCCGACTGGAGTAATTCCCAGCAGATGCCGCCTGCCGCTTTGTCGCCCAGATGAAAGTCCTCTTTCATCCTGTCGTTCATAAGCAAGATCTCGCCGGTCTGTATATCGGATACGTACAAGTATGACTCCACATCATTTAAAATAGACTTGAGCACGTTTATTGATGGAAGATTTTTCCCATCTTCTAATTCTTTCATCAGTTCACCCCCCCTCCTCTATAATTAGTATATTCACAGTGATATTTACATCTCCTTTACCATTTCTCGTGTGGGCCGGACAGCATACTAGTTTGCAGCGGGAGGCTTTAAATCGGTTACAAATGCGGCTACATATTTGTACAGTGCTTGTTCATCCTCCGCCAGTTTTATCATGTTTTCGGGCGACGGGTCTATAATCCAGTAAAAAAGCGTAAATATCCGGGTGCTGTTGATAAAGACAGCTATTGCGTGGGTGTCAAACGGAGCAAACCTCCCAATTTCTATTGCTCTGTCAAAGACGCTTTCGACATATTGGATGCCTTGATCCACCATTAACGATTTTCCTATTTCCCTTGCGCGGTCGTCTATGGCAATTCTCTGAAAAATAATCTTGGTAATATTGGACATGATATGCACATAATCTTCTCTAAAATTATATCGAATACATCGGATTATCTCCATGAGACTTTCCTTTTGCAATACAGCTTCCATATCTTTCAGGCCTGGCCGGTCGTTGAGATAATAATAGCAATAATAATCATAAATGGTATCGAGCAGTTCCTGCTTCGACTTAAAATGATTGTAGACCGACGATTGGCGGATTCCCACAGTATGCGCAATATCTTGGATACTCACATCATTGAATCCCTTCAGCATAAATAACTCTATTGCACAGTTGAAAATCCTGCTTTTTGTACCTACAAACTTATAGTCATTGGTATTTGACCTTGTTTTTTTAGCCGGGTTCGGAGTATCGGCGGGAATAAACCATGATCCGGCACGCTTTATCGCCCCTTCTATTTTTCCACTCCTACACAAATGTTGAATATGCCGAGAAGTAATATCCCATTCAGCGGCATTTTCTTCCACTGTTCTATAATTTTGCATATTTTGACTCCCCCGATTCATTTTTCACATATATTATAGCATGAAATACGATAATCTTCAATAGATTATTCGTTATAAAGCGTATTAACGTGCATAAACGAGCAAATAATCGTTTTATGTATTAAGTAGTGATTAGGAAGTCAAAAATGAATCATAGGAAAAAGAAAAACCCCGGGAGCACGCAAAAACGCACTTTCCGGGGCCTGGTGTAGTGTAATGATTCAATTATTTCAGAGTAACCTTGGCACCCTCTGCTTCCAGAGAGGCCTTGGCAGCTTCTGCTTCGTCCTTAGAAACTTCGCTCTTAAATACCTTGGGAGCGCTGTCTACAACGTCCTTTGCCTCCTTCAGACCCAGTCCGGTCAGCTCACGAACAACCTTGATAACCTTAACCTTATTAGGGCCAATTTCGGTCAGTTCAACGTCGAAGGAATCCTTCTCCTCAGCCTCAGGTGCCGCGCCTGCCGCAGCTACTACCACGCCTGCTGCTGCGGATACGCCAAATTTCTCTTCACAAGCTTTTACTAATTCGTTCAGCTCTAATACGCTTAATTCTTCTACTGCTGCAATAATTTCTTCAATTGTCAGTTTTGCCATTTTTATTTTCCTCCAATAAATTTTTAAGTGAGTAAGATATTACGCTTCGGCAGTCTCAGCTGCTGCAGGTACGCCATCTTTTTCAGCAATCTGCTTAATAACACGTGCAAAGTTCGTAATCGGGGACTGAATGCTTCCCAGGAATTTGCTAAGCAGTTCTTCTCTGCTGGGAATCGTAGCCACCAGGTTGATGCCCTTCTCATCATAGTAAACACCGTCCACTATGCCGGACTTCATGGAAATAGCCTCTGCTTTCTTCATGAAGTTTGCAATGATTCTGGCGGGAGCCGTTACGTCACCTTCGGTTACGGCAATTGCGGTGGGGCCAGCCAGATCCTTCGTCAGCTCCTCAAAGGGAGTGTCCTTTACAGCCAGCTTGATCAGGGTGTTCTTATAGATCTTGTAGGTTACGCCTGCTTCTCTCAGTGCCTTACGAAGCTGGGTGTCCATATCTACCGTGATACCACGATAATCTACCAGAACGGCCGTCTTTGCATTTTCCAGCAATCCGGCTACTTCCTGAACGATCGGCTGTTTCAGTTCTACTTTTGCCATTAATTCGGTTACCTCCTTATAGATTTTAAGGTACCTCTGCACGGGAAACAAAAATGTCCTCCTGTCGAACGGACAGGAGGACATAGAATTCACATAAGTGAAAATTCCTCTTTCCTCGGTAGGCGGCTAAGCTTATGCCATACGGCACCTACTGTCTTCGGCAGCGGTATTTCTTTATGACTTTAACACAGTCACCTGCATTTGTCAACAAATTGTTACGGTCTCGCTTACGCGTTCATCAGCTTAACCGGATTTACCTTTACACCAGGGCCCATCGTGGAAGCCAGCGTTACACTCTTCAGGTAGGTACCCTTCACAGCGGCGGGCTTCGCCTTCACAATTGCATTCATAACAGCCTCAAAGTTCTCCTTCAGCTGCTCCTCGGTGAAGGAAACCTTGCCAACCGGTACGTGTACGATGTTGGTCTTGTCCAGACGGTACTCAATCTTACCAGCCTTGATCTCCTGAATTGCCTTAGCCACATCCATGGTCACGGTGCCGGCCTTCGGGTTCGGCATCAGGCCTTTCGGTCCCAGTAAACGGCCCAGACGACCTACAACACCCATCATGTCAGGGGTTGCCACAACTACATCAAACTCAAACCAGTTCTCATTCTGGATCTTCGGGATTAATTCCTCAGCACCTACATAATCAGCACCGGCAGCCTGTGCTTCGTCTGCCTTCACGCCTTTTGCAAAAACCAGCACACGAACCGTTCTGCCGGTTCCATGAGGCAGTACAACGGCACCACGGATCTGCTGATCCGCGTGACGTCCGTCACAGCCGGTACGGATATGCGCTTCTACCGTCTCATCAAACTTTGCGGAGGCAGTCTTCTTTACTAAAGCAACTGCTTCTACCGTATCGTATTGAACGGCACGGTCAATGTTCTTCGCAGATTCTGCGTATCTTTTTCCTCTTTTCATTTCGGCCCCTCCTCTTAGTCTTCTACTACGATGCCCATACTTCTGGCCGTACCGGCAATCATGCTGGTCGCGGACTCGATATCAGCGGCATTCAGGTCGGGCATCTTCAGCTCAGCAATCTTCTGAACTTCTGCCTTCTTAATCGTAGCAACCTTGGTGCGGTTCGGCACGCCGGAACCGGACTTTAACTTGCAAGCCTTCTTTAAAAGAACGGCGGCAGGCGGGGTCTTCGTGATGAAGCTGAAGCTTCTGTCTGCATAAACAGTGATAACAACAGGAATGATCAGATCTCCCTGGTCTGCTGTTCTTGCGTTGAATTCCTTCGTGAACTGTACAATGTTCACACCATGCTGACCCAGCGCGGGTCCAACAGGCGGTGCCGGGGTAGCTTTGCCGGCGGGAATTTGTAATTTGATGTAAGCAGTTACTTTTTTTGCCATGGTGGCTCCTCCTTTTTACTTCAGCCGATCGGCTGACTGTGGTATTGCGGGGCGGAATACCCCTTCCACACATTCCGCGCAGGCGGAACATGCGCTTCCGGTCTCTTAAGGCGACGGAAGCTGTTACATTTTGCGAACTTCAGTGAAGTTCAGTTCAACCGGTGTTTCACGGCCAAACATATCAACATGAATGGTAACATTCTGTTTACCCTGGTTGATCGCTTTAATCATACCCACCGTACCTTCCCAAACGCCGGAAATAACGGTTACGCTGTCGCCGATTTTAAATTCGACGATCAGTTCGCCGTCCCGGATGCCCATATTAAGCATCTCTTCCGGTGCCAGCGGTACCGGCTTGCTTCCCGGTCCTACAAAGCCGGTTACGCCTCTGGTATTCCGAACGACGTACCAGGTATCATCATTCATAACCATATTGATAAGAACATAACCCGGGAACATCTTTTTCTGGGTAGCTTTCTTAACGCCGTTTTTAATCTCAACGACGTCCTGCATCGGAACGGCTACTTCCAGAATCTGATCATGCAGCTTACGGTTCTCAATGGTTTTCTCCAAATCGGCTTTTACTTTATTTTCATAGCCGGAGTACGTATGCACCACATACCAATTTGATTCTGCCATAAAATCACCCTTGTCCTTACTTTATAATAAAGCCCAACCCAAACATAATAACCGTATCCAAGATACTGATTAATAACCCCAGACAAGCCGCAGATGCAATCACGGCAAAGGTTTGTTTCATAACCTTTTTACGGTCCGGCCAGATGATTTTCTTGAACTCTGCTTTTAGATTCTTCCAGTGGTTCTTCTTTTCTTTACCGGCCACTTGACTTGTTTTTTCTGCCATACTCACACCTCTCTCAAAAGTAATGGACTATTTTGTTTCTCTGTGCATAGTATGGGTCTTACAGAATCTGCAGTATTTCTTCGTCTCCATACGCTCCGGGTGATTCTTCTTCTCTTTCGTAACATTGTAATTTCTCTGTTTGCACTCAGTACATGCTAAGGTGATTCTTGTGCGCATCTTCTTTACCTCCGCTTGGTTCTCGTTCGATTCAATCCGATCTTTTTTACACACAAAAAAAAGACCTAAATCTTTTGACGTGTTCTTTACTATAGCATAATCCGCCGGTGGAGTCAATAGAATTTATGAAAAAATCCCCTGGTGTCTGAATGAAAAAATCCCCTGGTGTCAAACAGTTCCAGGGGATTCGCAAATGTTCTGCCGCTCTATCCCTCATCCGCTCTCTTCGGCAGCAGCCGGTTATCCTCCGACAGACGCAAAAACGGCGCATAGGCTACTTCCCAAATATATCCGTCCGGGTCGAGGAAATACCCGGAATACCCATCATAACCGCCCCAATCCTTCCACTGGGGTACCTGCTGTGCTGTGCCGCCTGCCTCTACCGCCCGCGCAAACAGCGCATCCACCTCTTCCGCACTGACGCCGTTGACCGCAAAGGTCACACCGTTAAACCGCTGCTTCGGCTCTACGGGCAGCAGCGCATCCTTCGCCAGGAAATCATAGGGAACCAGGCCAATCGCAATGTTGCTGCTGATCATAAAGGTACACATCTTCGGGTCGGAATCCGGGGAATACTCCCACCCTAGCGCGCTGTAAAAAGCAATCGAGCGCTCCAGGTCTTCCACTCCCAGCGTAAACATCGATACACTTTGGGCTTTAAATGCATGCTTCATAAGATTCCCCCTTAACACATGGACTTCATCTCACGGATTTTCTCAATTAGTGACGGCCGGTCATCGTACAGCTTCAGGATCGTACTCCCTACGAATACCGCGTCTGCACCGGCTTTCTTTGCCATCTCCGCATCGGGAGGCTCATAGATACCCACACCACAATAGATTGGAGCCGTAATGCCTTCGCTCCGCAGATAACGGATGCAGTCACTCAGCTCCGGATATTTCGGATTAATCCGTCCGGTGGTCGGCTTTGCCTGCAGGTACACGAATCCGTTGGACGCCTTCGCGGACGCCACCTCCTCTTCTCCCAGATCATACTGGATATAGCAGCTTACCTGAATACCATCCGCAATCAGTTGATTCTTAATATCCTCATTCTCGAGGCCCACCAGGATCAGATCCAGGAAGCCATGCTCCAGACAGAAATCCCGGAAAGCTTCATAACCGATTTCCTTCACGGTCGCTTCATAGATCATAATAATGAACTTCGTCTCCGGAAGCTCTGCCTTCAGATTCTTCAGGCCTTCCATATAGTCCTTCATGTCGGCAGTTACGGACAGCGCCTGTGCCATACGGTTCCGAATATATTCGCTCTCGAGGTAAGGATTAGGCGAAGGAAAATCAATCTCAATAATATCACAGCCGGCCTCTACATAAGCCTCCGCAATTTCCTGGCTTTCGGCAATGGTGGGGTATCCGTTTGACAGATAACATATCAGCTTCATTTATTGCCTCCTTGATAAATTGTTTCCAACAGTCCGCACATTTCCTCTACGCCAGGAATTACGGGATTGGTCTTCGTACAGCCGTCCGCCAGAGCCAGCTTCGCCATCTCGGGAATCTTCGTCCGAAAGGCTTCGTCATCGGGAATAATTTCCTTCAGGGAGGAGGGGATACCCAGTTTCCGGTTCAGGCCGCGCACCTGCTCTGCCATAGAGTCCTTCCCTGTCTTCGCTGCCATTGCCTCGTATTTCTTAGCAGCTGCTCCATTTTGCGAATTGTAGTGCATTACAAAAGGCAGGATTACCGCGTCCGCGAGACCATGGGCCACATGAAAGAGACCACCGACCGTATGGGCAATGGAGTGCACAATACCCAAAGAAACATTGGTAAAGGCCATGCCCGCAATCATAGAAGCGTTCAGCATATTTTCACGGGCCGCAATATCGGCGCCGTCCGCGCAGGCGGCCGGCAGCCACTTGAAAATATCCAAAATCGCCTTCTCACACAGTACATCGGACATATAATTTGCCCGGTTCGACACCAGGGCCTCCAGTGCGTGGGTCAAGGCATCCATCCCTGTTTCCGCCGTAATATGTGCCGGCATGGAAATGGTCACCTGGGGATCCAGAATTGCAATATCGGGCATCATTTCCATATTGCCAAAACCATACTTCAGGCCGCCGTCGGTGATCACGAAGGAACGGGATACCTCGCTGGCCGTTCCCGCCGTGGAAGGGATGCAGCAGAGTTTCGCCTTGTTCCGCAGAGCCGGAAAAGGGTCGGCCGTTAATACATCCTCCAGACTCTTCATCTCCTGGTGCTCATAATACACCCACATGGCCTTTGCCGCGTCCATGGCGGAACCTCCTCCCAGGGCGACGATCAGGTCCGGTTCAAATTCCAGCATCGCGGCAGCCCCCCGTTTTACAGTATCAAAGGAGGGGTCCGGTTCCACACCGCGGAATACAGCGGTCTCTGCTCCCGCCTCGTGCAGATATTCCTCGGTTCTCTGAAGGATTCCGTTCCTCTCCATGCTGCTGCCGCCAATCACAATAAAAGCGCGCTTCGTAGACAGGGTATTCAGAAAGCTTAGGCATCCTTCACCGAACATTAGCTTATCCCCTGCAAGCTTCATAGGTCTCATCATATTGTTCTCAACTCCTGTCTGCTATCTGGCCGCTAAAAGCTCACTTACAAGCTCTGCGGAAATCGGATTACTAAGCTCTCCTCCTGCCTTCAGGCTGGAACCCACAATCGCGCCATCCGCAATATCCAACTGATCCTTAATATTATGGGCATTTACACCACTGCCGGCAATTACCGGAATTTTCACTGCTTTCTTCACCCGGGCGATCATTTCGATCGGGGTTTCCTGTCCAATGGAAGATCCGGTCACGATCAGCGCATCTGCGAAACAGCCCTCCGCATCCTTTGCCGCCCGTTCCGCTGTGACGTGAGGCAGTACCAGGTTTGTATGCTTTACCTGAATGTCTGCCAGTACGAGAATGTCTTGTGCGTTCAGGGATTTACGGAAATTCATGCATTCTCTGGCACAAGGGCGGATAAATCCTCCGTAGAATTCCACTGTATCTACAAACACCGGCACTCGTACAAACTGAGCGCCAATGGCATAAGCGAGGGAGAGGGATGTCTCATAATCGTTAAAGGCCGCATCAATTCCCACGGGAATGGACACTGCATCCCGCACCTTGGAAGCTGCCACAGACAGTGACGCAATCTGTGCCTTATCCAACTGAACAGCAAAAGGCGTATCCCCCATGTTTTCTACGATTACCGCGTCTACGCCGCATTGCTCCAGCGTTACCGCATCTGCTACCGCCTGGCGGTAAATGGCTTCGCAGTCTCCGCCAAACCCATAGGTGCCCGGGAGCGGCAGGCAGTGCACCATACCAATCACAAAGCGCCTTCCCGGTGCGATAATTCCCTTAATATCCTTCATGCTGCTGCCTCCTTTCATTTCTTTGAGAACCGTACAATGCCCTCCAGCGCCACCCGGCATAGCAGATCCTCTGCAGCCGTACGCTCTTCGCCTCGCAAGACATTCTTCAGGTTCTCCAATACCGTGACCATGGTGATGACGGCCGTTTTCACGCCCATCAGGCGTCCTACCGTCAGCATGCAAGAGCTCTCCATATCAATGCCCGATACCCGCATGCCCCGCAGCTCGTCGAAGGTCCTCTGCATATCGGCGCCGCGCTCCCGAGAGAAACGGGAATCGTGCATATGGGTATAGAACCCGTCCATGGTACAGCTGATACCGTTCTGGCTGCGCTTACCGTAATCCGCCGCCACCTCATTCAATGTATTGACCAGGTCAATATCTGCTACTGCCGGATAACCTGCCTCTGCATAGGTCTGACTGGTGCCCTCCCTTCGGATCGAACCGATGGGAATGATAAACTGCCCCAGCATCGTATCGTCCAGTGCCATAGCGGTGCCCATGCGCACCGCTACCTCCATGCCGCATTCATACATCTCTTCCATAGCAATTGCCGCAGAAGGAGCACCGATACCGGTGGAAGTCACCGTTACCGGCACACCCTGATAGGTGCCGGTAACGGTATTAAACTCCCGGAGAAATGCCACCTCTACGGGATTGTCCAGATATTTCTTCAGTACGTTTACACGCCAGGGATCACCGGAAAACAGGACATTCTTAGCAATTGTTTCCTTCGTCCCCCCCATATATAAACTTGCCATACTTACTTCCTTTCCAGCTGCCGCTTAAATTGACCGAACCGCGCCTTAAGGGCGGCCTCATCCGGTGCATTGGTACAGCAGCCCTCCTTTTCCAGAATAAAGGAAGCCAGCACCGTCCCCAGCATCGCACATTCCTGCGGGGTCCGGCGGTCCAGCCAGCCATAGAGAAAGCCGGACATAAAAGCATCACCGCAGCCAGTAGTGTCTACCACCGGTCCACTGCCGCAGACCGGAATACTTGCCTCCCGGATCTGACTGCCTTCCTTCCAATAAACCCGGCTGCCGCAAGCGCCTAGCGTCGTTACAATAATCTCTGCATTTCCATCCTGAAACAGCGTGGTCAAGTCTTTTCCAAAAAGGCCCTCGATGGTCTGCCGCTCGCATTCATTCGTAAAGATGATCTTGCAATAGCGGAGAAGTTCGTCCACGCTTTCTCTGGGGAATGCATCCATATCGCCCTTCATGCCGAATACCAGCGGCACCTGGTGCTGCTTACATTTCGCCAGAAATTCCTCGTTGTCACAACGGGCGCCCACAGTCAATACGCCCACCCGCGTATTCGTGAAGAGCTCATCGGCTAAGGGTTTTGCATAATCACCGGACATGGCGCCGGGATAGTACAAGGTAATATGCTGTCCCTCATTATCCTGTACCAGATAGCAAACCGAGGTGCGCTCCTCCGGAATTACCGTGACGGCGTCTGTCGGTATGCCGCCGGATTCCAGAAAATTCTTCAATCCTGTCTGCTCATAATCGCCGCCTACCCGGAGCACTGGCGCGGCCACAAGCCCCAGCCGGCTCATAGCGTAGGCGATATTCACCGAGCAGCCGCCATAGTTCAGCTCCGTATTGCTCTTATTCGTAATAATCGAGGTAAAGCCCACCTGGGCCGGCGTCCTGATCTGCAGAATCCGATCCAGGCTGACGTACCCGCTGGTTAACACATCATAGCGCTGCGCCATTATAGCTGCCCCCCTTCCATTCGGGCAAACAGTTCCTCCGAGGAGATAACGGTTCCCAAATATTTTTTAATGTCGGTTAAATGTACCTGGTTCACCGTATCGGAATTGGTTGCCACACAGTCCTCCAGGACAATCGCATGATAATCCAGGTTATAGGCGTCGGTGACGGTGGCGCGGATACAGCAATTGGTCTTCGTACCGACAATCACTGTGTTTTCCACCTTGTTCTCTCGCAGTACCGTATCCAGGTCTGTTCCGAAGAAGGCGCTGTAGCGGCGTTTCTTAATTACATAGTCATGGACAGAATCTACCTTTAGCATCGGATCAAGATCCTCACCGCCGCTGCCCTCAATACAATTGGGCCGCATATTCGCCAGATTTTTGTCCGGCTTATCCTTACGGTAACAGTGCTGCATGAAGACGATGGTCATCCTATGCGCACGGCACTTCTCCACCACCTTTGCAATCCGGGGCAGGATCTCCCTGTTCTGAGGGTAAAATACCAGACCCTCCGGATCCGTGAAATCCCGCACCATATCCACTACAATTAATGCCGTTTTACTCATAAAAGGAACCTCCTAAAAGCCACGCGTCATGGAATTTTTACGTTTTACTGCCGATACCACCGTCAGCACCACGGCCATGACCACATAAGGAATCACATCAATCAGAGCGGCTGTCGGTCCCGCGAAGAGTCCCATGTTTACCGCCAACGCTCTGGCAATACCAAAGATAATGGCGTATAGAGAACTGGACACCGGGTCACCTCTTCCGCAGTAAATGGCGGCAATGGCAATAAAGCCGCGCCCGGCGGTCATATTATTGGTATACAGCCCCATGCGCTCTAAGGACAGGTTCACACCCGCCAGCGCGCAGCAGAAGGCGCCAAGCAGAATCGCAATGTATTTGTACCGGTTCGTTTTCAGGCCAAGGCTGAGAGCGGCGTCCTCATTTTCCCCGACTACCCGCGCATGAACACCGAAACGGGTCTTATACATCAGCACGCTCATGACTGCAATGAACAGGAAGGAGATATAGGTAATCGGCGGATGGCCGCTCAAGATCGGTCCCAGGACCGGAATGTCCTGGATAAGCGGAATGTTCCACTTCAGATCCGCCACACTAAGCCAGGAAACATTAATGGTGGCCACGCCCATGTACTGCATGATGAAGGCGGCTATCGCCGGCACCACCATATTAATAGCAAGCCCCACTACAATGACATTTCCTTTCAGGCTTACACTCATTGCCGAGAACAGCAGTCCCAGCAGCAGGCAGACCATGATGGCCGCAAGGTAAGCCAGCAGCAGATTCCCTGTAAAATAGCCCACCAGCACCGAGACAAAGGCTCCGGCGAGCATAATGCCCTCCAAAGCAATGTTCAATACATTTGCCTTATAGGCAAAAATGCCGCCCAGCACACACAGGAGAATGGGCGCGGAATGGTAGACCGAATCGTATAAAATGCTGTTTAACATTCTCATTTTTCCATGTCCTCCTCTGCCGGTTTTCTAAGCGTCCGGATGCGGCTCTTTAGATCATAGCGCTCATCCAGGAAACGTACCGCCAGGAACAGGATCATCAGACCCTGAATTACCGCCACGACCTCCTTTGGCACGTTTGTATACATATTGATGTTATCGGCGCCGGTCTTCAGCGCGCTGTAGAAGATGGAAGCAATCAGAATGCCGACAGGCGAATGACGCCCCAGCAGTGCGATCAGCATACCATCCCAGCCCAGACCTGGGCTTCCCGAAAAGGTAAGGGTGTATTTGAACTCCTCACTCATCATATATCCTGCACCGGCAATTCCGGCCAGGGCGCCGCTGATTGCCATCAGCAGAAGGATCTTACGCCGTACCCGCATGCCGGTGGCCTCGGCAAACTCCGGATTCTGGCCGATCGCCGTAACCTGATACCCCAGAGAGGATTTCTTCATTACGATCCACATAACCGCAAAAAGCGCCAGTGCCACAAAAAAGAAGCCGGTCAGCCGGGAATCTCCCAGCCGGGTAAACATCGCGCTCCCCTGAATAGTGGGGGTGCAGACATAACCGGAACCTTGCTCCCGGAAAGGACCGGAGGACAGGTATTCCAGCACTTTGATCATGGCATAGTTAAAGGTGAGGGTAACCACCATCTCATCTACCTTGAAATACGCCCGCAGCAGTGCCGGGATCATTGCGAAGGCCACGCCGCACAGCGCACCGACAGCAAAGCAAAGAAGCTGGTGGGGCAGGCTGCTCATGCCGGTAATATAGGCACCGGCAATTCCCGCGAAAAAGCCGCCGAACATCAGCTGACCCTGAACACCCATATTAAAAATATTCGCTTTAAAAGTAATGGCAATCGCCAGTCCTGTCAAAATCAGAGGAGCGGCATAGTGCAGCGTATTCCCGAAGCCCTTAGACGTAAACAGGGATTTGCCGAACATAATCCCATATACCTCAAAGGGATTTTCGCCGGTCACCAGGATTAGGATTCCGCCAATGCTAAAGGCCAGCAGAACCGGCAGGATGGTATTGATCAGCTTTACTGCAAATCCTTTTCCCTTCATGCGCTCGTTCCTCCCTTCTCCGGTTTCATGCCGGCCATTAGGAGGCCGATATCGGAGGTGGACGCCGTCTTTGGATCGACCTCGTCAATAATTTCTCCTTTATACATAACGGCTACCCGGTCCGACAGGCTCATGATCTCACTTAATTCACTGGAGATCAGAAGCACGGAATTTCCCGCATTGCGGAAGGCCAGCAGCTGCTTATGGATAAACTCGATGGAGCCCACATCCACACCGCGGGTGGGCTGGCAGGCAATGATCAGCTGGGGGTTATTTTCAAACTCCCTGGCGATAATGATCTTCTGTGCATTTCCGCCGGAGAGCTGGGATACCTCGCCGTGTTTATCGCCGACCCGGATATCATATTTTTCAATATAACGGTCCCGGAGCCTGCCCATGGGCCTGGACTGCAGAATGCCGAAGCGGTTCACCTCCGGGTCGTCCAGATAACCGGCAATGCAGTTATCGGCTATAGACATGGTACGGCACAGCCCCTGACCATAACGATCCTCAGGAATGATCCCCAGTCCGCTTTCGCGCAGCTGCTTCGGCCATAGGTTCGTAATGTCCTTGCCGTCAATGAGGACCTTGCCCTGCTTTGCCAGCATGACACCGGTAAGTACCTTGACCAGCTCACTCTGACCATTTCCCTCTACCCCGGCAATACCCAGAATCTCTCCGGCCTTAACTTCAAAGCTCACTTCATTGAGCACGTTTTTTCCAAAATCATTAATCGTAGTCAGCTTCTCTGCCTGATAACGTGTCTCCGTGCCGCTGGTGTTGCCGCCTTCGTTACTGACCGTCAGTACCACGTCCCGTCCTACCATCATCTGCGCCAGATCCCGCTCACAGGTATCCTTCGTGAGCACGTTTCCGACCACCTTGCCGGCCTTAATAACCGTAATGCTGTCACTTAGCTCCATAACTTCCCGCAGCTTGTGGGTGATGACTACGATGGTTTTGCCTGCGTCCCGCAGGTCCTTCAGGTTCTCCACCAGGCGGTCCACTTCCTGCGGTGTCAGCACCGATGTGGGCTCATCGAGGATCAGGATCTTGACATTCCGGTAGAGCATCTTCAGAATTTCGATCTGCTGGCAGAGGCCGACAGACAGATTCTCTACTCGGTCGTCCACATTCAGCTGGAAATGGTAACGGTCAATCAGTTCCCGGACCTTCCGGCGCTCTTCTCCTTTATCAATAAAGAGGAGCTTATGTCCTTTCCATTCCTTTTGAATTTCTGCTCCCAGCAGAATATTTTCATAGACCGTCAGGCTTGGCACCAGCTTAAAGTGCTGATGCACCATGCCAATCCCGCAGGCAATCGCATCCTGGGGACTTTTAAAGCACATTTCCTTCTCTTCTATTAAGATGGTACCGCTGGTAGGCTGCAATACGCCATATAGCATATTCATCAGCGTGGATTTTCCCGCGCCATTTTCACCCACGATACATTTGATTTCCTGGGGTTCCACCGAGAAGCTGATCTTGTCATTGGCAGTAAAATCGCCGAATTTCTTCGTAAGTTCTATCGTACGGATCATACTCATATAATAAGCTCCTCTTTGTATCTGCTTATCATTGGATGTAATAAAGCTGCCGCAAAAAGATTCCTGTCTTCATGCTTACCTATACGCGGATCTTTTTGCAGCAGCTTCTCAGTTACTTATTTTACTGTGATATGAGGACAGTCGGCGGCAGCGTCAAACGCTTCCCCTTCCTGTGCATTAATGATCGTAACAGTTCCAGCTTTAATCTCATCCTGCACCGCAAATACCTTCGCCTTGAGTTCATCCCACAGTGCCGTATCTGCCACATACTTGCTGATCTCAGACATATCGGTGATACCAGTTCCGCCGGAAGCGATGTCAAAGCTCTGGGTATTCTCCATAGTACCGATGCTGCCGTCCAAAAACGCATTTGTGATGGTCTCAACTGGAATTCCGGTGATCTTAAGCACGCTGGTCAGCACGTGGCCGGGCTGCTGGGCATCCAGATCTGCATCTACCTGGATAGAAATCTTGCCGACTTCCTTCGCCTTCGCCGTGATGCCGTCGCCTACCATACCACAGTCTGCGAATACGATGTTCGCGCCATTGTCAAACATGGTACCGGCTACCGTGCTGCCCAGGGCAGGATCGGAGAATCCGGCGTCATATTTTGCGTAGTAGTCATAGTTTACATCCAGCTCGACACAGGCTCTCTCGATACCCTGCATGAAGCCATAAGAGTATACCAGGATTCCATCGGAATTGGTGCCGCCCACAAAGCCAACGGCACGGGCCGTATCTACGGGAGTCATCTGGTAAGCGTCGCCAAAGAGCTTGTCCTGATTCTCGTTCATCAGAACATAGGCATAGCCCGCCAGGTAAGAGCCTTCATGTACATCAAACAGAACGGATATTACGTTCTCATGGATCAGGCTTCCGTCCTCATTACGGTTCGGATCCGCATTGAATATCACGAAGGTGGTGTCCGGATACTGCTCTGCAATGGGCTTGGCTCCGCCTACGCCTTTGATCAGCGCATCGAAGTCATACTCCAGACTGAAGATCAGGTTATAGCCGTCTTCTGCCATCGTCTCCAGGGCTGCAGGAATACCGTTCGTGGGCTCTACAATCTTGTACTCGAAGCCCTTGGATGCTGCCAGTGCCTTGATTGCCTCACATGCAGAGGCATTGTAGCCGGTGTCGTTCTGTCCTGCCGCGGAGCAGACCACTGCTGCCTTCACATCTGCCGTCTCCGCTCCACCGGTAGTTGCCTCGGTGGTCTCACCTGCTGTGGTGGTTGCCGCAATGGTGCTTTCCGCACTGGTGCTTTCCTCCTCTGAACCACCACATCCCGTCAGGGAGAAGGCCAGCACCGCCGCCATCAGAATGGCGGAAAGCTTACTGATTCTTTTGTCCATAACTACATTCCTCACTTTCTTTATCTTACTTGTTTAATATAGAAGTTGAATTTATCACTCCTATAATAACATTTAAAGGTTTCGATCGGATATTCACGTCCGTTTACCTCTCCGTAAGTGGTACTCTGAAACAACAGCAGAGGAACGCCTTCCTCTACCACCAGCAGTTCCGAAATCTCGTCGTAGGCAATGACTGCTTCTACCATACGTTCTGCACGGGTGATCCTGGTTCCGTATTCCTGCTCCAGTGTGTCATATAAGGATTTTTGTCCAAAATCATATTGTTCAATGCCTTCAAAGTACTTATAGGGAAGGTAGGTAACGGTATAGTTAATGGGCTCCTCATCTGCATAGTAGATACGCGACAGACAGAATACCTTATCCCCTTCCTTCAGATTCAGCTTGCGCTGGCGCTTCTTATCGGCCACCCGGACCTCACCCTTTAGCACCTTCCGGCTGGGTGTCATTCCCATATGGAGGATGTCCTGCGTACAGCTGGTAAGGGAAATCAGATTCTGCTTGTTCTGATCTCCCTTCACATAGGTGCCTTTTCCTTGTACCTTATACAGATAACCGGCTTGCTCCAGCTCGTCCACTGCCTTACGGACAGTGATGCGGCTGACATCGTAGGTTGCCATCAATTCCCGTTCACTGGGAATCAACGCCCCAACCTTGTAGACGTCGTCATCAATATTTTGAATAATAGCTCTTTTCAGAGTATAGTACTTGGGCATAGGTTGATCAATCAAAATTTGCCTCCTAATGACTCAAGCGTACATGCTTGTATGTTCATTTGATTCATAAACTCAAGGTTGAAAGCGCTGTTCTTTCAACCTTCCCTGTCTGCGGCTTAACTGGATATGACGTCATGACCAGTTAGGCCTATTATACTATACTCTGCTGTTTTGTCAATACATTATGGATTAATTGTAAGATTTTTACTTGGATTTCTGTTTATATTTAAAAAAGTGGCAATTAATCAATAATCGGGCAGGCGAAAATACGCCTGCCCGATTATGTGAAAAAAATTACACGCTTGTTTATTTAATCAACAGAATAGATTATTCTTTCTTCAAAATCAACGATGTCACACGCATTAACAGTTACGTTACCTTTTGAGTTTACATAAACAGTATAATCAAGAATATCAACATTACCCGTATAATTGTTGCTCAGATTTACCGTTTCTTCTAAGGTATTATAATCCGTGTCTATAGTACCGTCTGACCACAATGTTTCAATCGTTTCTACAATGGTAAAGCTATAGGGATTGGTATTGCCGGAAACCTTCGTAATAGTAAGGGAAGCACTAGCGTCAACAACTGTGATACGGACAATGTAGGGTTCTTCTTCATCCGGGGCAAAACTAACGAATGTAAGCTGTCCGCTATACTCACTTTGCTCACCAAATTTGCTTACACCAGTGGAAGCAATGTAATACTCATATTGCTTGTGGTTATCTGCAACTGTAAGGGTGCCAGTTGTAGGGGTGTCTACAAACCACTCGTTTGCTTTCTTAAAAATTTCCACACCGCCATCACTTGCCATTGCGGGAACCGCGAGTGCAAATACCATTATGAGCACAAGCGCAAAAGATAAGTGTCTCTTCATTTGTACACCTCCAGAATGATTTTTTGCCTCTTTTACTCTGGAGTTGGGGTTCTCCGTTTTCAGCCTCGTTGCTAACGCGCAGCGTGGTTAAGCGTCCATTTGCTCTGGAGTCGGGAAATTCTGTTTGCAACTTCGTTAATATATTGGGGCGGGTTAGCCCTTTTTTTAATCACCTCCCAAAAATCAGATTTATATATTGCATATTTGTTGTAAAAATACCAAATAAATACAATAATGTCAAGAAAAACTTAAAAATATCTGAAAAAACCAACTCCGGAGGAGTAGCGCGAAACCTGGCAATTGTGCTGTGAGCCGGACTCGATTACAGGGCTTCTCCCCCTTGGGCTTTCGCCTTATTAAATAGCGCAAGAATCTCCTGGATTAGCAGCCAGCCGATCGGGCCCAAAAGCAGTCCCAGGATACCAAATAATTCCAGGCCAATATACATGGCCACCAGCGTGGCCAGGGGGGAGCTTCCGATCGAATTGCACAGGAATTTAGTCTCCAGGATTTCACGAAGAAAATAACTGACAATATAAATAATTAACAAAATAATTCCATTCTTAATATTTCCCTGTATAAGTTCGAGGATACCCCAGGGAATCAAAATGGTTCCTGTCCCGAACAAAGGCAGCGCATCCAGCAGACCAATGAGCATTCCCATTAGAAAAGCATAGGGATTCCCCATAATCCAAAGCCCCCCTACGCATATGATACAGGTCAGCAGCACCACCAGAATCTCACACTTAAAGTAACTTTTGCCAATTTCCCCCAGACTTTTACCGATCTGAGATAATTCGGCTTTCATAAAATAATTCTTCTCTTTTCGCTTGTCCTCTCCGGTAATTACCAGTACTGCCGCCATAAGGATAAAGGCCAGTACGATGCCGCCGGTAATCAGATACTGTAGAATCGGCATCGGGCTGGTCATCGCCAGATTTAGCAGGGAATCCTTTACCTTGCTGCCTGCACTATCCAGCATAGTACCCACACCGTCTACCAGCATCCCATCTTCAAACCGCATCTGCTTCTCCATGCGCCCGCAGAATTTTTCCAGCCATTCCTGTCCATTGGCTAAATATTCCGGCAGCTTTTGCAGCAATACCATTCCCTGCATACACAGAATCTCGATCAGCTTCCATAGGGCAAACCCAAGGATACCAATAACCAGCACCAATAGTATTACCGCACCGATACTCAAAGGAATACGGCATTTCTCATGCAGCCACCGGACTAACGGACGGATCAGGCGCGCCAGCAGCCATGCCACTAAAAAGGGAAGTACCAGCGGCAAGAGATACCGAAAAAGCAGATACACGCCCAGAGTCACCAGGACGATTATTAAAAGCCTTTTTTGTTTTTCTTTTCCAAATTCCACTACCATCACCTGCCTTTTTCTATAAGGTTAGTGTGGGGAAAATAGAATCGTTTACACTGAGAAAATCTTCAAGAAAATGAAAAAATATGTGTTTTAGAATGTACTCTGATTTTTACGTGTCCCGTCCGATACAGACCACTGCCCCGTATACGTGACGGACTCCCGCCAGCTTCAATACCCGGGCGCATGCCTGGAGCGTACTGCCGGTGGTATAGACATCATCTATTAATAGAACGCTGTGGACGCCCTCCAACGAAACCCGCACAGTAAGTGCCTGCTCCAGATTCCGGCGCCGTTCTCTTGCATTTAAGCCCTTTTGGTCCTTAGTCTTCCTGGTCCGGAGCAGAATGTCGGAACGTATGGGAACTTCCAGGCTTTCTGCGATTCGCATCGCCAGGTCTTCCGCCTGATTAAATCCTCGGGTTCTTAGCCGGTTCTTATGAATCGGCACCGGCAGCACCAGCTGGGGCCGCCAGCTTCGAACCAGATCCCCGTGGCGCCGCAGCAGCTCTGCTATGTAGAAGTCTGCATATTCCCGGCTGCCGCCATATTTAAAACGCTGAATAGAGGCTTTTGCAATCTCATTATAGTGCAGTAATGCGGCTGCCCCGTCAAAAGCCTTCTCCTGCTGCGTGCAGTCAAAGCAGTATTCCCCTTCCGGCGACAGGATTTCCTTACCACAGCGCCGGCAGACCGGCTCCCGGATATAAGCAAATTTCCCTCTGCAGGCCGGACAGATCCACTCGCCTTTTGGCATAACCACCTCATGGCAGAGCGGACAACGGCGGGGATACAAGAGATCCGTCAGACGCTCCCGAAATCCATATTCCATTCATCTATCTCCTGTAAGCAATCATTCAATCCGGAATAACGTTTCTGCTCTTTTGCATTGTCCACCATTGCCTGAAAGGTCTCCACAGAACCTACGACGCAGACGCAGGAACGCGCCCTGGTCACAGCCGTATAGATCAGGTTCCGGTTCATCAGCATCTGTGGCCCTGTCAGCAAAGGGATCACTACTGCCGGGTATTCACTTCCCTGCGATTTGTGGACCGTAATGGCATAAGCCAGCTCCAGTTCATCTGCCTGGCGGAAGCTATACGTTACCAGCCGGCCTTCGTCAAATTCGATCATAAGTTCTTCCGAGAACATGTTAATCTCTTTCACAGTTCCAAGGTCTCCATTAAAGACACCGGTGCCTTTGTCGGTAGGGATTCCATAACGGCCGCGCGCCTCCCACTCCACCTGATAGTTATTCTTGATCTGCATGACCTTATCACCCTCGCGGAAAGTCCCCTGAGGGAATTGTTTTTCCTTCTTACTGCTGTCTGCAGGGTTCATGAATTCCTGTAGAATCCGGTTCAGATTCTCCACCCCCAGCACGCCCTTGCGCATGGGCGTCATCACCTGAATGTCATAGGCCTTAGCATTTACATAAGGGGGCAGCTTCTCCTTCACCAGCGTAATCACCGCATTCAGGATGCTGTTTGCATCTTTCCTCTTCACAAACAGGAAATCGTTACTCCGTTTGTCCGCATTAATCACTGCACCGGCATGAATCTTGTGTGCATTTACCACAATATCACTGGCCTCCGCCTGGCGGAAAATCCGGGTAAGCTTCACCACGTGGAAGACTTCGGCGTCAATGATATCCCGCAGTACATTGCCCGGTCCTACGGAAGGGAGCTGATTGGCGTCTCCCACCAGGATCAGCCGGGTTCCGACCGTAATCGCTTTTAACAGGGCATAGAATAACTGAATATCCACCATCGACATCTCATCGATAATAATCACATCCGCATCCAGTGGATTACTCTCATTTCGTTCAAACCGAACCGCCGCATCCTCATCGTTTCCCGGTGTTCCCATGAACTCCAGCATCCGGTGAATGGTCCGGGCTTCATAGCCGGTGGCTTCTGTCATCCGCTTCGCGGCCCGTCCGGTAGGGGCTGCCAATTGAATCTCCAGCTCCTCCGCCTCAAAGTACCGGAGAATCATATTAATTGCCGTGGTCTTACCGGTACCGGGGCCACCGGTAATTACCGTCACGCCCTGCTGAACGGCCACTTTAATGGCCTCCTGCTGCAGCACATCCAGTTCCAGATCTTCCTGGTCCTCCATGGCCATAAGCCAGCTTTGCAGCTTCTCTTCATTGGTCTCATAGGGAACGTCTAACTCCCGCAGCATAGACGCCGTACTCATCTCCATATAGTAGTACATGGCTGCATATACCACCGTCTCTCCATGCTTTTCCTTCAGGACCAGCCGTTTATCTAACACCAGATCCATGATATGTTTTTCCATATACTCTGCCGGTACTCCCAGAAGCTCCGATGCATTTCGCAGCAGTGTTTCCTGGGGAAGGTATACATGACCCGCTCCAACAGCATGCATCAGGGTATAGTAAATACCACTTCGGATCCGAAAATCCGAATCGGTATGAATGCCTGCTTTCGCCGCAATTTCATCGGCCACCTTGAATCCGACACCCGGAATATCGTCTGCCATCTTATAGGGATTGCTTTGGAGCAGCGTATAAATCTCCGGCCCATACCGGTCATAAATTTTCACTGCCAGATTCAGGGAGATTCCATACTGCTGCAAAAAGATCATGGCCTGTCTCTGTTCCCGCTTCTCTGCTACCTGCACGGCAATCTGTCTGGCTCCGTTTTCACTGATTCCCTTCACTTCCGCCAGGCGCTCCGGCTCCTCGTCAATAACCCGCAAGGTATCGGCCTTAAACTTCTTCACGATCCGGGTAGCCAAAGAAGGCCCGACGCCCTTTACCGCACCGGAACCCAGATAGCGTTCGATGGAAATCACATCCCCGGGAGCCGTCACCTGATACCGCTCTACGGACAGCTGCTCCCCATAGCTGGGATGATTTACGAAGGTCCCCTCCGCTTCCATGGGTTCTCCTTCGCTCACGTGGGGAATCGTCCCCACCAACATATAAGAGCCTGCATCGCCGGCAAGCTCTAATACGGTATATCCATTGGTTTCATTTCGATAAACAATGTGTTCCACATGTCCTGTAACAATTGCCATATGCGTCTCTCTTAGTATTCTACATCATTCTTCGCCGCGTGCATAAACTCAATAAACTTGCCGGTGCCGATTGCTACCACCGTCATTGCATCCTCTGCAATAATCGTATTAATACCGGTCTTCTCTTCAATCAGCTCGTCCAGGCCGCCTAGGAGGCTGCCGCCGCCGGTCATAACAATTCCGCGCTCATAGACGTCTGCTGCCAGTTCCGGAGGGGTACGCTCCAATACATTGTGCACGGCTTCCACAATCTTCATCGCCGGTTCCTTCAGCGCTTCCATCATCTCATCGGAGGTAATCGTCATCGTCTTCGGCAGGCCTGTTACCAGGTTCCGGCCCCGGACATCCATCGTCACCATCTCCGGACGAGGATAAGCGCATCCAATATTAATCTTAATCTCCTCTGCGGTTCTTTCACCAATCAGAAGATTATGCTTCTTACGCATATAACGGACAATGGCTTCGTCGAAATCATCTCCAGCCACCTTGACCGAAGTGCTGACTACCGTTCCGCCCAGTGAAATTACGGCGATATCCGAAGTCCCGCCACCAATATCAACAATCATGTTACCGCAGGCCTTGGAAATATCAATGCCGGCTCCGATAGCAGCTGCCACCGGCTCTTCAATAATGCTGACCTCTCTGGCGCCTGCCTGATAGGTTGCGTCCTCTACTGCTTTCTTCTCTACTTCCGTAGCGCCGCTGGGAATACATACACTGATGCGGGGTTTACGAAGAGTCTTCTTACCCATTGCCTTCTTAATGAAGTATTTGAGCATCTTTTCCGTAATGGCATAGTCTGAAATCACACCCTGGCGCAGAGGTCGAATTGCTACAATGTTGCCAGGGGTACGGCCAATCATTTTGCGGGCCTCTTCCCCTATTTCTTTGATTTCATTCGTGTCCCGGTCATAGGCGACTACCGAGGGTTCCTTTAAGACAATCCCTTTGCCTTTTATATAAACCAGAATACTGGCGGTTCCCAAATCAATTCCGATATCCATGGAGAGCATATCGTCTTCCTCCTTTATTGCTTGTCTGTTCTTATTATATACCAATTTTCCTCTTTTTCAATTGGTTTTTCCCTGCTTTTACATATTTTATTTATAAGGGAATTTGGACACTTCTGTTTATTTTGTTCATTTTTCTGCTTTATAACTATTATTATTACATTTTTTGTAATTAATAGCTTTTTTAGGCTCATCGCCGGTAAGCACTCCCCTTCTTACCGGCGGTACCCCCGCTTAGGGGTCAACATACTGATCCTTAAACGGGGGTACCGGACAGTTCACTCATTTTATTTTCGATACGATTTTCTTTTTCCCTTCTCTCGCAGGGCAGCTGCCTTATTATGCAGCTTATGAATACTCTCTCCATATCGGCGGGAAGTCAGCGTTGGGTTTCGCTTGACCATACCCTTGGATACGGTATGCGCTTTCTCTAATAATTCGCCGATCTTCTCCTGACTGCTTCGTACCAGAGCCTCCCGGCGTTCCCGGTAGTCCTTTGCCAGCTCTTCCTTCGTCGTCTCAAAACGCTGGCTTACGGAACCTGCCATATTCTCCGCCTTCTCTTCCAGTGCTTTTAACTGCAGGGCAGCCTCTTCCTTCGCCTTCTCCATTGCAGCCAGTACCTTGGCCAGATCTAGGGCAGCCTTGGTCGAAATGTAAGTATCATACAGAAAAGCCGCTCCAATCACAGCAGTCAGAATCACCAGCAGTACATAAGGCATTCCGCATACCAGCTTCTCCAGGGGGACTTGGGCTATTTCCGTAAGGAACAGCGTCAGCACGCCCCAAAACAGGGAGGATTTCAAGCAGATGACGCCTTTATAGTTAAATTTGTCCTTACTGTAATCCCAGTATTTTACCTTGAAGAGAGCCTCCATACCAAGGCCTACCACCAGCTCCAGAGCCGTAGCGGCAATCACACCAGCCAGGTATACCAGGAATAGATTGTCCTTCACCGGAAGGGAGACGAACAGCATCATAACTGCTCCGCTTCCATATAGAGGAAGCATGGGTAAATGAAGAAATCCCCGATTCACCCAACGCTTCTTCTGAACTGAGACATAACAGCTTTCCCAAATCCAACCAAAAAAACAGTAGATAAAAAAGAACATAATCCATTGCAGTGCCGTATAAGAGTACATAGGGTTCTTTCACTTTCGTATGTTTTAGTGGCATTTTTTCCGGTGACGGCTTCTCAGCTATTTTTACCATCATAACGAAGTCCGGCCCAAATGTCAACGATGGCTTCCCTGCACCAGGTATTTTTCCCTCGTTGCCATTCCGCCCCGGATATGCCGCTCGGACTTATTTACATCCAATACAATTCTGGCGCTGGCCGCCAGTGTGGGATTAATGCTTGGCAGCCGCTCGGTAACATCTTTATGTACCGTAGACTTGCTGATGCCAAACTTCTTTGCTGTCTGACGCACAGTAGCATTGTTTTCTATGATGTAATTGGCGATTGCTACAGCTCTTTCTTCAATGTAATCTCTCAAAGGGAAACCCCCTGCGGATAGTGTTTTTACAATCTATGCAAGGGGGGAAAGGCCTAGTACCATGTGTGCGAAAAAACAAATTTACCGGCCCTTTTCTTATTTCTCACAATTCCACTTAATTTTCGCCGGATTCGGCTCATTCTCTACGGCAACCGCTCGAAGTGCCGCTTCCATCTTGGCGCATTCTTCGGCGGCTATAAGGTCGTACACTTCCGGCTTCTCGTTTAATCCTACACGGTTGTAAGCGATAACTGCCGCACCATAAAATGCTAACCCCAGCGAGTGGCCTCTGCCGGAATTGGCAGACTGGATTTTTGCAACGTATTTATAAATTTTCCCGTTCATTTCGCGTTATCCCCCGAGTCTTCATCTCTTGATTATTTTTGTTTCGACCCTTGACCACCGCAACCCACCAATGCGTAATTTCCGCTATGAGGTCATACGGTATCGGTTTACTGATTCCGCTATCCCTTTAGCCTATACCGCATCCCCCGGCTGCTCTCCTGCTTTGTAATCAAGTCTGCCTTAAGCAAGCGGCTTAGTACCTTCCGAACCTCCTCCGGCTCCCGCCCCGCAGCTTTGATCAGTTCATCTTCACTTGCTTCTACCTGCTCGGTCAGGAACCGGAGAATCTCCTTCCGGTGATCCTCTGCCGCTTTCCGCAGGGAAAAGATCGTCCGGTCCGGGCCAAACTCTTCCCGGATCTCCGGCTGCTCCCAGTCCATCGAAGAGACGGACCGCATATTGGCAAGTCCCGTTCCGTCTCCGCTTCCAATACCTGCCAGCGCAAATAATTTCACCAGCGTCGTATTCCGCGGATCGGATACACCTGTCCTGCCTTCCCGACCATTTCGCATGCCGCCGGGATTCGTAATAGTGATTCCATCCTCGTCCTTCTCCACTAGGATTCCATTGGTATTCCCGTAATCCGCATGAATGACCGCGTTTGCAAGTCCCTCCCGCAGGGCATCAAACACAGTCCCCTGATGCGCTGGTGCCAAAGCTTCCGACACCTGCGTATAGAAATCATACAGATTCCCGCTCCAGTCGCCTGAATCTGCCTGCAGCACCTCCCTGCCATTTTCCCGGAATACCAGGGAATAATACGGAAACGCCTTCCGGATCTCAGAGAAACGTCCAAACATCAGCAGCCCTGCTGCCGTCGGACAAGGCGGATTTCCTCCGACCGCGCCAAGCTTTCGGAGGAAGGCTTCATGAGAGCCCTTTAGCCCGATATGCTCCGGCTCCCGGTCTTTTAGCCTCTTCCGATAGGCAAGCAGGGTTTCCTGGCAAAAATCCTGCAAAGAATGCGTATACAGCAGCTTCCGATCCTCCGGCAGGTCGCCCCGCTCCCGGAGCATATGGCGGACCTCCTCTTCCGTACAATGATAATCCCCTTCACCATCACGCCGGTAGGATCCGGAAAAAGGATCCGTATACAAATACACCGGTTTATCGTGGCGGTCTGCACGAGGCACCTCAATGACGATCAGCTTCTTATCCTCTACCGTCTCAATCCGCACGTCTTCTCTCTTCAATATATTTACACTGACCTTACGAGAATCCATAATAATTTCCCAAAACTGCTGCACCTGCTCCTCCGGATCAAACAATCCTACTACTTGAAGGCTTTTATCCGCAAGCTCCTCCACTCCCAGCAGAAGAATTCCGCCGATGGTATTGGCAAAGGCCGAATAGGTCTCCCATATGCTTTGCGGAAGACCGCCCGTAGCCCGTTTTGCTTCAATTCGGTTATTTTCACTGTAGCGTGACAATGCATTCAGATCAATCATGTTTACCCCCTACATTCTAGTCTCTTTTTTTCTGATGGTATACTTCATATTTTATGCCTTTTATGCATGTTTTGTTTGCAAAACGTACTATTTTCATGTATCATGAGTATACCATTTACTCTTAAATATTACACCTATAAAATCACAATTAGGGAGGCTTAGCGATGAAGTATGATATTACAAAATGTGAAACTAAGGTGATGATGGTAATCTGGAGCGCTGATAAAGCAGTAACACTTACCGAGATCATGGAGAGGCTTCAAAACAAGTACAACTCACCTTGGAAGCCACAGACGGTTTCTACTTTCTTAACCAGACTGGTGAAGAAGGAAATTCTCACCATGCGAAGAGAGGGACGTTTATTCTTATACGCGCCCAGCATAACAAAAGATGAGGCACTGCGCGCGCTCCTGGGGGAACTATCCGAACTGTGGTGTGATAGCGAAGTAGACTTCACAACGGCATTGGCCAGGCAGGACGCCAATTCGTGAGCATTCACATGACAAGATGGCCGCAAAACTTATTTTGCAGCCATCTTGTCATAAATTGTTTCTTGATTCTTTATTCGGTTATAATCCGAACTTCTTTATCCCCACCGCGGAATTCCGTTCCGGAAGGAATCACCATCTGAGATTCCACCACACAATTCTCAATCACACAGTTATCACCGATATATACATTATTCAACAGGATAGAATTGCGAATCCGGCAGTTATTTCCAATAAATGCATTTTGGAATACAACCGAATTCTGCACATTTCCATTGATGATTGCTCCACTCGCGACCAAGCTGTTCGTCACGTTCGAACCTGGATTATACTTGGCCGGCGGATTGTCCTCCACCTTTGTCAGGATCTCCGGATAGCTGTAGAAAAATGCCTCTCTTACTTCCGGACGCAGAAAGTCCATATTACTATCAAAATACGCTTCTGCCGTGGAAATATTCGCCCAATAGCCTTGCATCTTATAGGCATAGATCTTACGGCTATTCTTTTGGCGGATCAGGATGTCCCGTACAAAATCGTACCAATCCATCTCTACGCATTCCTCTAGCAGACTGATCAGCAGCCGGCGGCGGATCAGATAAATACCGCAGGAAACCGTATTAAGCTCTGTGCTGGCCGGCTTCTCTTCGAATCCCCGGATCTGGTCGTCGTCCTCAAGTTCCACTACACCAAAGCGGCTTACATCCGCACCGGCCGGCATCTCCTTGCAGATTACGGTAATATCTGAATCCTTGGCAATATGATACTCCAGCACTTTATTATAGTCCAGCCGGTAAACTCCGTCTCCGGCCGCAATGGCTACATAAGGCTCATGGCTGTCCCGCAGGAAGTTCAGGTTCTGTGCCAGGGCATCTGCCGTGCCGCGATACCAGTCCCGGTTACTATTTGTAATAGTAGGTGTGAAAACAAACAGACCGCCCTGCTTCCGTCCAAAATCCCACCACTTCGAAGAACTGAGGTGCTCATTCAGAGAACGGGAGCTGTACTGGGTAATAACCGCTACCTTTCCGATCTGGGAATTCACCATACTGCTCAGCGCAAAATCAATCGCCCGATAGCTTCCGGCCACAGGCATCGCCGCAGTCGCACGCCTGCTGGTAAGCTCACGCATTTTCTTACTGTTTCCGCCCGCTAAAATCATTCCCAATATTCTCATACTTTTCCACCTGCCTTTATGATATATCCGCCATCTTGCAGCCGTCCGCCCGGGTAATCCTCCGGCTCGGTTTTACCGGAAATTGCCGTATTCTTACCAATGGAAACACCTGCAGGAATATAGGAGTCTTCATCTATGGTTACCAGTTCACTGCTATAGACCCTCTTATCCAACAGGCTTTCAGCAAACTGGCCGTGACCCAGCACCGTATTATCATCAATTATTGTATTTTCTGCAATAATCGCCTTATGGATCCGCACATTCTTACCGATTTTCACCCCTTGCATCAGAATAGAATCGGAAATAGAAGAACCCTCTCCGACCGTTACATTACTGCCCACTACCGAATGGTAGATGCTGCCGTAAACACAGGAGCCTTCTCCGATAATGGCACGCTCCGCTCTGGCTCCCGGCGCCATATACTGGGGCGGAAGCGAATCTGCTTTGGTATAGATTTTCCAGAACTCTTCATAAAGGTTGAACTCCGGCACCAGGTCCACCAGGCCCATGTTTGCTTCCCAATAAGAGCTAAGGGTTCCCACGTCCTTCCAGTAACCGTTAAACTCATAGGTGTAGAGATCGCCGGTCTTTTCAAAGCAATAAGGAATAATGTGCTTGCCGAAATCACAGCTCGGCACTTCTGCCAGCGTTACCAGGGCTTCCTTTAACACATTCCAGCTAAAGATATAGATTCCCATCGAAGCCAGATTGCTTCGGGGATTCTCCGGCTTCTCTTCAAAAGCCGTAATCCTCCTGTTCTTATCCGTTACCACAACGCCAAAGCGGCTTGCTTCCTCCCAGGGAACCGGCATAGAAGCAATCGTTACATCCGCCTTGTTCTGACGGTGACATTCCAGCATCTCTTCATAATCCATCTTATATATGTGATCACCGGATAAGATCAGTACATAATCCGGATGATAGGATTCCATGTACTCTAAGTTTTGGTAAATCGCATTGGCGGTACCGGTATACCACTCGCTGTCCTTACTTTTCTCATAAGGAGGCAGCACTGTAACGCCTCCACTCCGTTTATCCAGATCCCAGGGAATGCCAATTCCAATATGTGTATTTAAGCGCAGCGGGCGGTACTGGGTCAATACTCCGACCGTATCTACTCCGGAATTCACACAGTTGCTTAACGGAAAATCAATAATTCGGTACTTCCCCCCAAATGCAACGGCTGGCTTGGCAACTTTGGCGGTCAGAACACCCAGACGGCTTCCCTGCCCCCCTGCCAGAAGCATTGCAATCATTTTCTTTTTAATCACAAATACCACCTTCTCTCTTTCCCAAAAACCAGGAATATTCTTTGTATTGATTATAGCATAGGGTAACTCCCTTGGAAAGGAAAAATTCGGAATATAAAGAAACTTCTCCTCCCTCTTGAAGATCTTTTGTAAATGAATTATAATCATTACTAACGCATTTGGGAGGTTAGAAAATTGAAGTTTATCCATATTGCAGATGTGCACCTGGGTGCCACGCCCGATGCAGGCATGCCCTGGAGCCAGGAACGGTTCGAAGCAATCCGGAATACATTCCAGAAAATTATCCAGCTGACGGAAAAGAAGCAGGCGGATCTTCTTTTGATTGCCGGTGATCTTTTTCACCGCCAGCCATTGCGGCGCGAACTCAAGGAGATTAACTACCTGTTCTCCACCCTGACCTATACACGTGTCGTTATCATTGCCGGAAATCACGATTATATCCGAGAAAATTCTCCTTATTTAAATTTTTCCTGGTCGGATAATGTAACCCTTTTATCCTCTGGAACGATGACATCGGTTTATTTTAAAGAGTTTAACACAGAAGTACACGGCCTCAGCTATCATCAGCCGGAGATCCGTGAACCCCTGTATGACTCCTGCCGGGCACCTTCCGACGGAAGAATTCATGTACTGCTCGCACATGGCGGTGATGCTGCTCATATTCCGATCAGCACCACTGCTCTGGCAGGTTCAGGCTTCCACTATATTGCCCTGGGCCATATCCACCAGCCCAAAATTTTCAAAAATACCTTTATCGCATACGCCGGTTCCCTGGAACCATTGGATAAGACCGATATCGGAAAACGGGGATATATTCTGGGAGAAGCCACGCTGAAGGAATGCAAGATCTCCTGGCGTGCGCTTGCGCATTCCCAGTATTCCAACCTGATGCTTACTACCACCAGAGATACTACCACAGAGGAACTGCTGGATCAGATTCGTCCGGTCCTTGCAGCAAATCCCAATGATATTTACCGTATTCAGTTAACCGGCTTCCGGGATCCGGAGATCACCTTTAACCGGGATGCTATTCTGAATGCCGGACGTGTGGTGGAGGTACTGGATCGGACGGAACCGGAATATGATCTCCACACCTTGTCGATCGATCACTCTCATGACCTGATTTCCTATTATATAAAGGCATTGAGTGGAGAAGACGCCACACCTATCCATCGCAAAGCGCTCTACTATGGATTGCGGGCGCTCCTGAACCCCTAATCATTACATTGCTGTCGCACAAAGGAGTTACTTTTGAAGATACATCGAATACACCTTAACCATTTTGGAAAATTAAAGAATCTCCCCTTAACCTTTGGGGACGGAATCCATGTGATTTCCGGGGACAATGAAAGCGGCAAAAGTACCCTCCATGTCTTTTTGCAGGCAATGCTGTTTGGGATGGAACGGAGCCGGGGCCGGGGAGCCAGGCAGGATGCTTATACCCGCTATCAGCCCTGGGAAAGAAGCGGGTCTTACGGCGGTGTTCTGGAACTGGATAAAGACGGCTGCCGCTATTCCATTTACCGGAATTTCGAGAAGACCACCCAGCCCTGCACACTGGCAGATGAGACCCATAACCGGAAACTGATGCCCACAATGGAGAACTTTACAAAGCTGTACGCAGGATTAACGCCCACCCTGTACGCCAATACGATTTCAATCAGTCAGTTAAAGGCTTCCATCGGCAACGACCTGGCCGATGAACTGCGCAACCACATTGTGAACCTGCACTCTTCCGGTTCCATGAGCTTAGACGTAACCAGCGCATTAAATCACCTGAAGCTTGAAAAAAAGCGGCAGGAGAACCGTTTTTCCAAGGAAGCCGACCAGGAAATGAGCGAATTAAATACCCGGATCGAGACCCTGGAACAGGATCTGACGGTAAATCCCTCTTCCAAGGAGATTCCTCACCTGGAAAGCGAAAAGAGTTCACTGGCGCGAAAAATTCTCCGTCTGGGCGGTCACCATCAGCAGCTGATCAATATGATTAACCGGGGAGAAGACTCCCTGAAAAAATACCACATCGCAAATGAAGAGGAGATCAATGCCTCTATCTCCGAAGCCAATAACCTGAAGAAAGAATATGAGGAGTATCTGGAACAGTATAAGAAACCGGTTAGCGGTTATGGCCGCGTCCTGTATGCATTTTTGGCTATCCTCTTCTCCATTGGTTTTTTCCTCGGATTCTGGAAGACCAGCACATTCCTGCTGGATCAAAATTATCTGTTCGCTTTTCTTTTATTTATGGGTACCGCTTTGTCTGCCACCTTGGCTGTCCGACTGGGAAGGCGAAGGGATTCGGCGGCGGCCTTCCGGGATATTTCCAAGCAGCTCCTGGAAATCCATCAGGAGCACTTTGAGGAAACACCGGAGGAGGCCACACCAGAGCTGATCGAATCCATGATCCAGCGGCTGGAAATGTGCCAGGAGCTGTTCCACACCATTCAAAGCAGTCAGGAAAGCATCCGCACGGATATGGAAACACTGCTGGAAGCACAAAACCGGCTAAGTGAAGTAAATGCCAAATTGGACGAGCTGCGCAAGGAAAGCTGGCAGACAGAGCAAAAGGAAGAAGCTCTCCGGGCCTTGGAAGAACGCCGGGAAATGCTGCGGGATACCGTGGAGCGGAACCGGGGAATTCAGGAAGAGGTGGCCGCCATCCAGCTTGCGATTGATACCATGCAGGAGCTGTCTGCCACCGTATTTGATTCCTTTGGATTCTTCTTAGGCGGGACCGCTTCCCAGGTATTATCCGGTATCACGGCCGGCGCCTATACCGGCGTGTTTATTGACGATGACCTGAACATTACTCTGGAGCAGAACCATGAGCGGGTGTCGCTGCAGCAGGTCAGTACCGGAACCGTGGATCAGGTATATCTGGCAATCCGCCTGGCTTGTATTGAATTTCTTTGGCCGGACCAGGCCATGCCTCTTTTTTTAGATGATAGCTTCGCTATGTATGACCGGGAGAGATTGACCTGCACACTACAATGGCTCTCGGAGAACTACTCCGGACAAGTCTTCCTCTTTACCTGCCATCAGCGGGAAGGAGAGATATTGAAAGCGATGGAGATCCCGTTTACGGAGGTGTATTTATAAAACCGGAGGCGTCACGCTTCGCGTATATTAAAGGATGAGGGCTGCCGCAACAGCCCTCATTTCTTTAATTCACCGTTAAAATCACAGCGGACACAGGATTCATGCGGATATCCAATAAACCGTCCTCCGTCTGCATGGCCTTGGCCCCCACATTGTAACCATCCTCGGAGGTCTCCATCCGGCGGATCAGGCCGCCATTCCGGATGCCCATTCCATCCAGATGCAGCGCCACATTTCGCGGCTCCTGGCTGTTATTTACCGCTACGACGACCTGGTCTTCTCCCAGAAAACGTCCATAGGCAATCACCTGGTAATCCGCTTTCAAAGGATACAAAGATCCTCTCCGTAAGGCCGGATGCGCTTTTCGGAGTGCAATCATATACCGGTGAAACTCGATCAGCTCCCAATTCTCTCTGCCCCAGGGAAAAGGCCTCCGGCTGTCCGGATCGGTCCATCCCGGCACTCCGGTTTCATCGCCGTAATAGAGCGTCGGCGCGCCAGGCCAGGTCATCTGTATCACCACCGCCTCCCGGTAAACTCCGTAGCGGACATTCCTTGAAGCTTCTTCGGCACCAAACTTCGTAATGCGCCCCACCTGGCGGTTCGTCCGCGTCAGAAAACGAGAGTGATCGTGATTATCCAGTTCATTCATGGCAGAATGAAGCGCACCATAAGAAAAACGGCTCATATTATACCGCATGGTCTCGAAGAATGCCTGACCATTGCCATACAATTCTTCCCGATATTCGTCACTGTGCTTCTCCATACCCGTCAGGAACCAGGTCAAAGGCTCCATAAAGGCATCATAATTCATAACCGTGTCCCACTGGTCTCCGTTCAGCCAGGAGGAAGCATCTCCATAATGCTCCGCCAGAATCAGTGCTTCCGGATTGGCCTGCTTTACCGTATCACGAAAACGCCGCCAAAACCAATGGTTAAAGGCCGGATCATGACCCAGATCCGCTGCCACATCCAGACGCCAGCCATCCACATGGAAGGGCTCCGACACCCATTTCCCGGCTATCCGCAATACCTCCTGGCACAGTTCCTCTGAACCTTCATAGTTCAGCTTGGGCAGCGTCTCATGATCCCACCAGGCCTCATAGTCCACATTGCTGTAGAATTGGAAGAAATTCCGATAGGGACTATCCGGATTGCCAAAGGCTCCCGGAGCATAACCTCCCTGCTTTGCATAGAAATGCTCCCGATCCATCCACTTATGAAAGGAACCACAATGATTAAATACTCCGTCCAGGATTACCTTCATTCCGCGACGGTGCACTTCCTCCATAAACGCAATAAAGAACTGGTTAGATGCCTCCAGATTCCGGGGATCCGTAGAGCGTACCCGGTATTTGCCTGCCTCCTCATTAGACACGGCGCCTTCCGGCAAAACCCCCGGATCATCCACTACAATTTTCGCCAGATGGGGATCGATATAATCATAATCCTGCACGTCATACTTGTGATTGGATGGCGATACAAAGAGCGGATTAAAATACAGCACCTCTACACCAAGATTCTGAAGATAATCCAGCTTATCCCAGACCCCCTGAAGATCACCGCCATAGAAATTATAGACGTCCATCGGCTCCGGAAGAGTATTCCAGGCTGTCACCTGGTGGGCTGCATGACCATCCAGATACAGGTATTCCCGGTCTACCACATCATTGGACAACTCCCCATTGCAGAACCGGTCCGTATAGATCTGGTACATCACCGCACCCTTCGACCATTCCGGCACAAAAAATCCCGGAATCAACTTGAAGTTATAGGGTTCCTCCACATATCCCACCAGGCCGAGTCGATTATAGAAAACAATCCCTGCCTGATCCCAGATCTCAAAGTGGTAGGAAAAGGGTTCGCTAAGTACCGGGGTCTCTGCCTCGTAATAGTCAAAAAAAGTATTGCTGTCCGCTTTTACCATAGGTGTCCGCTTCTCATTATGGACCAAATAGGCCTCTAAGGAAGCGTCCTTCGCTGCACGCAGACGAAGGACGGCTTTCTCCCCTATATTCGGCTCTGCCGGACAGCAGAAGTTCTCTGTTTCATCGCTAAAAAGCATTCTACGCGTACTATCCATATCTCCTAAAACAGCGCCTCAAACTCGCCCTGACCAATCTTCTCTTTCTCTAAGAGAAGTTCCGCACACTTGTGCAGTACATCCATATGATCCTGGATCATTTTCTTCGCCTTATCATAATTTTCATCAATGATCCGCTTGACTTCGCTGTCAATCATTGTCGCCATATGCTCGCCGTAGCTGCGGGTCTGCGCCATATCCCGGCCGATGAACACTTCCTCATCGCCGCCGCAATTGATCATTCCCACTTTTTCGGACATCCCATACTGGGTTACCATTCCTTTGGCAATCTCCGTTGCCTGCTTAATGTCCTGGGACGCGCCGGTAGTTATGTCATCAAAAATCAACTCCTCTGCAACCCGGCCTCCCAGAGAAACCATAATCTCCTGCAGCATCCGGCCCTTCGTCATGAAAATTTCATCCCTCACCGGAAGGGGCATGGTATAACCGGCAGCTCCAATTCCTGTAGGAATAATCGACACTGTATGCACCGGTCCCACATCCGGAAGCAGGTGGAACAGAATCGCATGGCCGGCTTCGTGATAAGCCGTAATACGCTTCTCCTTATCAGAAATCACGCGGCTCTTCTTCTCGGCGCCAAGACCAATTTTCACAAAGGACTTCTCAATATCTGCCTGGAGAATAAAACCACGGTCATTCTTAGCGGCGGTAATGGCCGATTCATTCATCAGATTTTCCAAATCCGCGCCGGTAAAGCCTGCCGTGGTCTGGGCTACCCGCTTCAGATTTACGTCCTCTGCCAGAGGTTTATCCTTGGCATGCACCTCCAGAATCTCTTCTCTTCCTCTTACATCCGGCCGGTTCACACTAATCTTCCGGTCAAAACGGCCGGGACGCATAATTGCCGGATCCAGAATGTCTACACGGTTGGTTGCCGCCATGACAATAATGCCTGCATTTACGCCAAAGCCGTCCATCTCTACCAACAGCTGGTTCAGTGTCTGCTCACGTTCGTCATGTCCGCCTCCCATACCGGTACCACGGCGTCTCGCCACGGCATCAATTTCATCGATAAATATAATACAAGGACTGTTCTTCTTCGCTTCTGCAAACAAATCCCTTACACGCGAGGCACCTACGCCTACGAACATCTCAACGAAATCCGAACCGGAAATACTGAAGAAGGGGACACCGGCTTCCCCTGCAATGGCCTTTGCCATCAGCGTTTTACCCGTTCCGGGAGGGCCCACCAGCAGTACACCCTTCGGAATTCTGGCCCCTACACGGGTATATTTACCGGGATCCTTCAGGAAATCTACAATCTCTGCCAGGTCTTCCTTCTCCTCCTGCAGACCTGCCACATTGTCGAAGTTAATCTTTCCTCCGGTTACCATCGTGGCACGGCTCTTGCCAAAGTTCATCATCTTACTATTAGCGCCACCCTGGGAATTATTCCGCATCACAATCATGAACAGGAATACCAGCGCAGCCGCGGACAAGACCAGCAGCAGAATCGAGAAAATGTCTAAGCCGGTACTCACGTCCTTAACCGTCACATTCTCAAAGGAATTCTCAGCCATCAGATCCCAGATTTTATTAACATCCGGTACATAGAAGCTCTTTTCTTGCCCTGATTTCAGCTGATAGTAAACGATCCCGGTGGGAACCTCTGCATGCTGCTCCAAGACAACAGCCTCCACCTCCCCGGACTCCAGCTCCCGCACGAATTCAACATAATTCCCCTGCTCCGCATTGCTTGCCAAACCATCCATCAGATAGCTCGCGCCAAATGCAATTACTAATATTACCAGCATCGACAGCATAAGTCCGCCGCCAGATCTTCTTGTTGGATTCAATTTTTCCTCTCCTTCTCTAATCGTTCTCAATCACGCCAACATATGGCAGATTTCTATATCTCTGATCATAATCCAGTCCATAGCCCACCACAAACAAATCCTCGATGGAAAAGCAGCTATAGTCCACCTTTACATCGTGACGGATCCGGCGGGAGGGCTTATCTAACAATGTACACAGCTTCAGGCTGGCAGGCTTTCTGGCACTCAGTAATTCAAACAGATAAGCCAGCGTGTTACCCGAATCAATGATATCCTCTATGATAATCACGTCCCGTCCCTCGATCGTCTCATCCAAATCCTTTGCTAATCTCACAATGCCCTTGGATATGGTTCCGGAACCATAGCTGGAGCAGCTCATAAAGTCCAGTGTTACCGGAACGGTAATCCGCTTTGCCAGTTCACACATAAAAAAGGTGCTTCCTTTCAGGATACACAGCAGATGTACGCTTTTGCCTTCATAATCTCTACTAATCTGAGCCGCTACTTCTCTCACCCGCTGATTCACTTCTTCCTCCGAAATTAAAACGCGCAGCTTCTCACTCATCCATTTCTCCTCCTACCGTAACTTGATAGATATGCTTCGTATCCTTTGTTACCTTATACGCCTCGCTGATACGGTATCCTACAATCCACATCACATGATTCCCATCTGCCAGCAAAGGAATCCGTCCCCTTAGGGACGCAGGGATCTTGGCATCAATCATATATGATTTTACTGTTTTACGTCCGGTTCCGGCGAGCTCCAGATAGTCTCCGGTCTGCCGGTAGCGCAAAATAGCGGTATTTTCTATTTTATCATAGTCAAACCATTTCGTATACCTGTTTTCTGGTATTTTTTTTCCATCTTCATAAGAAAGTATCTCTTCTCTCAGCTTTGGAAGCACCGGCCGCGGCGGATTTTCCTGGACGGAACCAATCGAAAGGACCTGATAATCCCTTCGCGCCTGGATCCCATGCGGAAGGTCAAGCTGACTGCCCACCGGTTTATCCCGCAGCTTCCAAATTGCATGTAAATGCGCGGAGGTAAGCTTTCTGCAACTGCCCGCAAGCTGTTCCCAGGCGAACCGCAAGATCCGGCGGCCAATCACGGGAGGCTGGATGCACAGGAGTTCCAGCGGCAGCAAAATCTGATTCCCCGCCTGCCGGGAAATGTCCGCGAAAACCTCTGCCGCAACCACATCCAGGTACTGGTCGGCCTCCGCTGCCTGTTCCGCAAACGCCGCAATATGCCGGGAGGCCTGGCTGTTTAACTCTCTCTCCAGATAAGGAATCACGTGATTCCGGATTTTATTCCGGGTGTAAATATTTTCCTGGTTCGTAGCATCTATCCGATATTCTTGCCCACACAGGGTCAAATATTCCTCAATCTCCTTCCGGGTACAGGCCAGCAAAGGACGTACAATTTCATTATACGCCGGAAGCATCCCTCCCATTCCCCGAAGTCCTGTTCCCCGCACTAAATTCCACAGCAGGGTTTCACTCTGGTCATCCTGGTGGTGGGCCACCGCAATCTTTCCGCCGTCTGCCTCCTCCCGCAGAAGTTTATACCGCAGCTCCCGCCCGGCCTCTTCTACGGAAAGTCCGAGACGGTGTGCCTGTGAAGCCACATCCTCCCGATATAGCGCAAAGGAAATGTCATGGCTCCGGCAAATTTCCCGGACAAATTCCGCATCCCGATCTGCTTCTTCGCCGCGCAGGCCATGATGAACGTGCACTACCTGCAGATCCAGCTTCCACTCCTCGCGCAGTGCTTCTAAACACAAAAGAAGGCAGACCGAATCAGCCCCGCCGCTTACGCCTGCCGCTATCCGGTCTCCCTGCTTTAATAATTGATGCTCCCGAATGTACCTCCGGACCTTTTGAATCATATGAATGCCCGCGCTTTCTTGCTTTGCATTCATTATACTGAACTTGTCTGCAAAAAACAACCCCCTGCCCAGATCCACAATCATCACACTAGTGTGCTGTTTTACTAATTATGATCCGGACAGTACACTAGGTTACGCAGGGTTTCTTTACCGTTCCTGAATTCCGGCCACCAGCACGGTCATGTCGTCCCGGGGCGGCTCCTGCCCCGCAGATAATGATAAAATATCATCTGCCATGGCCTGCGGATTATCCCCCTTCATCCGCCGCAGAATTTCCGTCAGAAATTCCTCTTTATCCACACCAGGCAGAGCCTCAATCACACCGTCTGTCATCAAAATCATATAGGTTTCCTTGTCCAGCTGCCGGTTGCTCTCTTCAGAAGTCACGCTTTTATTCCAGCCGATGGGCATGTCACCGGACTCTAGCCGATAGACATTTTCGCCTCGCTTAATGAAGGTAGCTGCCGCTCCCTGCTTTCTGCTGGACAAGGCTCCCGTGTTCAAATTCAGACAGTGCAGATCCAATGTGGCCGGTCTCTGCTCCCCTTCCCGAAGCAAGAGTACCGCATTAATCGATTTGACCGTTGCTTCCAGGGAAAACCCTGCCTCCAGCAGGTGTTCTGCCAGCTCTACCACCGCTTCGCTCTCTGCGCTGGCCAGGTGACCAGATCCCATGCCATCCGACAGGCACAGCATATACCGTCCGCCGGGCAGATCCATGGCAGAGAAATTATCCCCGGAAATTTCACAGCCGTCCTTAACGGCACGAGATATGCCATAGCATACGCCAAAAACAGGTTCGTCCTCAAACAGAATCCGGCAAGGCTCCCGGCCAATCATCGTCTTCCCACTGTTGTCCGGCTTGATATTCCGTTTCATGACTTTGCTGAGCGCTTCCGCTACTTCCTTGGCCGGAATACAATGGCGTCCGGTGGATTGCAGCATCAGATGAATCTCCCGGTGGCCGATCCCATCCTCCTCCACATAACAGCGTCCCAGCCGCAGGCGCAGATGGCGGCATTCTCTCCTGATCGCCCGCTCCCACTGATCCGTCAAATCTACCCGCTCGCCCCCCGCCGAAGACAGATTGGTCAGCATGTCCTCTAATTCCCGAAACTGGGCTACCACCACCTCACGGCTCTCCAAAAAGCGTTTTTTCCAGTCAATCTGCATCTGCCCCCGCCCAAGCTCATCGTTGAGTTCTTCCATATAGCGAGGGGCATCACAACAGGTCTCTGAAAAAATCCGGGGCATGTCCGCCATATCCAACCGCCCGCTCCGCGAAAAAGAACTCATTAAATATTGCAAATAATAGGTATCCCGCTGCAGCTGCATCCGTCCTAAGTGACAGCCGCCACAGGGTTCACATACCCGCTGGGAAGTTTCCGCCAGGGCAGTGGCCGCAATCTCCCGTGTCATTCTTTCATAACTACTGTTACCGCTGTCCTGAAAAGCTCCGGACAGTCCGCGCAGGGCCTTGGCTAAATCTTTGATCTGCATTTCCGCCAAATGCTCTTTGTACCGGCTTTTCCACATGACCGATTTTCTCCAGGCCTTCCGTGCCCCCGACGCATAATACCAGCCTGCAAACACACCCACCGTATATGTAAATGTAAACAGCAAAATAAATCCCACAAGTCCCATGATCTGCTCGTCCTCCTCTTCGTCGTGAATTATAACGGCACGGAAAGAAAAAGTTTGTCAAAGGACGGTGTCGATTCTATAAAAGTGTTCGACACTTTACGATAATTTGTTTTGCCTTAGTCCTCTTATTAAAAACCTGCGCTTTTTCCGCTAAAGAAGCGAAGCAGTTTCGGATATAGCAAGTCCTGTCCGCAGATGTAGCTATCATGAGTATGTCCTTCCATAATCACAAGGGAAGCATCCGGCATAACCTGCGCCAACTGCGAAAAAGTCTCCGGTTTAAAAATGTCATTCTCCCCCGCAGCCACCAGCACAGGAATGCCCACCTCTTTCACATCCTCCAGCGAAATGTTCGGTTCCTCCAGCATAAGCCGAAACAGAGGGTCCTTTGTCCTCTCATAGTGCTGCTTCACAAACTGATAGCTTTCCTCCGTGAAGTCCTCCGGACTCAGATTAATCCCCAGCAATGCCATTTTAGAAATACATCCCCTATGACGCAATGCCATCAGAAGGCTAACAATCGCGCCGTCACTAAAACCAATGATATTTACCGGCCCCAAAGCTAAAGACTGGGTAAAGGCGAAGATATCCTCCGCCATTGTCTCATAGGAATAATCGTCCGTCTTCCCGCTCTGTCCATGATTTCTGCTGTCAATGGAAAATATAGTAAAACGTTCCTTCAGCTTGTCCGCTAACGAATCAAAAATATGGTGATCCTCTCCATTGCCATGAAGCAGCAAAAGCGAGGTGCCTGTGCCGGTTGTCTCATAAAACAGGCTGGTGCCGTTCACGTTAATTCTCATGCGTATCCTCCTGCCGCATATCAAGATGCGTAGCAATCCGTAGGTATCAGGGGGCAAAATACCTTTTGACCCCAACATCCTTATTATACTCCACTCCGTTCTTACGCACAAGCGCTTTGCACACAGGTACTTAGCCGGCATATTTTGATACAAGTTATCTCCACGAGGTTAACGTGGACATTGCAGAAAAGCGAGAACCATTTTCAGGTTCCCGCTCTTCCACTTGCAGGACGATTGCATTTTTCAATTCTTAACGATTCTTTAAGACTTTCTATTTGGTTGTAAAAGCAATTGGATCGGTTTCGACTATTGTTCTGTAAGTATCCGGATTGACTATTTTGAAAACCAGTTCGATGTCTTCAACGGCTTCAATACCATTTTCTTCTAAATCACTTGACATGATTATGATCTCATCCAGTACCATTCTGCCATTATTAACTGTGCTGGAAAAGAGAGGCGTTATCATAAAACCGTTTACAGACATATTGTCACACTGGACAATAATATTTTCGCCGTAATTGTTCTCAATGAAAAGCCGCACGCCTGCCCCCCAGAGACTATCTTCTTCTACGTACCTGCCGATAATACGGATACCGTCCTGGTTATATAATTCTTTTCCGTCATCCATAGCCGGCTGCTCTATGGTACCATACGCCGAAGTCTTTATTTCTATTTCCTCTGTGTCAAATAATGTGCTGTAAGTATCGCTATCAAACGCATTGAAGCTGATAACAATATCCGAAATTGTAGATATGCCGGCATCCTCGAGCTCTGTTGAGGACAAATAAATTGTATCGTTTGCTTTGTTCCCCGCCGCTACTGAACACAAAAGCGTATTATCCATCATATAGTTGTTCACAATAAGGCTATTACACTGCACCGTCAAATTTTTCTCGGAGTTGTTTTCAATGAGTACTTTAATTCCCATGCCCCATATTGAATCTTCGGCCAACTCTTGTGCGGTAACAATTACCCCGTCTTGCTCGAACAGCACAGTACTATCAATGGTTACTTGTCCTGTATCTGCGGGATCACTTTGATCACCGTTACCCTCTTCTTGCGTAGTATCTGCTTCCTGTGAAGGATTCTGCCGGTCACCATCCGTGCTAATGGGGGTTTGGGTAGAACTTCCACAAGCGGAAAGCGATAAAACAAGTATCAATGTGAATAAAAGTGCTGATAATTTTTTCATAATTGCATCATTCCCTTCCTTATTTACTCCTGCTTAAAAATATAGCATATGAGGTCGAAATCACCATAGCGCAGCGTCAATCTTCCAAGATAGCGGCAGTTTTATTGATTTTCCCAAGCTTTGCATATCCTACAAAACTTAAGATGATGGATGGCACGACGAAAGGCGCATACATCAGGAATACGACCGCGCCTACGCAATAGAGAATTGCACCCGCCAACGCAAACCCCCGCTTATTCGTGAAGCAGGCCACGCTGTTAAATATGGCGGCAACCACTACGCAAACCATATGCGGTGTGACGAAGGCAGTGGCAATCACCCCACCCACTGCTTCCGCAGCGGATTGTGTCCCCGTAATAACGCCGCTGAAATATGTAAGAATATAGATGCTGTAGATAACACCCAGAACAGCCGCGATAATTAACGATACGCTTCTTTTTCTCTTGCTTTTCACATGAACCCTCCTCCAAATGGTTATATTAAGAAATATTAGCATTACTTGTTATATTGTACCACCATGATAAGTCCTCTTTCATTAGCTGCCAGCTAAATTTTGCGCGGCATTATAGGCTTCACTGTGGAATCCGTTAAAATAGGTGAGCAGCAATCCCCCGATAATAAGTAGTATCAACAGAATGAGGATTTTCTTGATAAGCCTGCGCCGATGGAAGAACCGGATTCTCTCATTGATATTAAAAAAGTTAAACCCTAATAGGTATGGCGGAAAGATGGCAAACAGAAAAATCCCGAAATCGTTGACCAATTGCAGCAGATCGTCCGTTCTGCCGAATCCGGTGGAAGTGAACAGATCTCGGGAAATTATCGTAGCAAAGGCCAGCAATAGCATAACATGTACGGGCATAAACAGAATTTTTATTGTCGTCGGCCAAGTACAATGCCTGGGATAGATCTGGTCTGACGGCCTTAACAGAAACGATTTTATTTTGCTTACATCCGGCCTGCTGGAATGGTCCGGAACGAGATTATTTAAGTCAGCGAGAAGTTCCGATATGTCCGCGTGCCGTTTAGCGGGGTCAAACTGGGTCGCTTTACGGATGATGCTTTGCAAATCCACCGGTATGCCGGTATTCGACAGACGGGTTTTCCTGCCCCGCTCAGGCGCTTTCCCGGTAAGCATATGGATCATCGTCATGCCAATGCCGTAGATATCGGCCCGTCCGTCGGTCTGCCCAAATCCAAACTGCTCAGGAGGGGCGTATCCCATTGTCCCCACATAGACGGTATCTTTTTCGTTCTCGTCTTTATATTCCCGCGCGGCGCCGAAGTCAAGCAGCTTGATCTGCCCGTCGATTGTACAGATGATATTGTCAGGCTTAATATCCCGATGGATAATGGGATAAGGCTTTTGTTTATGCAGGTAGCCGCTAACCTCGCAAAGCTTTATGGATATGTCCACCGTTTTTTCCGGTATGAGCCTTCCTGATGTGTGGACTAAGTCAGAAAGCTTGATGCCATCCACAAATTCCTCAATCAAAACGCTTTGCCCGCTTAATTCATAATAGTCATGTACTTGGGGCAGAAATGGGTGATTCAGCCCAGAAAGAAGGCGGTATTCGCTTTTCGCGTCTATCCGCTCATGAGAAACGTATTTTCGGATGTATGTTTCGCCCTCACGCGTGACTTTCTCCGTTCGCCCGTAAGGGTTCTCTTTTAGTATCTGAAGTACATGATAAGAATCGTCTGTTTCAATATTTGACAATATATCCTTAAGCTCTTGCATATCATCAATCCTCACAGATGGTTGCTTCACCAAAGTCAAATAACGTATCATCCGTATCCGCTAAAGACTTTTGCTTGCTGATACAATAAATGACAATGGCATCGCGTCGGTTTTTACAATACAATTCGTTCGCTCCTGCAATTTTCAGCAAACCTTGTGCTTCCTTCAAGTCGAGTTCCATAGCAAAGGCAAGCTGTAGAATCTTGTTTCGCGTGGCCTTTCTGTCACCCGAAAAAAGCTGATAGGCAAAAGTCGCGTTCAGCTTAGATTTTTTTATCACATCGCTCTTTTTAAGACCCTTTGCCTGCAGCAAAAAATTAAGGCGGTCAGACAAACTGTCATGTGTGACAACCGGCTCTTTGTCCAAAAATGCTCCCAATGAATTAGAAAAGAGCAGCTCATTTAATAGTTCCTCGGTCAGTTTTTCTTTCATTTTTATAATCCGCCTTTCTGCGAAAGGCACCGATGGGGTTATGAAACGCTCAATCCCATCGTCCTTTCGTTCTTTTTGTGTTATTCTCCTCTTGTAGGCTGCTGGTATACTACA
>Ga0153928_1000010_pt1 | contig 102043 bp, 126 predicted proteins | sample TSNJ012MetaG_FD_106656 | JGI IMG/M metagenome (GOLD analysis project Ga0153928, IMG submission 106656) | Attine ant fungus gardens microbial communities from New Jersey, USA - TSNJ012 MetaG | ecosystem: Host-associated > Fungi > Mycelium > Unclassified | place: USA: New Jersey, Wharton State...
ATAAGAAAAAATAAGCACAAAAAAACCTTACCGAATTTTCATTTCTGAAAATCAGTAAGGTTTTTATATGCTTTTAAAGTATTTTATCTAGTGAGTGATACCCGAAATGTTGCCAAATCGTTGCCAACACTTAAACAAATTTGCTTGAACCCCGCATAAACACTGGGTTCCCGAAAGCCTGTACATCACTCAAACTCAATATCTGTAGGGTGGTTTTCTGTTATATTTGAGAAAAAATAAAATAATTTCATTATCTATTATCTATTTATTATTTTTATTATTTTTATTTATAAGACGTATTAATGTCACAATAATGTCACGATTCATTCTCTGGAACCACCGCAATTACTTCTTCTATTCTGCAATCTAATGCATAACAAATCTTACATATTAAATCTAACCCCACAAATTCATTTTTACTAAGCCGAGCCAAGGTAGAAGTACTACATCCTATTTTTTCCCTTAATTGAGTTTTCGATATGTCCCTATCTATCAATGTTTTCCAAAGCGGTTTGTATGATACCATAAGACCACCTCCCATATTTCTTATTGTAATACTTTATATTTCAAATGTCAAATATTTTTTTTAATATTTGAAACAAAAACTATTGACAGTTCATGTACATATGGTAATATGTATATAACAAATGAAATAATTTATTTCAAATGTCAAACATTTAGAGGTCAAGGAGGATTTACCTTATGTTAAAAAAACAAAAATTCGGAGTAGAAATTGAAATGACAGGTATCACAAGGGCTACAGCAGCTAAAACCTTAGCAAAAGTTTTAAACAGCAGCTCATCTGCCGATCAGGGTGGCTGCTATCGAATTCGAATTATTAAGGATGCTTCAGGACGAGAATGGAAGGTAATGCGAGATAGCTCTATTCACGGGTCATCAAAAAACGGTATTGCAACTGATGAATATAAAGTTGAGCTTGTAACTCCTCCCTTGGAATATACCGATATAGAATTACTGCAAACAGTCGTAAGAGAATTAAGAAATGTCGGAGCTTTTACCAATCAAAGTTGCGGTATTCATATTCATGTAGATGGCGCCAATCACAACCCAGAATCTCTACGCAGACTGGTGAATTTCATAACATCTCGACAAGACTTAATTTATGAAGCATTAGAAATAAAAACAAGAGGTAATCGTTGGTGTAAAAAGCTATCACCGCAATTATTACAGGATATGAAAAAGAGAAAAGATATCAACAAAAATGATATGGAATCAATCTGGTACAGTAGAAGCAATAGTGATTACAACGGAAATGTAAACCATGAACATTACAACGAAACAAGATATCGTGGAATCAATCTGCATAGCTATTTCTCTAAAGGAACAGTTGAATTTAGACTTTTTAATAGTACACTTCATGCAGGAAAAATAAAAGCATATATCCAGTTTTGTCTCGCCATGAGTGCCTGGGCGATTGAGAGCACAGATAAAATTGTTTTCCGCTCCATGGCTGGATACACTGCAGCGCAAAAAGTAACTATCATGAGAAACATATTGACACAAAGATTAGGATTGTACGGTGATGAGTTTAAAACTTGCCGTTTACATATCATGACACCACTCAAAAATGAAGCGGCTGCTCAGGCAGCTGCATAGGAGGAAGAATTGAAAATGGATAAATTTTATATTGCATATGGAAGTAATTTAAACTTAGAACAAATGGCTTTACGTTGCCCAACCGCAACTATTTATGGTATCGGCATGTTAATTAATTGGAAACTTACCTTTCGGTCAATGAGAGGACCTGCATTTGCCACTATAGAGCCTTCCACTGGCTCTCAAATACCAGTAATTATTTGGAAGATAGATAAAACTTCTGAAAAAGCTTTAGATAATTATGAGGGATTCCCTTTATTCTATTATAAGAGAGATATTAAAGTTAAGATGGATAATGGTAGACACCTTACAGGAATGGTATATATAATGAATAGGAAAGCGGTACCTGGAATACCTACTAAGAAATATATTTCTACTATTGCTCAAGGTTATTTAGATAATAATCTCAGCATTGACTATTTAATGAATCTTATAAAAACGATAATGATTTAGTTATACAAATAAAAAGACGTCCAATTGAACGTCTTTTTTGGATTTACAGGTCGTGTTGCAGCACTACCTAATCTGACTTATGGCTGCCTGTACGAGTATGTAGTATTTTAGGGCTCTTATTTGGGATTCTTACAATCAATTCGTTGAGTTCACAGTCGAGAGCTTCACAAATCAAATCAAGATGTTCAAAGCTTACACGTTCTGAAATCTCATGGTACAACTCATTGATTGTGTTTGGGCGTATACCAGTCATCCTCGCCAAATCAGCCTGAGTTAGACGTAAATCGCCTAATCTCGAAGAGAGTAAAATTTTAATCATACATCTTTTGCTCCTTCCGTTACAATCTACCATCAAATGTCAAATAATGGTTTAAAAAGTTAGATTATAACGGAATGGGTTATAAGTAAGTATTTTTATATACTTTATAAATATAAATAAATCTTAGATTATCCCATGGAATTCCTATCACAAAAAAGAGCCAACCGGATTTGACGCCGGAAGGCTCTTTCTGTATGTAGAATTATCTACAATATTCAACGACATAATAATATCACATCATGCAAGAAAAAGCTACATAATTATTTCAACAAAGCCGCCCAGGTCTTGGATCCAACAATGCCATCCACTACCAATCCTTTTGCCTTTTGGAATTTTTTCACGGCTGATTCCGTATTTACTCCAAAAGCTCCATCCGCTCCGGTTGATCCACAAGAGCAACCCTTTGCAATCAGTTTCGTTTGCATGGTTTTCACACTGGAGCCTGTACTTCCTTTTTTTAATGTAGGATAAGAAGCTGCTGTACTGCCGGTCGTAGATGTAGTGGTATTTGTGGTTGCAGCTGTGTATTTTGCCGTGTAGACTTTTTTGCCGGAAGTATCGTACACGCAGTATGTCTTCTTTTTGTCTTTTGCCGCTGCTTTTGCATCATTTTTCGCATTGGACAGGGAACTGAAGGCTCCATGCTGATTTACACATTTTCCATTACTCCATGACGTTCCCACACGATAAGTCACTGCTGCCGATGTTGCCGTGGCCGTAATCGCCGCCAGGGCCTCCGCAAGCTGTCTCGGCCATCTTCCCGCATCCTCGTTTCCATAGGTCGCATACGCTTTTTTCAGGATGGATTCGTCCGTGTCGGAGTCTTTGCATCCGGAAAATTTGTTTGCGGCTGTCTGTGCGCCGCTTCTAATAGACATAGAAAAGGCAGAGCCTTTTACTGCTCCGCAATGATTGTCCAGGTCCACACCAGTCTTAGTCTTTATATACTTCTTGATCGGTGTGTAATAATCTTCCCTTGCTGCCGTATCCTGTAGTTCTTCAAATTCCCCTGGATACTTATTACAGTAGTTTGTCCACAATGTTTTCAAGCCACTGTTATTTATCAGTTTAGAGTTTCCGGCTTTCAAAGCAATGTATTGGTTAAAACCGGAGTATCTGCTTGAATTATGTTTCACGCAAGCCTGCATGAATGGCACAAGCCCATACCGGTAATCGAATTGATACTTGCCGTATGCCTTTCCGGAATCGCCGCCGACCTGCCTGAATCCAGCGGTACCGCTTTCGTATTTTGTCCATCCGAGCCAGATGTCCTCCGTTGCAGCCGTAGTTTCGGAAATTTTATTTTTGAATTCCTGCCATCTCCCGGCCTCTCTAATCTGCTGCGGGCAATTTTTAGCACAAACATCATAGTGGCTTACCACATGGTCTGCGTCTATGTTGTTTTCTGCCATAAGCTGTTTTATAACTTCAACGGTGTTGTTAAATGCGTTGTTTGCATTGTAGCCGGCCTGTATGCACGATTCAACGCAAATACTGTTTCTGTTGTTAACCATTCCAAACAGCCTGCCCCCATAATTCACCCCGACATGCCATGCGCCTTTGTTTATTGGCAGGTTTTGATAAGCACTCTTATCATCAACGACAAAATGCCACGACATATCACTTATATTTCCGTTGAATAGAGACGACGCATGTGCTTTCGCATCTGCGCCTTGCTTTGAGTTTCCTGTTTGATGGACTACGATATATTCAGGGTTGTTTCCGTCATAGCAATTTTTTGTACATAAATAAGTTTTATCTATAATCATAAAATACTCCTTCCTGAATTTCATGCAAAAGAAAAGAGCGGTTGCCCGCCCTTTCTACTCTGTTTTCTACGCCAATATGATATTTTTATCAGCCGCAAGTGTTTTTATATCCGCTGATAATAGTGCTAATTTTTCCGTTCCGACTGTAAAGGTTAAAGCGTCCAGTCCGGTTCTGTCCGCATAATTCGTAATTATGTTATTCATTACCGGAACCGACAAATATGAAGATTGAAGTGACGCATTAAACCCTTCCGCTACTATAATGTTAGTAATTCTGGATGAATTCAGCACACTACCCACATTTACCATGCTTTTTGGTAGTTTTACTGTAACATTAACTTGTGACGCAGTATTATAATGAAGGCTGCTAATGCTACTGCTACCTATAATATCTGCACCCTCTGGTATATCTATATGTGTTAAGAATGTATAAGCTAATTGATAACCGCCTACAGGAGTACCAACAACCACATAATTGGCAAACAAATCACTAACTGCTGTAGTTTTCTTAGAACATTTAATACTATTAATTGACGCATTGGCAAAATTAGCACCCTGATAATTACCATTAACTACTAGCTTTGTAAGGTTGCAATCTCCAAAATATACGTCAATAGTATAAACTCCGTCATAAGAATATTTTCTATGCTGGAATGCAACATCCCTATTATCACTACATACGATCACCACACCAACATAATCCGAAGAATTCTCTACAATATAATTGATATCCCACGTGTGTATAACTTCTGCACTACCGTCATAGTAAGTGTCATCTGACAGATAGTATTCGCTACCGGCCGCAAGCTTTACTGTATACTCTGGATTTACAGTAAAGCCATATCTTACATTATTGATTTGCTCATCATTTAAGGTAAACATACCCGCATTGACTATTGCTTCCACATCCCAACTTGTGCTCGGCGATATTTCTGGCTCCGGAACGTTGCTGCCCGAAGACTGGCTCAGGGGATATACCCCTGGTTCAAGTCCTATATTTTGCATTTTTTACACCCCCTGAAAGTAATTCAGCGCTTGTACTGTGACCCCATCTTCAGATGTTGCAGTTGGAAGAACACTAACGACCTTCGAATAAGGCTCCATCCGTGGTATACCTTTTTGTGTTAAATTTTCATTTTTGACCATGACATATGCACAGCCAGGCAAAATCCTAAAGCCTGTGATTTTGTCAACCTTATTATCCATATTTGCATAAATCACTCCATCAGTATAGTTTGCAACCAGATATTTACAGCAATGACAATCAAATTCAAATAACAGTGGCTCTCCAGCCACTGTTGGCTTGGGAAGTATTTTTAACCCTGACACTTATATCACTCTCCTTCCAAAAAAAATAGCGATTACTCGCCATCTTCATCTAAGTTTTTTATGTGATTTTTATACTCGTCCGCTTCAATGGCTGCCTGACTAAAGCTGTTGTTTTTCCACCATGCCCACAAAGAAGAGGCTACAGTGAGACAAATGGAAACCGTCTGGCCTGCTTCTTCCTCTGAAACTGGCAGAGGGTTGATATTACAAACCGTCAGCACCTGGTTAATCAATGCAATGATAAGTACAACGGTTCTTACAATTGTTCCTGTTTCAATTTTTTTCATTATTGTATGTCCCTCTCTTTCTAAATTTGTGTTAACAGATACAAAATTCCTGCGCCAATAGCACCGCCGATTGCCCCCAGAACGGCATTCACAACTACCTTCGTTGAGTTTTTCCACTTTGTAGCCGGTTCTTGTTCAAGCGTTTCCACCTTGTCTTTCAGGTCCATGACATTTTCACTTGTGTGGTGGACTTCCCCGACTAGCTGGACAAGGGTATTCGACATCGTATGTATCTCATTCACTATTGGTTTCAATTCTTCAATTTGGTGCGTGTTACTTTTTGCCCTCTCTTCGACCTTTGTAAGCCTTTCTACAATTTCAATTTCATTCACATTCAGCTCGCCCCTTTCTGCAACAAAATAAGACCGTCTCCGGTCTTTCGTTTACCAGTTCCTAACATTTACGCCAATCAATACCTTAACTAACTGAGTCTCTTCATTAATATTTAATACAAGATAACCATTTCCATCATCTGATAAGGTAGCTTCACCATTGTCATTTGGTTTGCATCTTTTGTTAACTTCACAAGTTCCATCAGATCTGGTCATAAGCATACCCATAAATCCGATGCAGTCCCATTCTTTACGATCTTTCCTATGAACGTATTCCATATCTGGATCATAATCTGGATTTACCTTATAGGTAGTAGTTAATTCTTTTACTGTTATGGTTTCACCGGTTTCCGGATCAATTTCTTCCCTTTCGACTTCAACCTCTTCATAAATATAATCGCCGAATTCGTCCATTAAAAATTTTCCTCTCCACCCATCATCGTTATTGCCGATGACACATGGATTGGCAGATACAACACCAACTACATCTCTATCTGCAGATGTTGCTTTTCTTATTTTATCCCCTTCAAATACAACGAAGTATCCCCGACGATCTTCATCGTTTGGATTTCCGTCTGACCATTCCTGCCATTCTGCATAGTCTGCGCCTGTTGACTGATATGCTGCTTTAGCAATAACTGCACCTTCACCAGTAACACGCATAGCATTATTAACAGCTGAAGATGATGTTCCATTTCCTAATACGAAAAGTGTTCCTGTTGTTCCTGATGATGACGCTGCTGTGGCTAATGAAGTGTCGTTATAATGACCTGCGGCATGTTGATAAGTAAGGGCTGTTGTGCCATATCCTTCGGCATGTGAACCATAACCACTTGCTGTTGCGCTATATCCTTCAGCATGGGAATATTGTCCAGCAGCTTTTGTGCTATATCCTTCGGCATGCGCACCTATGCCACTTGCTGTTGTGCTTTGTCCTTCAGCATGGCTATAGTTTGCAGAAGCAGATGTACGATATCCTTCAGCATGGGAAGCTGTTCCGCTGGCTGCTGTAAGTGTGGATGCAGATAATCCACTACCTTCTGCATGTGCACCGGTTCCACTTGCACTCGTCCATTTACCTTCAGCGTGTGCACCTTCTCCTGATGCTGTTGTAACATATCCTTCGGCATGTCTGGCTGTTCCTGTACTAGCTGTACTATCAGTAGTTGTTACATATCCTTCTGTATGATCATAACCTGCATTTGCTGTTGAAAAGCCTTCGGCATGAGAAGCAACACCATTTGCTTCTGTATTATACCCTTCAGCATGAGCATAGTTAGCACTTGACTTCGTCATATACCCTTCGGCATGAGATCCCGTATATGTAGCTGTACAAGAAAAACCTTCTGCATGAGACGCATTTCCGCTAGCTACGCAATACCCATTAGAACCACCACCACCGCCACCACCTTCGGCATGGGAAGCAGTACCAGTGGCTTGATTCCCAACATTGCCTTCAACATGGGCACCTATTCCACTGGCTGTTGTTCCATATCCTTCGGCATGAGAGTAGTCTCCACTGGCTGTTGTTCCATATCCTTCGGCATGAGTACCGATCCCAGTGGCAGATGTAAGTACGGTTGCAGATAATCCACTACCTTCAGCATGAGCACCTTGACCACTTGCACTCGTCCATTTACCTTCTGAATGTGCACCTTCTCCTGATGCTGTTGTGAGATATCCCTCAGCATGTCTAGCTGTTCCTGTGCTAGCTGTACTATCAGTAATTGACGAATATCCTTCGGTATGGTCATAGCTTGCATTTGCTGTTGTGCTACCGCCTTCAGCATGTGAATAAGTACCTAATGCTTTCGTACTTCCGCCTTCTGAGTGAGATGCTTCTCCTGATGCTGTTGTACTACTTCCTTCGGAATGAGAAGCTGTTCCGGTTGCTTTAGTACCACTACCTTCAGCATGTGAAGAATTTCCAGTTGCTTCTGTACCTCCCCCTTCAGCATGAGCCGCATCCTTTGTAGCTACACTATATGCTCCTTCGACATGAGAATAATTTCCACTAGCTTCTGTACTATAACCTTCGGAGTGAGAATAATTTCCACCTGCTGTTGTGCTTTGCCCTTCTGAATGAGATGCCGATCCAGTTGCTGTTGTACTAAATCCTTCAGCATGAGACTGAAGGCCATTACTTTGACTATATCTTCCTTCAGCATGAGAATAATCACCAGCTGCTACTGTATTATAACCTTCAGCATTAGAAGAATTTCCATTAGCTTCACATGAACTTCCAAGTGCAGTAGAATTACTCCCTACTGTTGTACCGCTTTTTCTACCCATAGAAAGGGAACTCGTAAAAACCGGATTCTCCTTATCTGCTTTTTTACTTACTTCTGCTTCGAACTCCTGTTGTAGCACATACAAAACACTTTCACCGGCAATTGTTATGTTACTTGCATTGCTGATTTGCAAAGAAATCCGTAGCCTTCTTTCTACTCTGGCAAAAGTTCCACCCGAAGGTATCAGATCTGCTTCATCTCCGGCATTTGCATATGCATACAAAACTTCCGTGCCATCGCATTCCGCAAATATACCAAGTTCCCGGAAATAATAATCCTGCTGATACATTGTATTATTCAAGTCGATTTCCAGTGTACACGACTTAGCATTGACGGACTTTCCGCTTATAGGCAACGAAAACAGTCCGTTTATCATCTCTTCCACTTCAACATTTGTTTGCTTACCATCTCCAATTACAGCTTTGGTAAACTGTAGATTCAAACCACTTTGGGCCTTATTTAATGCTGCAATTCCTTTTTCTGTCATGTTTATTTCGGTAAATGCCATACCTATACCTGCCTTTGCTCTAAATTTAACACTTCTGCTTCTTGTAATGTGCAGCCACAATAAGCCATTGTTACTGTATTTTCAGTAGTAAAAAACAATACATGGGATTGCTTAATAGCCATTAACGATTCAATTACACTTCCAATGCTATAATTAGTGCTGCCAGGAGATATCTGAACTTCAAACTGATTAACAGCTTTAGAGTCATCAATATAGATTTCTCTTCCTGTTATTTTTGAAAGTATTAATTCCATACGATATGGTGTCATTGGGAACTTCGAATCTCTTGCTTTGTATATCAGATTCCTTCGCTCTTCATATACTAAATCCTCTCTCACCGCTAATCCGTATTTTTCTTCGTGATAACGCAATCCCCATGTGGCCGTTTCCGGGAATGCCTGAGAAATAAGTTCTTCAGTCTTACTCCTCGAATCCTCCATCTCCAATCCCATGACTTGGAACAACCATTTCCCAACATACGACTTATCATAATATCCAGATGTTACGGTTCCTAACATGCGCTTCGCCGTCTCACATGTAGGGAAATTTTCTAAATCCATTAAACGTCCCTCCTAACTATTAAAAATGATCTTATCGGTAGCTGCATACTCATATCCATCCAATACAATATTGTCTGTAGAGTCATCCATTCTGAAATTATCAAAATCAAGAACGCCACTTATATTTGACAATATCGCATGTACTTGATTGTAACGTACTAAATTACTATTTTTTGCTAAATAATAATACAAGATTAAAGACTCTTTAAAATCTGCAATTACCCGTTCCAGATTGGTACTGCTGTCAAAGACTAAATTCTCACATGAGTATGAAATCAGCTTTGTATCTGCTGCGACCACAGTAAGCTCTGCACATCCGGTCGGAAGGAGCCTTTTAGAACGGTCACTTGGGGAAACAATATGATTATATACATCTGTTACCAACTGATCGTTTGCCGGCTGGCCGTTAGAGTCTACCAAGGCCAGTTTTACAGTCCCCGGGCCGTTCCATGTCGGAATTACAATACAGTCCCCTATTCCCACTACTTCTTTCGCCCAACGCTTATAATCGCTGTCATTTCCGATATAGGAGGACCCCTCGGATTCGTTAGCTTCATTGATACGGATTCTAAATGCGTCATCTGTTTCCTCATCCGTGCCACCTGTGATCCTTTCTGCGTTCAATATGCTCGTGATTCCATCAATCGGCTTCAGCATAAGCGTAATGGTCCCTGCCAATACGTTTGAAACGGTTCCAGGCTCTTCTGCTGTAATGGGAAGCGTAACGCTACCATCCTCCGGTATCACTATACTTTCATCAACAATATAGGAAACTGACGGAGCAGAATCTGTTGCCTGCGTACATATGCCGAACCCTTTCTCAATCACTGTTCCGAGACTTCCCTCAATTGTCACGTAACCTCTTGCATATCCAGCCTCTTTTCTAGTAAGCCCTGCCTGCGACCCATGCAGGTCAAGCCATTCTCCCCACGCCCACATTGGGAACATAAGCATGAGTGTCTGAACCAGCTGATATTGGATTAATTCAGATTTTACAATTGCCGTTGGCATTGTGAAATCATACGGAAACCCACCAGGCATGTCATCTATATCATCCGGCAGTACAGCCATCATACGTTCATGTATGCTTTCCACATCATTTTCGTCAATAAATTCAGGTGCAACAAACTCTGCCATGCTATCAACCTCCCATCCCTATCTCTAAGTTTTCTATTTCAAATTCCTCATAGTCCAAGCCTTGAACCGTGAATGAACAATATAGGCTCCCAGAATCCCATGTGAATTCAAAATTCTTTACCGATTCCGTCCTTGGATTTACCATCAATGCTTCCGTTATCTCCCTTTCAACAACAGATTCCACAGCTTCATGAGTGTCTTCCTCAAAAGCTTCATCCATTTCCGTGCCTATCTCTTCCGGATATGCAAGGCAGGAATACCGAGGGGTATTTACTACTTTTACACACCACTGCATATATGCTTCAAATCCTGTTGCCTCTGTCATGCGACCGGCACCATCCATCCTGAAATCTCCGGTTTCTATATCAAAAAAGACACTGCGTTTATATTGTTCTTCTGCAATGTCTTCTTCTTCATCCAAGTCCGGCACATCAAAAACAGGAAATAATCCAATATCTTCATCCATGTAACACCCCTCCTATAATTCTTTTCCGGATGCAATTACACATATGACAACCGGGGTATCATGTACCCAGACAACAAGCACTCTGTCACCGGACTTCAACTTACTGTCTTCCCCTAAAAGTAAATGGTTCAAAACATAATCCTGCTTTGGGACCGGAAGCCTGAAAGTATCCGTCACCAGAGAACCATTCTTCGTTATCTGTCCAAACTCAAAGTCCTGCGGTGAAGCCGATTGTTCCCCCATCCTTTGTGCCAATACCCTTGCCAATTTGTTTACGCCAGGATTATTCGCCATGAAACCGCCTCCCTATACATGTTCAATTTCCATAGTCATAGTTGCATCATCACAATAGTGCCTGATAGAGACAACGTAAAAGTATCCCTTAATAAACTCTGTATTGACATGGATTTTGTCACCTTTCTTGATGAATGGCACATCCGGAGATTCCAGAGTAATTGTTCTGCTCGGCTTCCCATCTTCATCAAGTATCTTTTCAGCTTCCTTCTTTGCATCGGCAACACTATCATCTTTGGGCTTTACATATATCTTTTGCCTGATGCCATATTTAGTATCACCGTCCACGATTGCCTCCGTGCTGGATTTTCCATCATCATCCTCTTGCCCGATTACCTTTACCCTTGTAACCATGCCGGATATGCTTTGCTTATAGCTTACCATTTCTGTATTTAATGCCGCAAAATGGTATACATCCTTATTTGTTCCTCGTTGCAGCACCTGTACTTTCCCTTTTTCTGAGCGGATAAGGTACTTATTCTTGCTTTTTGTACTGGCTTCATCCAGTATTTCCAGTACGATATTGCTGAGTGTTTGATTTCTGTACGCCATTTTTGCATGTTCAATGTTTGGTCCTTCATATTTTGACACCGGTATTTTCCAGTCATTGAATATTTTCATTAATGCGGTCTTTGTACTCGTTCCTTTGCTGAAATAGTAATTGTCTTGGCTTTCCTGAAAGAAATAAAGGTTATCATATGCCCCAAACTCAAAATTGTTCTTCGTGTGATTACGGCTAACCTCCCAGTCAACAACCGTTCCTCTCGCTACCTCTTTCTTTTTTCCACCAGTGGAAACCAATATTCTGACCAGACAGCCATTTTTAATTATGGATGATACTCTTTTTCCTTTATATTTTCCATTACCCATAGTGCCGTTAATATGGGTTGCCAGTTCCCCTTTTCCTTCTTCCCATCCACCATCCTGTACCATGCCGGTAATGTCATATTGTTTTTTATCAGGAGTCAGCAGCACAAAGGTGTAAGATAATTTCCCTACATTAATCAATGTGCCACCTCCTATGCTGCCGGCAGGGTCAATTTCTGCCCTGGGAATATCAAACTGCCATTGTTTGAGCTTTTGTATCCCTTCTTCTTTGCCGTATCCTCAATGCTTTTTTTGTTCAGGCTGTATATCTCTGACCATCGGCTGCCATTTCCAAGTTTACTCTGTGCAATTTTCCAGAGACTATCACCGCTTATCACGGTATATGTTCCACCATTTTTTTGTGTAGAAGGACGTGAATTAGTAGAGCTTTTCTTTTTCTTCTTTTTCAGCTCCTTCATGGTTTTAATTTTCAGTGCATTGTACTGGGTGAACTCAATGGAATAAGCCAGATCACCGAAAGCACCTTCACTATTAGTCGTCAGCTTGGAAATGGTGACATCTATATTTATGTTCGTTCCAGTAACCAATAGTTTCAACGGCGTTCCTTTGTTCAGCCATCTTCTTAAAGTTTTTTCACAAGCTTTAGGTCCAGTCCATTTTCGGATGTAGCTTTGTTTTTTTCTGGCAGCACCAAAGAAAATACCATCCCATGAAACTTCAACGCATTCCTTGCCTTTCGGTAATTTGGATGTATTACCGTTTAACAGGTCATGAGTCTTATATTTTGCTGACCTGTTCACAGTAATCCTTTCCGGAAGGGATGGAAACGTAAAGGAATTTTTCTTGTTCCCGATTTCTTTCAAAGTTATATTCATCTCTTTACGCCTCCTTCGTTGGCATGTTGTTAAATACCTTTTGTAGCCGTTCTGCCAGTTCATCCCCAAGTTCATCTGCCATTTCACGAATATGGGATTTCAGCACTGACACAATGCTTGATTCATCGGATGCCTGTTCCCCGCTTATCTCAAATGTTGGGGACATGTTGACTGAAATCTGGATTCCTCCCATCCCACCCGTATTTGGGGAAACATTGCTTCCAGATTGACCTCCTGCATAATCAGGTGTTTCATCCTCACCATATAGGTCTGAGAACTCCTTATATCCTCTGGGTTGGCTTGAAATTGCCTTGCTGATATAATTTAAGTCCTCATTGTTTGAGAGGGAATTTGAGGAGGTTTGACCAATCACTCCACCGTTTGCATATTTCTTTACGCCTAGAAGTTCTCCTGCCTTTTCCCACAGGCTCAATCCTCGCCCTCTCCTTTTACTTCCAAGTGGGATTATTGCTTCCGGTCCGTCCTCACCAACCCAGCTAAGCAATGGACCGTTTACAATACTTCCTTCAGCGTTTGATGCGATACTTGCATTTACTGTTGCGGTACCAGAGCCGCCACCGGAAAAGCTAATTGTTGCCGTAGGATTTGCCAGCTTATAATCCGCTGTAATCGTTACACCTGTTGTCGTGTTAAATCCGGGTGCATAAGCGGCATCTATCGCTGTGCCAGTATTTGATTTCAATCCATCAATTGCAGAATTAATAGGAGACATATCGGTATTTGAAATAGCACTTCCTATTCCGTTTCCAATACTTGTTCCAAGAGGTCCCGTTATTTCTTCGAATGATTCCGCACTGGTTTTCGCTAGAATTGAATCTTTTATCGCGGATACCACATTTTCACCTAAACCATCAAAAGTTAAGAGATCTAAATTATTTAGTTTTGTTACAAGATCGCTTGTAAGCCATTCCGTGTCAAGTTTATCTCCCATCAATTCCTTGAAAATATCTTCCGGCATGGATTTTGCAAGTTCACCCATCATTTCGGCAATTGCTTGTTGCGTCTCTGTACCCAGGTTCTCCAGTCCAAGCCATTCCACTGCGGAACTTAATCCCTCTTCGGTTCCCCATGTCGTAGGGTCTACACCATTCGCCATTGCTTCTTTCATGGCAGCCCCTAACTTCTCTGATGTGCTTCCTTTCATTTCCGGGAGTATTCCGTCCAGTTCCTTTGCATATGCATTTGCAATTGCATCTAACTGGAAGTTTTCCATTCGAGTATTCATATCTGCAATATTTTGGTCATATGCTGCATTGATCTCTTGCCATTTAGTATTATACTCTTCAAGATCCATCGGGTTATCTGTACCTGCCCTCTGGGATCTCTCATAGTTAAGGTTTGTATATGCGGTTTCTGCTGCCTGTAAATAGCCTGCTTCTGCATTGGTTTTATATTCCTGTAGCCCTCCCTGCAGCTGCTTGAAACTATCTACCGTCATGCCGGCTCCGCCGAACTTTAACTCAAGGACATTAAGCTTCGCCTCATTTTCCGCATTAGAAATCTGATTCATGATACCCATAATTTTTTCCTGATATTCCGAAATAATCTTCTGTTCGTCCACATCGATAATACCATCTTCAAGGGCGCTGCTTACCGCTTTGGACAATTCATTCCCGTATCCATTCAATTCTTCCTGGATGGTGGCATACGTCTCGTCTATCCCGGACATGAATTCAGGGTTGCCGTCCGTCCCGAAGAGAAGGTCGATTGAAACTTTTGCTTCATAGTGCTTATCTTCCAAATATGTTAACGCATTCTGTACCAGTTCATCCATGCCAGCCTTATACGAATCTATCTCCGTATCATTTAACTTTAGCCCAAGACCAGCCTTCCAATTCAGTTTATCAATAGAAGAAATGGTGCTTTTTAAGTTTACCATACTCTGTTCTGTCTTCTCTGCCGCTTCTGAAAACCTTTCAAATTCCTGTATCTTATCTCCGTATACCAGTTTTTCAGACAATTCAGCAATTTCCTGCATGGAAAGTTCAATATCACCAAAGTGGGATTTCAGGTTTTTCCCTACCTGCTCTGAAAGAATCTGGCTTGCCTGCTCACTGGTAATCAACCCATTTGCAACATCTTCCACGGCTTGCTTCATTTCTTTTGTTTCATATTTTGCCTTCTCCTGTGAAATTGCCAATCTTTTTGCTGCATCTGCGGCCATTGCTGCCTTGAATTCCTCCGCCGCCTCCGCTTTCCGCAATTCTTCCTCATAGTTTTCCTTAATTTTTTCCCCACCAAGATATCCAACAATGCCTCCAATGCCTGCGCCGACCAGGGTTCCCACTCCAGGAAGTATCATTGTCCCAATAGCTGCTCCAGCCCCAACACCAGCTAGTTTTGCAGCTCCTGAATCCTGATACACCTTGGATTTTTTTGTATCATCTGTTGTAAAGGCTTCTTTGTAATCCTTAAATGAACTAAATAAGGTAGCTGCAGCTGCAACTCCTCCGGCTACGCTACCCGCCCCCAAAGCCGCAAGTCCTGCACCTGAAGATGCAACACCAGCTCCTCCAAGTTTAGCTCCAATGCTTGCAAGGCCTCCCATAAGACCAGAACCGGTCATCATGCCTGTTCCTGCAATTTCGGCCCCCGTGGATGCGGAACCAATAACCTTCCCAAGCAGGCCTCCCGTAGCACTCCCGGTCACTGCCTTTCCGATGCTGAAGGCTCCTTTTCCCATAGAGAGAAGAGGACTCGCTGCTTTTGCAATCAAAGCAGCCGATATCCATGAAGATATGTCCGGAGATTCTCCACCCGGTAGAATCTTCCCCGCACTGGAAAAGATTCCTTTTATGGCGTTCATAACAGCTTCTTTCACCGCTTCACCGTCAAATCCTTCTGCAAATCCCTTAGCGAACGAGGCACCTATGCTGGTGGCTTCCCCTTCAACCCCTGATACATCAATTCCAAGCAATGTCAGGATTCCGTTGGATATCCCAGTTCCGAGGCCTTTGCCTATGTCGCCCATCTTTTCTGCAACCATTGTTTTTCCGGTACCTTCCCACCATTCAGAAAACGGGTTTCCTATCAATTCATCCCAAGCAATTTTAATTTTTCCAAATAAATCAGCATCTTGAAATTCCTGGGTGTTCATCAAGGCAGATACTTTTTCTATCATGCCAGTGACCTTATTGACTACAGAATCAGCAAAATCACCTACACTCTTTTCAATATTTTCTGCCATCTGTGCAATCAATTCAGGGTTTTCTTTCCTCCACTGACGGAATTTCTCAAGGACCGGAGTAATTGCTGAGGTCAAACCGCTGCCGATTGGTTTCATAATATTGTTCGTCACAAAGGATTTTACCCCCAATAGCAAGTTGCTAAGGTTTCCTGACATCTTTTCCATCATTCCGTCAAAGCGTGAAAACTCTTTGGTTGCCTCTGGCCATATCTCCGTTATGCTTTTTCCGGATTTTGCAAGTTCTTCCAACCGTGTCCGAGCCTCTCCATTAATGGCTCCCATCTCCTGTAAGCGGCTTGTCATTTCCCCTATGGCATTACCGGAGGACATTGCATCATATAATCGGCCGACCCATAAAGCTACGTCTCCAAACTCCTGCTTGGTGCCTGAAGCTATATCACCAACCATTTTCAGTCCTTCCCCTGTACTCAGGGTATCCCCGGTAAACACTTGCAGCACTCTGGATGCCTCGTATATTTCATCACGGGTATATGGCGTACTGCCAGCAAATGTTGTAAGCTCATCCACTCGTTGCTTGGCAGCATCGGCGCTTCCAAGTAGGACCTCGAACGCCGTTTCTACACTCTGTTGTTCCATAATCAACTTTAAGGGCATTACGATGCCACCGGCAAAGCTAAGACCGAGGCCGAACATGCCTAAGACAGAATTTAGCCCTGACAAGATGCTCCGAATTGGGCTTGTTACCTTGTCAAGAACCCCTACCGTTATTCTCCATGCTCTGCCTGCCAGGCTTCCAACAGTGCTTTTGATTTTATCAATGACGGGAGATGCACGATCCTTGGCTTCAACGAGCAACTGGTATTTCTGTTTAACCCAGCCTGTCAAAGACTTTTGTGTCTTTTCAGCTGTCTTATCAAATGCGGATACCTTACTGCTCGCACTGCTAAAGGACTCTGACATGGACCTGCTGGAGTTTCTAACCTGATTGCTTGCCTTTACTGCACGTTGTTCTAATTTATCAAGTTTCCGGATTATATTATCCAGATCATCCGTATTGTCTATTACCTCAATCGGTATCTCAATCCTTATTATCTCTGCCAAAAAATACACCCCCCTTTCTTTTCTTTTGCTTCCCTTTCAATCTTTGCTACTATGCTGGCAAACATAAAGGCTCTTATGTTCGGCGGCTTTGCATAGTATTCATCCAGAGTGACTCCTGTCCTTACAAACAATTCGGACAACACGTACATACGGCCGCCCGAATCTATTAGTTTTTTATTACTTCCTCTAAATCAGAATCATATCCGGAAATCTGGTCAATGACGTTAATAACCCGGTCTTTTTCTCCTGCAAACAAAACGGCATCTATCACGTCCGTACCCGTAAGTATCTGTTTACCACCGGCACTTAAAGCGGACCAGACTTTCTGATTGTCCCATAGCTTTTCCCTGTCTTCTTCCACCGTTGCGGTATATATCAAGGAACTACGGTATTTCACGCTGTCCGTGTTTTCCGGCATCTTCATTCCAAGGTGTTTATTTCTCACGTATTTCGTATTTTTATTCTTGCATTTATCGTACTCCTCATCATCAAGAGGGCGCACCCTGAATGCGAATAAGACCTTTCCCCCTCTTGCTATCTCAATATTTTTTGTACAATCTTCATCAATTCCGGCTGCCTGAAGCAAACCGGAAATAATATCTTCTTCACTCATCAAAATTTGATTCTTTGTTTGTTCTTCCGTATACTCTTCATCTACCACTTCAATCTTCTCTTTATCTGCCATAAAATTTCCCTCCAAACCGGAAAGGGACACCTGGTATTCAGGCATCCCTTAGTCAACATGTTATTTCCTCAACTTTTTCTGTAAGTTCGGGGTAGCGTTACACTGGAATGTCCATGAACGCTTAACCAACTCACCCGGCGTAACATTCTGTAAATCAATGTCGCCATTCGGAACGCAATTACGATATACTATACGCTCTTCCGAGCCGTTGTCTCCTTTCAGGACTCCTGTGAAATTCCATTCCGGCACAACGCCAGTGTCCATAAACTTCATAAACTCCTGAATCAGAGTGTCATCCTCCACAACATACTGACTGAACGTTAGTGTAACCGCCGTACCATTTACTATGTTTTGTGCATTCAAAACCCCTACCGGCTTATACTCTGTCGTAGACACGTTTACTTTACTTGAAAACGTATCTACCGTGGCCAGCATTTGACCTTTGCCGTTGTATAAAGCTCCATCTTTACCTGCACGTGCGCTTCGTGCATCTACTACTGCTTGCGTATTAACAATAGGCATATTCTTTCACTCCTTCCTATTCTTATGCTGAGACATTTGTGCTGAACTGGAACCGGAACGTAAAGTAGATCTTTTCCGCAGATTCCTTGTCAATCACATCCATGCCAAAATATGCGTAGTTTCCATCCGACTGTATATCCGTGCCTTCGTATGCGGTACCGGATGTCAGGCTGCCCTCTGAAATCATGTTATTAATGATTCCCTGTGCAACTGATACAATTGCGGCCCGGCCATCCGCATCATTATCAACCTCACCCACCAATTCATCTGCTGCCGTCATGGAACGCTCAATTAATTCCGAACGTGTCTTTACCCTGCGGATTGTCTTCCAACCATCATCCAGGTTTTCTGCCGGATTAATCAAGGTGTTTATTCCGCAATCCAGCCAGATTTCTTTGTTGCTACTTAGCGTAATGGCAATGCAGCCTTTCAAAGGTGCCGCATTCAGTACCGCAATCGGCACATTTTCCAGTAGTTCCGTTGCTCCAATCAGAACCTTATGCGTCATGGAATATTTGCATTGATAAGAAGATACCAAGCCTGCCACCATTGCGGCCGTCTGGTATCCGTCAATAACTTCTCCATTTACCCTAACCTTTGGATTCAGTACATAATGCATAAGGTAATCATTAAACTCGACCGCATGCGCCATCTTGTCTTCATATGTTAAACTTGCGGTTGTCTTTTCAGCTACAAATGCAAGCGCAAACCTTGCGTTATCTGCAAGTCTTCGGACAAACGCTTGCAGCAATGCATGTACAGCCACGTCTTCCGTATCCACGACCATTACGTTCATCTTCCGGCTTTCCAACGCCTCAAACCCTGCACTGTAGGAATCAACCGTAACTGTAGGGTTTGTGCCGGCAGTAAATGCACTTTGTGATACTGCTGCTATCGTACTTGTTCCATCCGGAGCCGTTTTCGTAAAACTAAACTTCTCTGATACGGCCATTGCTTCTGCCAGTGCGGCCGCTTCATCACCGCCCTGCTCAATTTCATACTTTTCAAAAATCTTTGTCCCGTCATAAATAATAATTTCTTTTTTGGTTGCTTCCGTCAGTTTTTCCCTTACGGTAAGCGTGAAAGATTTCTCACCTACATATCTTGCAGTAATCGTTCCAATTCCTGTAAGAGTTAGCTTGGATTCCGAACCACCACTGCCTATGCGACAAGCAAGAACGGATACCGCACCACCCAGGAACAGATACTTGATTACATCCGTAGTCAGGGCATTTCCAAATACCTCCGTATAGTTGTTTTTCGTCACTTCAACCACAGTGTTTAACGGACCGAAGTCCGCTTTAAAGACACAACCGCCAATTCCTAAAATGGAGTCGGTACCAGTGGCATAATCCGTCCTGTCAACATTGTAATATGCCCCAGGCCTTGTTTTTGTCTCTCCGACATAAAATACTTCACCCATCCCTATTTAACCTCCTTATTCCGAAAATCATTCACAATTTTCTTTGCTTCACTTACCGTTGTCTCTGTCTTACCTGCGATTTTGAATGCCGCAATGATGCATTCCGGTCTCACCCTTTTACCAAATACTGTTGTTCTGGCAGCAAGGAAATCCTCAACCGTATAAACAGATTCTTCCGGAATCTGAACATCCGCATCGGTGGCTTTTCTCTGCGTCCCCGATTTTGTGCCAGTTTCCTTTTTGCCTGTTTCTTTTTCATCTGCCATTTGTTCTATCCTCCTATATTTTCATTTTCTACACCATGAAGTTCAATACCTTTGCTTTTGTAACGTAGCAATCCATAATGGCAAACCGCCATAATCTGCCCTTCAGTAAGATAGTCAGCCTTGTTGTTTGCAACCAGGCGTTTCATCCTCATGGGTGAGCCGTCCAACATCTTCACCTGACCGTCAAGGGACAGCTTGTTTGTCAGACCGGCAATCATCTTTTGCCTTATTTGTGCATCCGGATAAATTACATGTATCCCAATCTTGCAATCCATCCACACGACTGTATTGGTTTCCAACCCCTTTTCCATATTTTCAACACGACAGTAAAATACAGGCTTTTCAGATGCGACAGTATATTCTTCCAGTGTATCCAGACCAATCACAACGGTATCAGGGTACTGACCTTTGATAAACACCAGCATTGCCATAATCGGGTCTGGGTCAGTAGTTTCCTGACTCGGATATTCCAGGATATCAAATCGGATATCCACACCCTGTACGACTGCTCCTGCGGAATCAAATTCAAACCCATCCGTTCTCGCCCAGGTAAAACAATAAGGCGCCTCATTATCCGGCTTCATCAGCACGTCTTTCAGGCACCTTTTTATTTCATCTTCAAGATCATAGATTATGGTTGAACTTCTATCGCAATATAAGGCTACGTTTAACATACCTACACTGGAACGCTCTTTATTCACCTGCATGTCATATGTGTAACATATCCGTGGATACTGCTGATTCCCATTCCATCCCTGCTGCTTATCATCAGGAATTATCTTGTGGAAAATAGCCGGCTGTCCACAATACTTAGCCATTTTCGATGCTATGGACTCGTTATTTACAAACCAACCATTAATTAATTTTTTTAGCGTCATATCATTACCTCAAATTAAGATCAGCCAAATGGTTCAATGCCGATTCCTCTGATTCAAACACTTCTACACTTTCAAGATTATTTGACCATCGAATGTCCCATTTCAAGTCAGTTACTTCTTCGACGGGGATTATAAAGTGATTTGTGACATTAGAAATACCGGGATGGTACTGCACAATAATTTTACTCCTATCCACATGCGTGACAAATCCACTTTTCCCTTCAGGCCACAATTTGTGTTTTCCGTACATGAGCATTCCGCATTTAATACTTGAGATATCAAATTGCAGAACTTCATTTTTAACTATTAACATACTTTCTCCTTATATTGAACTAAAAATACTCATAATTTCCGGTACAGCTCCCTCAGCTATTTTATCTGCGAAGGGTCGTGCTGCCATCTTCCGGGTACCATCATTTACATACCCGGAATAATACGCACCGCTCTCCAGCGTTGGTACAATAAGTACACCACCTCCGCCGCCACTGACACCGCCACGAACGCTACCAGTCCATGCAAGCCTTAATCGGCCGCTGCGCCGGCCAGGTGGGCTCCCTGGAGGAGAAGGGCTTGGATTTCCACTGAGAACCTGCAATTCCGAATTTCTAATGGCATTTACCGCTCTCATTCCATTGGCAACAACTTTATCGTTTTTCTCTTCAACGACTTTCCTTACAGCTGCTCTCACAGCGGTGCCGGCACCACTCATTTTACATCATTCCTCTCTTCGACATAGTAGATAGTGTTGATACCAAGACTTCCAGGATCATCAACGAGTAGAACCAAGAACACCCTGTCTCCAAGAATGAGTTTATCTCCTTTTTTTGCAAAAGGTGTTCCACGGCTCACTATTGTATGAGTAAGCGAATGCTGATCCTGATCCCATCTGTGTTTCATGCGTTCGCTTTGACCAGTATCAGCATTTGCCAGAATACCTTTTACCAAGTTTTCTGTTTTTTCATACTTTGTGATTGAATCACCGTTAATGAAGTCTTCTGTTTTCTTTTCGACTACAAAATCTTTCCACAGATTCCCCGGTCTTAGATACATAAAGTTCATTGGTCCAGTCATGAGTCACACCCCACATCTTCCATAGACATCATGCCAGTATAAAAATACGGTGATTTATTTTCAGACTCTCCCAACGATGGTACGGAAATACTATTCTTTTTAATGTCCTCTTTTAGTGAATTATAGTCTTCACGCCACAGTTTAGCACGTTCACCAAATGAAAATGACAATGGACCAGTCTTAGTGTCAGGCTCATATGCAAAGCGTCTGCAAATACTTTCAAGACATGCCAGTTTCGCTTTTTTCCACTGTTTAGGCAGTTTAAACATGCTTAATACTACATCATACTCTTCATTTGTAAGGGCGGATGTTTCAGCGCCACCCTCAACCATGGTATCACCCAATTCAAACCTCATACGGTCTTTTCCGTTTTCAGAGATTTTTTCTGGTTCATAAGTATAAGTTCCTGCCATTACGCATCACCTGCGCTTTCCTCCAAATCTTCCATTTTCATTTGACCTGCAGATGTTTCATCCTCTTGATCTGTCTCCGATTCTTTATCCTCTGCAGGTTGTAACTGGGTCGCTCTTTCCTCCGTCACTATCTTAATTCCTTTTCTGGAATCACAGGCATTCAAGATAATCAATGTGCTTTCATCCTTAATCTCTGCAATTTCCTTTTCAGCCTCTTTTACGGACAGTTGCATAACACGGATCGCTTCTGCTATTGTCTCTGTACCCACTAATAACACCTGTGTTCCATTTTCTGTTGTAATAGGTACTGGAATCCGAATTTCGTCTTTTTTCGCTCCATACGGCTCTAATGGAGTGATTGCTTCTGCTACAACATCAAGTAATCCACTGTCAATTCCGGTTATATGTCCACTTTTCGTCAGCATTAAGACACGTTCCGGAAGAATTTCTCCCTCCGGAATAATATCACCGCATGCATATGAATTTCTACCTAAAGATATTGGCTTTTTGCAAACATAACTACTCATATAAGCCTCCTTCTATACACAATCTTTAAAGTACATAGCAAGTTCATCCGAGGTTTTTTTCATGTCGTATGCAATCAAACCTTCAACAAATTCTGTGTATTCTCCCTTTTCTCCATCATACTGGTTCATTGCGATCCACTGACCAGTCCCCAGCATATCCCAAGTAAAAATATATCCGGCAGACGGCTCATCGATCTGAGGTGAATTTGTCGTATAAGTAAGTAATGCACCTTTAGAGTCACAGATAAATTGCATATCCTCATCCATTCCCTCGTCTGCCGCATTATATGTGGAAGACAGGACAGACACCTCTTCAATACCGAACAGTTGGGCCAATACATTTTCATTAATTGTCGCCGGGTTTGGTGTGCTTCCTGAATATTTTACACGTTCTAAAATATCTGGATGTGCTTTAAGACCAAGGAATGCCTCATAACCTAGAGATAATTTATTCGGCTCCCTTCGTCCCATAAGTTTCATTTCCTTTTTCTTATTGTCAAAAAAGTGTACCGGATCGAAGTTTGCATCATTGAATTTTAAAAACTGCTTTCCGGAAGGACTTGAAGTTACACCTTCATATTCATTTTTCCATGCTCCAGGTTGAAAGAATGTTTCAGCAAAAATACGGTCAAGATGAATATCAATCTGTTCCGTAATCGTACGTACACGGGATCTTCTTGGATCAATTGCACCAGGCGAATTTGCTCTTTGAAAATCCAAGGTTCCTATCTGGTCGATTCCTAATCTGATCTGGTCTACCTCACATTTATAGGTTTCATCCTTGTGGCCAATGATTGCCGGCGGAACCTTTCCATATGCTGGCTTCCTTGATACATTGTCTCTTGCCAGATCTGCCCTGCTGAATGTGTAATAGTAACTTGTGGATAACTGCACTGGACAAATCGGCATGATTCTACGTGCCACAAAATCATTTCTGTCTGCAAAAAAAGCCTGTGACATATTGCTTAGATATGCATTTGGCTTCCATCCCTTTGCAATCATATTCATAATCTGTGATGTGTTAATAATATCTCCCATAATATTTCCCCCCCTATGCTGGCTTGTATCCTGCTTTAACAATTTGCACTTTTAAAATAGTTCCTTCTTCTACTGCTGCACTTAATGCTACGGCTATAATGAAGTCCCCTGAAGCGGCTTTTACGGCTCTCCCTGAAGCATCAGAAGTCAATTCATCACCAGGAATAACTTCCCCGCCAGCAACCCATCTTCCCATTTCTTTTACCTGAACACTCACCTGTTCATCTGCATCAACCTTTTCATTTGTATCAGCAACCAGGATTCCAATGGCATTTTCTCCGGCGCCGCATAAAACTGCTTTCCCATTGGCGTCAAATTTTACCGCCAATGCTCTTGATTTTTCCAACTCATCCGCTGTATTCATAACAATGGTTGCGGAATCATTAATACCTGTTCCAATATACTGCATACTCTCTTCCTCCTCTTATAAACTTTCTTCATACTCACGTAACAGGGCGGGATTCTGCTCACACGCTTTTGTGATTGCATGCGACCTCGTAATATTCGGGGACGCTTTCATAATTTCATCCGCTTTCTTTTCGATTTTGCCCCATGCATCCGGTTCTGCTCCACCATGGCCACCGCTTTTTCCTATTTCGGAAAATGCCCCCGATTGCTCTGCCATTTCCAATGCCGAGTCCAGAACCCCTATCATGTCATTGTAAGCTGTCCCTCCTGCTGCCTTTAAACTTTTCAACGTTGGAACTAATTCTTCCGGTTTCTTGCCAATCAATTCGTATTTTTTAGCAATGTCAAAAAGTTCTTTTTCCTCGGCTTCATCGGAACGCTTTCTAAGCATTTTTAGTTCCGTAGCTACTGCAGGGTGTAACCCTTTGTAAATATCTTCATCTACCGGATTTTGTGGTTCCTCTGTCAACGATACAGTTCCCTGTGGAATAGCATGAGCTGTTTTTGCTACAGGGTCCTCCTTTGCTCCATCTCCTTTACCATCTTCGATATCTTCTGTATCAACCCCATACTTTTTAATTATTTCTTCATAAGCGGCAACCTCTTCCGAGCTCATTTTAGATTTGTCAATCTTAATCATTTCTCCTAAATCTCCTTTCAATTTTTGAATTTGTTCTTTTGATTCTTTAGCCTTCTGAATTGATTTATCAAGGTTTTCACGTATATGTTCCAGAACCTCAGTATCCAATTCAGTGGCAACATTACCCTTTTTCATTACACCGGTAGATTTGCCAAGAGACCAGCTATTAATCGCTGTAGCAATATACTCATCAAACTCTTCAACACTCTTTTGCATCATATCGCTTGCCGCCGCACTATCCATTTCCTCATCATTCAGAATTGACATTAAGGAAGAGTGCAGTGCGAAACACAAATCCCACATTTCATCTGCTATTTTTCGGCGTTTTACTTCATCCATCTTCTCGCCGAAGCTTTCAGCATCACCCCTCTTCTCAATTCTCTCTGAATGAATCCCCAAGGCTTTCCCAATATAGTCAGTAATGCGTTTTAAAAGTGTCTCTGGTACCTCTTCAATAGGTTCTTCTGATGACGTTTCCCCATTTCGCTTGTATAACTTTACATGAGCTTCTGGATTTGCTCCGGCATCCACAAAATCTACCTTTGTAATATTTAGGTTTTTTAGTTTTTTCGCCATTTGGCTCCGTTCCTCCTTTCATAGATTTTTATAAAACAAAAAAGTACCCAAATCAGGTACCTTCTGAATTACCTTTATTCAACAATGGTCCAATCTTCTGCCAAGATATCCAGTGTGTTTGGTGTCCACATAAAATGCGAATTGTCTTTACCTTCACTATATTGCATTTGCAGGTATGGAGCGCATCTAAATAATTCACCCTCTTGCATTCCCCATGCTTCAGCAGTTTGTTTATTACATGGTATCCCACTCGGATAACCTTTCTGATAAACAACAAATTGACATGGTAACCAACTTTCTCTGGCTATTTTATTACCCTTCTTCGCCATCTCTAAGGCAATTCCAAAAGTAAGATTGTTACATTCCTTGTAAGATTCCTCAAACACTCCCTTGGGCGACCAACTTTCATATCCATCTGAATATATTACTTTGTAACCATCAGGTGTATTTTCATTTAAGCTATTATCACCTACTGCTTTCTCACATCCCGGAACAAATTCTGCCTTTACTATCTTCGTGCCAATATACTGTTTCATTTGTCTTATTCCTCCTCTTCTACATCTACTCTTTCAGCTTCTCCCTCTATAGAGAACATGGGATACTCTCCTGATTTCACCTTTTTCCAAACATCATCATCTGTGACTTTAAATCCTATCCACCAGCCTATAGGAAGTGTGCCTCCTTCAATTCCCATAGCCTTCATTTTTTCTTCAGTAAAGACAACACTTTCTATAAGAACCGCACATCCGCCTCTCTCGTGCATTTCTCCGCCCTCACGATATAATTCAACAAAATTATATGCTGCTTTCTCAAGGTCTTCCGGATCAATCATATCTTCCTGCCAGTCCTCAATCTGTTCCCCATTCTCCGTAACAGATACATTTGCCCACCCAAAAGCAAGCCGTTTATCATCCTCGGATTTTTGTATAGTAAACTTCCCCTTTAATACACTTCTAGAAGTTTCCTGCTTGTTATCCACATTTTGGGATTCATTATTTTTGTGTATATCAATCAGATCTGATAACTTAATCACTTAATCGCCTCCTTACTACTTTTCTAAGTACATAACAGCACATGCACATCTTTGATGCGCCGGCGGGATAAGGATTGGCGCAAATTTTCTATTTTCCAATTTTCCTTTCCCTTCGAGGCTGAATGTTTCATCCATTTCTGATTCTTCCCCCTCAAGCGCCCGGCATATGACACATACTTTATCATCACCAGAAGAAATCCATTTTTTAACCATCCGCCCCATAAATCCTTGCTCTTGTGCCTGTCTGATTCCCAAATCATGACCTTGGTTATAAGCATGAGCCGTCTCTGTCCGGGCAATCATGTCCGCTCTACTTCTATGTTGCTTTTCAGCATATTTAATAGATGCTTCCCTAGCTTTCCTCTCAATGGTTGTTTTTCGCATTTTAGGATGTTCTTCTTTTAGTTTTTCTTTTACAGAATTATAAAGTTTTAGGTTTGCCTCTGCTTGAGGTTTTGTCAGACCCACACATGGTCTAATTAACTTTGCAAGCTCATCCGTAGACATACTTTCTATAACGCTTCTCTCTAAAAACACCTTAATAGCTTCTTTCTGTTCATCAACAACCCCTGTGACAAACTGCGCTCCATGCTCTTTAATCCAATTAATAACATTGTTGTGCGAATTATGGAAAATGAATCCATCAATATTTGACAGAACGCTGCTTTCTGCTGCCCCGGCTTCTAATGATTGTTTCCAGACTATATTCAAATGTCCCGATACAAGGTTGGAGTAATCCTGCTGCCACTGCTCAATCAGAGAATTGGATACCTCCCCTGATAATATCAATTCTCGTATCTCCTTGTACGTGAATGCAGCTGACTGAGCCTTCCAAAATGAAACAAGAATCTGTACAGGCTCATCACAATTTCCATTTAGATAATTTTCAATCTTATCAAGAACCGCCTGAGCTTCAGCACTGCGCTTTATTATGCTCACCTTAGGAGACCTGAAAATAAATGTCATATGCTCACACCCTTCCAAGCATTTTTTTAGCCTGTTCAATCTGGTCATCCGGCAACTCTTCCTCAATTTCAGAATCTTCAGGATTTACAGGTGGATTGGGCTGTTTTGCCTGTTCTTCACGTTTCGGATCCCTAGGGCGACTGTCCGTTGACCTGGAAGGCAGATTACCTACTTCTCTTATATGGTCTTCGAGCGCATCATCTGGTATTAATATTCCCGTTCCCACCATATCTTTAATAAATGTTCCTACCCTTTGAAGGTCTGTATCTTCGATATCTCCATGATTTAAAAATGGATAATCAGTAATACCATCGAAATGCTTTCCGTTTATGTCAATTAAGGGAGGAATCCCTTGATTATTAAACGTTTCACAAATGATATCCAGATACGCCCCTATTGCAACAGAAAAAAGCTCTGTCTTATCAGCACTCAGGGCAAAACTACCTACTTTATTGTGCCCAAGCATAATGAAATCAGCCAACACCGTCATTGCAATTCGAGTATCGTATCTACTTATAATAGCGTTTGTGTCAAATTGCCTTGCTCCCCCTGTGCTAAGTAATTTCAGTTCATACCCATTAGGTAATACTACACCTTCATATTCATCCCGCCTGATTTTTTTCACCATATTAGTAAGTGCCGCATAGATTTTTTGAGCATCTTCGTCCTCGTCAGACCAAAGGTCTAATCCTTCTGGTCCATAAAAAACTGGCAGTCCTGCAAGATCCCTCTCAATGCCTATCGCCTCAATTTCTTGAATCCGGCGCTTGAAGTACCATGAACGATACGCATTCCTCAATATACTGCGCCCTTCCGGATTATCTTTTATATCCTCTGTCCGGAATAACATTGCTTTCTCTATCGGAATTGTTATCAGTCCAAAGTCCGGGGGCGGCATCTGTGTCATTCCCAGAAGATTATCTTCATGGTCATATTCCCATTGATACAATGTATCCTGGGAACGGATCGGAATCTTTTTCCACCCGATAAGGCCATCCGTGTACTTACTTCTTGTGTTCGGGTTCTTTGTCTTTCCCATTCGCCGTTTATATACAACCTCGTGAAAACTCCAGCCATATGTAAGAAAAGACAAAACACTACTGATCGTATCCGTCCATGTTTTCTGCATATCATCCATACAGCTTTTTACGAATTCAGCAGCTTCTTTATCTTTCTGTGAATCCCCTCCTGGTTCCACGTACCATTTAACATTCCGTATTAACATTTTAATTGCAAAAAGTATGGCGCCGACAGTATCATCATTATTGGCCATCTCTGTATACATCTTAATGCCTTTTTGCCCCTGCAGGTCTTTTAAAAATTCTTCATAAAAGGTACCGCCATAACGTTTCTGGCCAATCCTTCCTGTTTCCTTCATGTATGACATGATGTCCAATCCTCCTATCTTTTCCAATAACTTGATTTATCAAGAGCTGCTCCGACCTTAGCATTCGGTGCACTTCCTGTATATTTTTTGATCTTTCCTAAATAACAACTTAACGCCAATGCATCCGCCCGGTCCGGGGAATCCAATCCTCTTTTCTTCATGTCTTCCTTACTCTCTAATTGTAACTTTCCGTTACTTGCCATAAAATACTTTCGGGATGATAACTGCGCTACTGTCTCCGCATCATCGTCTATTTCAATCTCTTTATTTTCGAGTAACTCCCTGACAACGGCCCACATATGTGTAGTTAAATTATTATAATGCTCCGCTGCGTCCTTGCCAGCCTTCGTATCTGTCTCAATTCTTTCAGCTGCATTAACAGGTACCACGAACAGACGGTGCAACTTTTGTTCCCGTTTAACCTCACGTAAACGGTCCGTTACTCCACCACCAAGACCAGTATCATCAATATTTACATATATTCTGCCTTTGTAGTCCGGAAACTCTTTCAGAATCTTCCGATACTGGACAACAATATCTCCAACTGTGGCCATCAAGTCCTGTCCTCTGCGTTTAGCCACAATTTTCAGTTTTCCACGAGCATTTCTGTATATTACGGTCTCATCATTACCAAAACGGGCTACATCCACACCAAGAATAATGTGTGGGAGTAAATTATTTTCATTTAGCTCATGTATCCTGCTGCCGCACTGTTCTATAATTGATAATGCTATAAAAACATCATCTTCCTGGTTCGGAAATTCGCCCCTGACACGAACACGGACAACATTACTTTCCCATCCATACTTCTTTACCAGAGATTCAATGTTCTCTTTGCTAGTTCTTTTGCTGTCTACTGCCGAAACCGTATGGCATTTATACAGTGCTCTATCTGAAGTGTGGCTATCATAGAATGATCCATTTATTTTTGTTGGATTTCCACACATTAATAATTTATTGTTCTTACCTGACAGGGTACCCAGGATTGCTTCCATAATAGGCTCTGCAATACCAGATGCTTCATCGACGATGAAAAGCATGTTATCCTCATGAAAGCCTTGCATATTCTCAGGTTTGGTCGCCGTTCTTGCTGTCGCAAACCACCGCTTTTCACGACCATACATGTAGATATACGTTTTGGTCCATTTCAGGATTGCTTTTAACAATGGTGAACGTTCTTGCCACTTCGCTGCTTCGGACCATAAAACATCATGTAGCTGCTGTTTTGTTGGAGCTGTAGCAACGATTCTCGGATATGGAAAACACGTCAAAAACCAAAGAAGTGCAACAGCCTCTATACCAGTCTTTCCAACACCCTGACCAGACTTTATTGATACTTTTGGGTTTTCAGCCAGATCCATAAGTGCTATGCATTGCCAATCGTCTGGCTCAAATTTCAGTACTTCCCTTGCATACAACACCGGATCTTTTTGGTAAAGAGGAATACGCTGTGTGAAAAATTGCTTTCTTAATAATGCATTATTTGCATTCATGAGCTATCACCATCCTTTGGATTTTCACCCATGATGCTTGCTATCCAATCGTCAACCAGTTCATTTTCTTTACCACTATTATCATTCTGAATACGTTCAGTTTCAGCCTTGATTTTTGCTATACGTGCCTTTTGTTCTTCTGTTACGCTATCCCAATTAGCATGTAACATTTCATCATATTGGCGAATAAGCGAGCGTAATTCTGACATTGCCCTAGCTTGGGCTGTGAGAAATGTAGCTTGCCTATCCCAAGGAAATTGAAATTCCCATTCTACCTCATTTTTATCCCCTCCTTTAGATATTTTTTTGATCTCTTTAATCATTTCTTCTTTATTTTCAACATACATTACTCTTTGAGCCCTTAATATGGCAGCATAAGATATCTGAATGTTTTCCCATAGAATATCAAGTGGATCCTTTATATTAATCTCTTCAATAATAGAAAGAGCTTCAGGAGGTAGGTACTTTGAAAAAAAGCCATATGTTTCGGCATTCTTATTTCTTTTGGGAGCACCGGCACCAACTGCATTTTTATTTCCAACGGGTGCACCCTTTTTCCCCTTAGAAGGTGCACCCTTTCTCCCTGCAGGTGCACCCTGAACCGTTTCCTTATTTTTCGCCTTATCACGATTTATCCAAGACTTGATTGTATTTATAGAAATCCCTGTTTTTTCAGCCAATTCCTTGGGTTTTTTGCCCTTTCGGTATTCCTCCAAAACCTGTTCTTTCATCTTTGTATCTGTCGGAGCTCTTGCTTCATTCACCATCACCACCTCGCTATTAGTTTGTTTTGGAATTAGGAGGGGCTAAAGGTGCACCCTCTGCCTGTTCGGCTTTGGTTTATATAATACATTTTTATATTTTAGTAATAAACTCTGCTTTGCTAAAGCCTTCATATCCTTTTGTCATCATTTGAAGAAAGTCCTCTTTTGTAAAATCAGAAAGTCTAAACACTTCTTCTGGTTTCATACCAAGCTGCTTACCTATCTCTTGAACCGTTTTTCCCTCATCCATAAGTTCTTTCACAATCGCTTTCATAGGCTCAAGTAAGTGCGTACCCCTTGCCCTGTTGTGGGTGACTGTTCCATAGATGTTTCCCGCCTTATCTTTATGATCAACGAATACAATTAGGACTTTACCACCCAGACGTTCATAAAGTGTTCTCTTATCAGTCTCTCCGGGAGGAACATATGTCCAATCAGGGCTGGAAACGCTCCATCTATGAAAACCATCAATAATTACATAATCAGGACGTACCACAATTGGCAATGTCCATCCATTCGCAAATATAGATTGAGTCAGCAGCTCTAAATTCTGCCTTGACACTCTATTCGGATTATAGTTATTTGGTTTTAACAAATTCCTGTCTACCCATTGCTGAGTGGTTGAAGGCATAAATAATTTATCCATTCTTATTCGCCTCCGTTCTCTTCGCCTCTGAAATGTACTTACCGTAAACCCTCTGATAAAGAGCCCTGAATGTTCTGGATTTTGGATCACCCGAAATAAGCCCTTCATATATCGCTTTAAAATCCTTTTCATCCGCAATAGTCGAAACAGACATAAAAAAATTACGGTATTTATCCGCAATTTTCCTTTTATGAGGTGTTGTAAAATATATATCCATATTAGTAAATAACTTAATCAACTCTGCCTTATAATCTTTAGGCGGTGTATTATCTTCCATTTCTTTGCGTTTCCTGGAACTTCGGCCAAACATTTCACTATCCCAATATAATGCAGCAAGATAAGCATTTGGTTCCCTCCGTATTACCCGGTCCATAAGATCAGGATAATATTCATTCATTTTTACCAAGCTCTTTGCTGTATCTACTGAAAAGAACTGTGATACTCTAAGCTGTCCCCGGCCGGTACCCGATTGCCACAGGTATAAATAAATATCTGGTATATCAACATGTTCCGTAAGCAGATATAGCCATACGTCTTTATCAATCCAATCGTATATCGGAAATACCTGGTGTTTGTTCGTCATGCTTTTACCGGTTTTCATCATGGAAGCAATGTTTTGCAGCCTTTGGACAGATTCTGCTGTTCTTATACCTGTTATTGTTATACCTCCTGCACAGGTTCTAGGTAAAAAATCCTGATAAGCATCAATTCTCGGTCGTAATAGTGGATGGGTTCGAATAGCAAATGCCGGTGGTTGCCTCACCCATACATTTTGTTTCATGCTGTCCCAGCAGATAAAGGTTTCATCGTTAGACAAGTCATTGAAGCAATTAAAATGTTTTACTTCACAGCAATACCATTCAAATTTTCCCCCCATTATAAGGAATTTCTTCCGCCATTCCTTTACCTTTTCTTCAATACATGGAAATATGGCTTCTTCGTCTATAAACTGTACTATAAGTTGTGACGGATCGATCTCTCCACGTTGCACAAGATTAAGAATAAGCTGTGCTATACATAGACTGTCTTTTCCACCGCTAAAAGACATAAAGACAGGAAGCCCATTCAAGAAAACATTTTTAATCCGGATCTCTGCTGCTTTAACAATATCAATACTGGCCACACATCGTTTTACAGCCATATCTTCTCACCACACTTCGAACAGACAACAAACCTCCGTACTTCGGTAGCCGATTCATTCCCTGCCGGCGAGTTTAAAGTTCCTTGATTAGCTGGTTCTGGAACTGTACTTACTTCACTTCCGGTTGGTTCGCTTGCGAGGTTTTCCGCAATTCTTTGTTCCCGTTTCTCATTGCTTTCTCTTATACTTTGAATCTCTTGTTCATCTAAAGTACCGTATTCCGAAATCTTTTCAGTTATTTCATCAGCATCCGAAACCATCTGCCGTAGTATTTCTTCATCAAAGCCTGGTATATCCAAATCACCCTGCAGATCCATCAGAAAGTCATTGAGCGTATCCAAGTTCTCGATACCCAAGGAAAAAATCTTGTTATCCGCTATCATAAGCTTTTTCTTTTGGTTTTCCGTGAGATTCGTGTACTGGTAACACTCCGCTTCTTCTCGACCCATACGTTGCAATGTTTCATATAGACCATTTCCGGCCAAAATAACATTTTTTTCATCAATTACGATCGGGCGAAGCTGCCCGAACATATTGACACTCTTCTCAAATTCTATTAACTGCTTTTCTGTGTGGATCCGAACATTCTTTTCTGGTTGTACCAGTTCTGATAGCCTTTTGATGATTGTTTGCATTTTAAATCCTCCTTAGATTTTCTAAAGGAGTTAAGACGTATGAAACCGCCTGCAAACGGTTGAAATCATTTGATGTTAAGTGTCTTCAAATACTTTTTAGCACTTGGAATACTCTTTGCAGCCTCCTGTATTATACCAGGATCAATCTCACATATTTCTTTCCAAGCATTTTCTAATGAACCGGTCCACTGCCGGGCCGGCCATGGGTGGGTGCCACACAGGTACCCGTTGCACCAATCATAAATAGGCGGCATTGGCACATTGTTATAATGTATATATGCCAAAACCGCCTCATGCTTCCATCCGGCCAAAGGGCTGTACCTTGTCACCCCTTTACCATCCGTATAAATATTGCTGCCTTTCCCACAGTAATTCCCGTCTGCCCTCCGACGCCCAAGTAATATCATATCCAGACCATGAGCCTTATAGTATTTTGCCTGGGCCCTATGCTGCACAATAGCAAACCACCTGGCAGCTATCTTGCTGTCTTTAGGAAATAACATTTCCGGATGCTTCTGCAGCCACTCCATATTCTGTCCGGTATTGATGACCTCCAGACTTTCCGGTTTATTATCCTCCACCCAAGACATGAATGCAGGATATTCCAAATCACATACGGCTAGCATACAATCAGTAATACCCGCCATCCGGCATATTTCTCCGAGTACCAGGCTATCTTTCCCGGCACTCCATGCATAGGCCGCTTTCTTGCCGGCGGTCTGCTCTTTGATCTCCTCCACCGTGGCGGCTACCAGTTCATCCAACTCTGCCTTAGATACCAGCTCTTCTATTTGTGCTATAGCTTTCAACCAATCATCATTTTTAACAGACTGTTTTCTACCGAGTATAGCTTTCATGCTGTACCTCCCATCTTGAAATAAGGATAGCTGCTAATCCGCTCAACAGCACTGTTATCAGGCTACCTATAGTTTTATATAGGGACAGGTTATAAACGTTCCCATAGGCGAAAATAGGAAGCCCTACAGCCAAGGCAGCAAGCACCCCTATAATAATTCCTCTTGCAGTCAATTTGACTTTGCTTAGAGTAAGGATTGTCGGGAGTAGGGTACTTGCCCGGAGCGTACCGTAAAAAAGAAATAAATGTGTTACCGTTAATCCGGGGATACTTGCTATTAACAATCCGGCTATCAATAAGAGAAGCATTGATAACCTGGATATTTTGATACTGCTTTTCTTAAATATGTCTGTTGTCAAAGATGAGATAGCGCATAAATTACTGTCTACTGTAGACAGCAATCCGGATATGACCATAAATAAAAAGGGTATCATTACCCATTTAGGAAAACGATACAGAATGTATTCCATATTCACCGTTCCAGTATCGGCAGGGGAAAAGCCTGTGCCAGCTGCAATAAATCCGATAATGCCCATGCATAAAGGTACTATTCCAAAAAGGACAGCACCTAAACCGAATGCCTTACCAATTTTACCTTCTCGGATAGAGAATGCCCTTTGCCAAAAGCATTGATCTCCGAACGGACCGGAAATTAAGCCGATAACAGATGGCAATCCGAATCCCAGGAGTATCTCTTTTCCTTTGGTAGAGAATAAACTTGTATATTCTCCGCTTTGTCCACCTAAACCAGATAATAAGTCTGATACACCATTTCCTTTTATTAAAATGCAGGCAGCCAGTCCAATACCGGTTAATAGGATAAATACCATTTGCACTGCATCCGTTGTGACAGATGCTTTGATGCCGGAAAATTGAGAATAGGAAAAAGCAATAACAGCAAGGGCAATTATCATTGTAGAATATGGTAATCCTGTTATTATACTTAGCATTTTCCCACCGGCCAGTAACTGAACTCCAGTTGAAAAAACAGACAAAGCCATAAGTTGAAACAAATATACCCGTCTTACACCATTGGAATTGTACTTCTGCTTCATGTAGCCAGATAATGTTATCCCCTTTGGTAGCTCTTCCCTAATGCTTTTTGCAAATGGGATAAATAAAATAAGGCATAATACATTCGGTACCAGAAACCAAAACAGTCCAACGATACCTTCTGTAAATGCCTTTTCAGTTGATACAAATAATGCCGGCGCCCAAATCCACGTTGTTGCTATACTAAGAGCGGATTTAATCATACCCATATTTCTATCTGCAACAAAAAAACTCTCGGCATTCTTTTCCCTTTTTGTAAACAATACAGTAACTGCAATCATAATGATTGCATAAATAATTAGGACTATTAGTCCATTCATTAGCAATCCTCCTTCAAATTTTATAATCGAAGGGGCATATGCTTCCCACTTTATGTTCACTCTCCTTTCCGGTAAAGATTGCATGAAAAAAGAGCTGTCAGCACATTACCAAACAGCTCCTTGATGTATAATTAAAATTTTACAGATACAGTTTAACACAGGTCATATTGTAAAGGCAATGTAATTATTTTGTAGAAAGCGGTTTGTATGTAATTACATAAAATCCTCCTATGATTTTTCTTTTATTCCTTCTTTTACTGTATTCTTGAATAATGATCCTTTAATAAATCAATCCATTTGTGTATCAATTTAAGCATTATTCTACTATTTAAATCTTTAAACTCTCCCAAATAATTTAACGAAATTATGCCTATCGACTCTGCGGCATATATTGCAGGCGTATCAATTCCATACATCTCAGGACCTATACCAGTTGCAACTTTTTTATAATTTCCAAACCTACGTAGAGTTCCTTCGGTACAAGCATGTATCGCTATACTTGCAGACTCATAGGTTTTTTTCCAATGCCGGTTCTTATGCTTGCATTTATTAAAAATTGCATTGAATGTTATATAATTTTCTTCCGGATATCCTTCAAAGCAGGGCAAACTCCTTGCCCAATCATAGTAATTTTTAGAATCTTTGTGCTTATAAAATTTTTCACCAGCCTCTTCCCCATTTTCTGCAATAAATTGAGACAGAACTCCAAGTTCATATAAGGTCCTCCATCTAGCCCAAGCACCATCTGCAAGCCCCGCAGATACAAGGGTTATAACCTCTAAGTACACTTGGCACCCTCTTATATAAATTTCACTAAGACTTTTCATTAAAAAAGAATTGCCTTGGTTTCTTTGATAGCTTTGTAATATCTCTTTACACATATAATACATTATCTTAGATAATCTTAATGCCTTTCCCCATTTATCTATGAATTTTCTATAAAACTCCTCATCGCCTCTTTCACTATTTTCTATTATAACCCTTGCATTACTTTCAAAATTATTACAATACATTTCTGCAGAGACATCAATTATGCCTAAAGATAGTTCTGTAAAATAAGTTTTATCAAATTTATCAATTATCTCTTCTTCACTACGGCCGATTTCTATTTCATCGGATAACCACTTTTCCACTGATTCCATAAGATTATCCATGTGTTTATCATTCATTCTTCTTATCTCCTTTTTTTATTTAATAATACACTTTTATTCACCAACTATCAATATTCAATTATCAATGTACTGTAATTTTTTCTTTCGAGCAGAAACCAGCTTCTGTTATAATAATTTTAATCCATCCACACCAAATATAAGAGCAGATAGACGCTCGATCGCAATACGGCTGTCAGAGTAAACATTTTCTTTTGACATATTCTGTTTTTTTGCAATCTCTTTTACATTTAATACTTGATCTGCAATATACATATCGTATATAACTTCATACCTCCTTCTATCCAACTCATTTGCCGATTTTTCGCAAAAAGATTCATACAAAGAAAGCATAGTATCAATATGAGTGACAATAATTGCCGTTCTGGTCGCACTTCTTTTTATTGAATCAACTATTACTTCATCATCATAAATGTTCATCATGCTGCAGAGAATATCCGCTGCTGATTCTTTCATTTGGCTCCTGCCAAAAATAGAGCTGTCTGCATTTTCCCTAAGCATATGATAATTTCTCATAAGAAGTTTTGTATTATGCAGCCTTTTATCAATTGCTTTATTATGCATTGTCTTACGTTCAGCATCCAATGTATTGATTGCCGCTTTAGCCCCAACCTCGGCTGCTTTGCTGCACAAGCTGTCTAATTCTTCTTTTGTAAGTGTAACCAGAACAACTTCTCTTTTTATTTCTTTCTTAGTATCCATATGCGCCCTCGCCCTCCTAAAATATTTAAATATTGAGTTTTTAAACAAAATAAGTTATAATATTTTTGTCTTTGGGGGAGTTGCGAAAGCACTCCTCTTTTACTTTGGAATGATACATGGGAAATCTCCAAGTGCCATTTGACCCGGAATATTTTCAGACGTCCTATGTTCCGGATCTATCGGTGATGTTCTTATCTTTTTCATCTTAACAATTTCTGCAATCTCTGCCCAGCATACCGGTCCATAACCTCGTTCGATGCTTTTTGAATCCTTCAATTTTCTTCCGCATTTATTGCACACCATCTTTCTTCGCCCTTTCTCTGCTCATGAAATCATCCCACGTCTCCGTATCAAATTCATTCCGTTCTTCATTGAATGTCAGGTGTAGGAATGTATTGCAATCATGGCAGCTTCCATGACCCATATTAAAGCCGAATCCAGTCATCATAATAGATTTACAAATCCATAACTCTGCCCCACAAACAGGGCAAATGCCCTTATATCTTGGTCTATTATCTTCCATCAGCTACCTCCATTCATACTTGCTCTTGACCAGCGAGTGATCTTTACAGGATCAAAAGCCGCATTGCAGACAGGACAATGTGGATGGCAGTTATCTTTCAAATAGTGTGCCTCCATTTCTTTGAAAATAGAGTTTTTCATCCTTCTTTTTAGCTCTTTGTCTGCCATTTCCCCAAACATCACCGACTTATCATGTGCTTTTCGTTGATAATCTGTATATAGGATCATCCGTTCTGTCAGGGTCACAAGAACATCAAAGGCATCAATTACCGCTCCACAGTCTATGCACATTACAATTCTGTTTACTGTATCTACCTCGTAGTGTGGTGTTTTACACTTACAGAGTTTTTCCTTACCCTTGTTAACCTTGCAAAGATTGAAAGAAATTATTTTATTTTCATCCGTTACTATGTATGGATTATTCAATATTCTACCTCCTACATTTCTAATGATTGTTTAGTTTCGTCAATGTATTTGATAGCATTCACAAGCTTTACTTTCAAATCATCTAATTCCTTAGGATAAGTCCTAGATAATTCTTCATCCAGTTTTTCAACCAAATCATCTCTCCACCATGAAACAATTTTATGTTTTTTCAAAACCTCCTTAATATCGTGTAGTAAATCCAAATCCTCCTTAGAATGTTTGAGTAAATCAAGTTCTTTCTGCATTTGCGCAATATCTTTTGCCATTTCACTACCAAAACAATAACCAACATTTCTCCGATCTTTCTTATCCGTTAAATAGTCTTTAGCATATTGTAGCCGGTTATTTCCGTAAAAAGGAATCCTATCACTATCCAGCTTATTCATGATGATGTACATAAGCAGCTCTGCACTCATCTCTGTATCTGCTTTGTAAAATGCCTTTTTTACTTTCCTGATACTCTTTTTGTCAGGATCGTAGTACATGAGTCCCACGTTGTCAGGTACTTCTGTTTTTTTAATCAGCCCCTTTGGGACAACAAAATAGAATTCGTGGCAATACTGTAGATACAAATGCCATTTACCATCTTGTAAAAAATCTCCACGACTTACCTTTATTTCATAAATGGTTATCTTGGGATTGGTCCAGCTCTTATTAATTGCCAACCCATCAAATTTGAGCAACCCTTGTCCTTGTGGGAAATAAGTTGAACCGTTTTTACATTCTGTTATGAAAAACTCTTTATATCCGTGATATTCTGACAAGGCTTCCTTGACATCCATTGCTGTAACTTTTTGCACCTTTTAGCCCCCAATCTCATAAGCAAATTTCAATTTTTCGTCTCTGAGTATCCAATATGTACACCCAGCTCAAATGTTTCACACATACCATCTTCGTTTACAGCTACAGTATCCTTTTCCAGTATCTGCATACAATTATCCTCAAAGTAGTGCTTGCATTTGGAATTCCTGCAAAATATACCTCTGACTTTATTTGACATTCTTTATCCTCCTTGAAATCCTTTTGGCTGTTCTGTTTCAATCATTCTCTGTCCGCAAAAAATACATTCTGACATACTGTAAGGCATTTCTCCGCAACGAGGGCATTTGGGATAATAGGAAACATAGTCACCTAGACCACACTGCGGTTCCCATTCCATAGGCAAAGGCTTTCGTAATCGTCCGATCGGTACCACGAACAGTTCACGTAATCTTTGTTGACTCTGACACTTTTTGTCGAAACGTCTTCTTTGCCTATCAAAATATTTATGTCTTATCTGCTTTTCTTTCTCAGTGGCCGTCTTCCAGTCGAATTTACTTCCAATGCTATAAAAATAACGTTTTATTTTATTCATTCTTCCTCCGCTAAATTTCATTTAGTTACTTTCTTGAAGTATCTCTACTCCTATTACAAGTCTTAAAAAATACCTCCCATCAGCCGTCACTCGATACCAATTATCTGAGCTTTTTTCAGCAAAGCCAATGGAAACCAGTTGTTCCCATGATTCAACATCCTGCGGTCCTGTATTATAATAATTTCTATATGGTTCATACTTCCTGTGCTTTGTGCCACGTACTTTTCTGTTGTCAAATCCAATTGCATGTTTCATGTCTGATATTTGCTTATATGTAATATTTTCATATATAGCACTGCTTACCATATTCTTTCCTCCACTAAAGATTAAATTAGTTACATAATGTTCAGTTTAATTAATTAAAACCACTTCATATTACATTTATTATCAATACAATCTTTTACAATCTCTTTGAAATCTCTGAACATAGCGCAATCTTCTCTTCCGCAATATCCATAGCAGATATTATCATCATAATCTTTTATGACATTACAAATCTGTTTGCATTTTTCAAAAGATATCTGTCCACTAAAATCGGAAGCATATAAGAAATCTAATATCCCATGTGGAATGTTATGAGTGTCAGCTAATTCAGATATTTTTTTATTATATTTTTTAAAGAACTTTTTCTTCGCTTCGCCTGACAAGAATATTCCGTTTTTTATGTCTCTGTAATGCTGACCAATTTCATTTCCTGTTAATTCAGCTACCTTTATCCTTAAATTGTTAAATCCACCATACCCAAGATCTATTGAGTAATTTTTTGATTCTATTGTTACTCCCATTTTATTACCTACCTTTCATTTGCACTGGAAGAACTATCGCCTGCATTTCGCTGTTTTCAGCTCTGACTAACATTGGCATTTTCCCACCACCAAATGATAGTGAAATATCTTCACTGGTGAAAGCTTTCAAGGTTTCCAAAACCAGCCGGGAGTTGAACCCTATTAACAGCTTATCCATTGACTTCTGTAACTGGATAGTTTCGGAATAGTCTGCCGTACTATCCTTGATACTCAATTTTAAAGTATCTCCTTCAATATCAAATTTTGTAGGTGTCATTTCATCCGTACAGAGTTTTGCACGAACAATAGCATCTAGCAGCTCCGATCGCTTTACTTCCGTTTCCATAGGAAGATTGCTAAACATTTTTGTATAGGAAAAATAGTTCCCATCTATCAGTCTTGTATATACCTCATATTCCTCGGATCGGAAGATAGCACTGAATTTATCATAATCAATTGAGATTTCCCCGTTCATTTCCAATGATAGCAGTTTTTCAACAGCTCCCCTTGGTATTAACAGTTTAAATTTTCCATCAAAATCCTGTTGATCCCAGGCAAGTACATGACCGTCCAGACCTACAAAATTAAGTTTCCCTCCAACGGCTTCCAGACAAAGAGCTGTCATAAGTACGTTGCTGCTTTTCACCGGAATTGCATATAAAACATGTGCCATGGATTCTTTCAATAAATTACTCTTGATCTTTGTGCTACCTCCTCCTTCGGTAATATGATTTGTAGAATACAAATAATCTTCAGCCGGGAAACTATGATAGGAATTTTTAATCTTCCCAGTCTTAATCGTTAAAATATGCTTATCATCTTCCGTAAAACTAACTACCCCTTCTGGTAAGTTTTTAATCAAATCAAATGCCTTAGACGGTATGATGAATGATTCCCCCTCTACACCCTCTAATTTCGCCTTGATGGTCATCTCTCCATTGCTTGCTATTAAATAACCATCCTGAACCAAAATACCCATTAATGAAGGATTATTGCTGCTCTTTGGTACTATACTTTTCAGTTTATCAATCTTCTTTGCCAGTTCTGTTTTCTCAATCAACATTTATTTCCACTCCTTCCAACATTAACAATGTTCCCTTTTTTTCTGTCAGCCTGTATCGCTCCAGTTCATTTAGTTTCATATACTTTCTTCCGTACTGTCTTTTCATATCCCGGAATACCTTCCAAGGCACCCTGTAAAAGCTTTGGAATCCCATTGACACCATCACGAAGCACTGGGCGCCCATCCTCTGAAAGTCATCAAAGTTCTGCCGCTGCGTTTCGGTAACAACATCTTCTCGTATCCGATCACTGTCCGTGTGTTTTGCTTCGAAGATTATCGCCGTTCCATCACACAACACCCCTTTATAGTCTGGTTGAGCCTGTTTTTCAAAACAAGCTATGTATTGCCCTTTACCTCTTTCACCATATGGTTTCAAAGGACGCATGGGTTCCGGCGTTTTCTCCACAATTGCCATTCCCTTTTCACGGTAGTAGCTACAGGATGCGTCCAGCATTCCTTCAAACATTTCGCCGGCAGCTTTGGAACGGCGGCCGGCAAGTTGCCGTTTTATATCAGTCAAGATATCCACCTTCTTTTGCAAATCTCTTTAATTTATCCACCGTTCCCGGACCTATCCCGGGGATGATTCCATGAGTAGATAGTGGTTCAAAAAAATCCTTTATATCTCTACCCTTTTTTGCTTCATTCCTGCCCTCACTTCTGGCTTTTTCCACACGGTCTTCTACGTAATGAACTAACTGTTCATCTGTTAATTTCCGTAGTTTTACCGCTTTTTCATGAATTATATTTTCATCATTCGTCCTGCGACAGCTTCTTTTTTTCACTCTTCCTCCCCCTCTGCTTCATTATCTCCCACTTCAACTATGCGAGCCGCCCACATGTCGGCCCAATGGATTATCATGCTCAATGCGGTTTCTTTGCCGGAATAGGTGTACTTTAATACACTGTACATCCCGTTATGATTCAATATTGCATAGCTTTCGTCCTCTGTCAGTTCAATGAATTGGGAGGCTATCTGTATCCCCCTGATTTCGTGCTCTACAGGAATCAGCTCCGGGTTCGTAACAAATGGCTTTTTGGGGGATTGATAAGGTTCGGGAGCCGGATTCGCCTTAGTCACCCTCCCCTTTAACATGTTGGGTACATAGTTTGGCTTCCCGAACTGCCCCATTTTTCCAAGGTCATGTAACAATGCTGAAATAATGACCGAATTTCTCCAATATTCAATGTGCGGCTGCTCATAAAACGTATGTAATAGATTCATAGCCATATCGCATACGTTCAAACTATGCTCTGCCAGTCCGCCCTCATATGCCAGATGATAACTGCCGCTACATGGAGAAGAGAAAAAACCGTTCTCCTCCATATGTTCAATAAGTCTTTCCATGCCCGGACGTTCCGTTTCTAAAAGTAATACAACAATTCTTTCTTTAATTTCCATATCATTCATCCTCCTTGAAATTTATCAACTTCGGTATTTCTATTTTCATTTCATTGCAAAAACCAATAAAACATTCACGGCACATATGGCATAGCTGCTTCGGCATTTCTCCGCGCTTGGACCTAACCGCCATTGTTATCATTTCACTTTTCTTCATGTGCTTGCCACATCTGCAGCAATCGCCTTCAAGCTTATCTCTTAGTTTAGGGCTTAAAACTTGCCTTTTCAGCTGCTCTGGAAACTCCCTTCGCATATTTTGCTCTCCAACTATGCTAATCAGGCTGTCTTTCATAAACACTGGCACGCCGCAGCTATCAGCTTCAAGGACAATCTTACGAATCCATTCCCATTCTGGTACGGTTTTATCCTTCCTGCGTCCTGTTTCCGCACCAATAATAATCCATTCCGGCATATGAGCCATATTTTGAATTTCTATCCGTTCCATCAGAGGTTCAATTGAAACAAACCAATGGAATTTTTTATCTTCAAACCAAGCAAACGGATCTTCTTGTTTGGTAACAGATGTTCCAAACCAAAAATTATCCCTCCAAGGCAACTTCTTTTGTTCCTCAAGTTTGATATAACGATCAGGATATTTCGTGAGAAACAAGTAGTTATGCTGTTCATATTTTTCACAGACCTTAAATACTTCATTGATCCATTCATCCGGAACCCAGTCACCAAATATGTCAGCCATGGCGCCTACAAATATGTTGAATCCATTCTTTTTATTTTCCAGAGTGTTCAATCTGTATTTATGAAAGGTAGGGGCAAATCCAAAGGGATAAGGTAGCACTCCACCGGTTTGAGCCACAAATTTTTCTTCAAGAACGAACAAATCGCCTTCCTTTTTGTACTTGTTTGAACTCAGGTTCATCCGTATATCACCTGAAAATCTTACTGTCATTTTCCTTGCATAACAGTATTCACAGTCATGCCGACATCCGGTAATCGGGTTAAACACATAATCACACCATTCAATCTTGCTTCGGTTCATATGAAGTCGCCTCCTCCATCCTTGGTAATTTATCAAGTACATTGCAGGCCTGCTCTATTGCCTCTACATCATAAAAACTAAGTTCTGCACTATCTTTAATATCAATTAATCTTTCAACAACTTCTCCGATAATCATTCGATTTCCACCCCTCTTTTTTTTAACTCTGAAATCCAAAATTCTTTTATCTCTTCCGGACAATGTTCCATGGCATCTTTCCATGTTGGCCATCTTCCATGTTTATCGTAAAATTTATACTGATAAGCCAGTGATTGTTGATTATGAGGTTGTACCTTTTCATGTTTTGTAGCACAAATCGGACATATACCCTCTGGTGTATTTCCAATCAACGTCATTCCATGTCTTTCATCCAAATATCCCATTAGCTTTCCTCCCAATACTCTACAAAATATTCCTGCTGCGCATTTTTCTTATCTTCTTGCCCTGGTACCGCCTGACGACCAATTCTAACCGAATATCCGGATTTAATTAGCAGCGTGGCTATAGCAAGTCTATCCTCTTCGTTCCACTGCACGGATCCTTTTCTTATACTCCGAATTTTTTGCTTAGGCATACCTATCCCACCATCCTTACCTTATTACTGGCTTTCTTTTTATCTAACTCCTGCATTTTTCTTTCAAAAGCACCGACGAATGCCTTTACAACGCCATTCATACCGCAGTTTCTTTTTCCTCTACATTGAGCCACTTTACCATTACGGTACTCCATTGTGTAATACGGCTGCCCAGGATCTTCTTTTTTTCGTATAAACAAGATCATTGTCTCTCTTTTTGCCACTTTATCAACGTAGGTACCCACACAGTGATTGAGCGTCTGTCCCTCCAGTTTTATATCTTCAGCACTTTCAGGCATCACGATCATAAGCCCCTTATACTCCATTTGTAGCGGATTTACTTTACCGATCTCTCTAAGTGCTTCTTCCACACATTTCTTATATTCAGCCAGTGCGATAGCTGCTTGCCTATCTCGTTCCTCTTTTTCCTTTCTAGCGATTTCATCTTGCTTTGCCTGATATTCAGCACTCACACGATCATGTACCGGATAGAAATTACCAGGGAAAAGATCGAAAGGATTTTTCAAATCATATCCAAGTTTCTTACACCATTTCGTATACTCCAACCAGTCAGAACTAACCCGCTCCTTCTTATCACTTTCAGTATCACTTTTCCGTTTTTGGGGAATATGATACATTGCATTGCAGCATCCTTCCTGCTCTAGATCAGGAAGAGACAGGCTCTGTTTATCAAAGTATTTCAACATTTTATGTAATGTTGTGTATTTCGTCATTCTGATCAAATCCGTTTTACACCCATGAACTGTATATAAGTACATAAGTTCTTTAGGTTCGGGCATATAATCAATCTCATGACTTGCCTGTAACAATCTCAACAAATCACTATCTCCATCTAATTCCTGTAAAATTTTTATGTAAGGCTTCGTAATTTTCAAAATTTCACACATAGATTTTCCGTCAGTATTCAGCCGATGCGTTCCTGATTTCAATCCTCTTGCTAGATTAAATAATCCCATTTTTATGAAATATTCCATATATGGTCTGTATTTAAAGTCTCTCAAATAGTGCCAATGTGGTAGCTCTTCACCAACATATTGATTTTGTAATATTTCCAAAGAACAATATTGATATGATGTACCGCTCCATGCTTCAGGTAAGTTATTCGTATATAATACGGAATTTGCACAGTTCCACTTATCCATATCATTGCACCATCTGGTTTTCCCTGACTGTTTGAAGTCACCCCACTCATACGTTTTTGTTTTTCCTTCTTCATAAAATATCCTGACTCGTTCGCCTAAATATAAGCTGCTGACCTTAAATTCTTTTGGGGAATAAGTTTTACATGCTTTGAAATATCTCATGACAAACCCTTGCTCCGTCTTTTGCACTATTGAAAGCCATGCATCATCATTTATATAGGCTGGTAATAATCCATAGGCTTTATATTTCCCATGAGTACCACATACCGGACATTCTCCTTTTTCGTTATTGCGGGGCTTTGATATCTCCTTATCTATATGAAATTTTGTTTTGCAATGGGTGCAGAAACAATCAAGTTTCTTTTTCCGGGTACCCGATTCATAAATGAGATACCGGCTGAAATATAATCCAGTTTCATCGGCCCAATTTTCAAAGTCCCCTGGAAGTTCTCCAACTGTTTTCATTTTAGTGTCAATTGAATCTTTTTCTTTCTTATGGCGTAGCTCCAGCCTTTCAGCCATAACCTCATCCTGAAATCTTTCAAATGCCCTCCAGATGCTTGAATCTCCCTTATTGATATACTTATTGATAAACATTTTCGCATTATGAAAATCCTTATCGGTGGCAAATGCCGTATTGAATCCCTTCTTTCCGGTATCCCACCAATACCATCCAATGATATTTTTTAAACTTCCCGTTTTCCATTTAACTCTTGATTCTTTTAAGTCCTGAGTGATATAATCATTACAGGAAATAAATGTCCTGAATGCTGCTTCTGATTTCTTCTTTATGAGTTGCGACCTCTCGAAGAAATTCAGGAGCAGTATTATTTCGCCGGATAATTCAAAGCTGTTCGTTGTAACAAAATAGTTTTCTCTCTCTATCCTCTCGGCCAGAAAAAACATTTCTTTAGAAGCCTCCGATCTTTTTACCTTTGCAAGTTCTCTTTTATTCATTCCTTTTGCCCCCTAAAAATTAAATAATGATATCTGACCTTCCATTTCATTTTTCTTCTTATGTTCGGAGATGATTTTATTCGATTCTGATTTATCGGTTGCAGATTGTATCACTTTTCCCGGGTCTTTGGTATCTGTTTTTTTTGTACTTTTTTTAACAGCCTCCTTTTGTTTCTTTTTAACCTCGGCTTGTTTTTTCTTTCTCTCTGCTTCCTGCTTGGCTTTCAACTCTTCAGTAGCTTTATCATCCAACTTGAAGTAATCTTCCGCCAGCTTTACACAATCATCCCTGCCAATAGCCACACATTGCATTCCACTTCTCTCTTTTACCTTTTTCTTTACCTGTTCATAAATGTAATTCATGCATTTTTCCATTGTTTTATGTTCCTGTAAGATAAGATCTTGTAATTCCCCTATATATGAAATATGGTCTGCTATATACTCACCAACGTCTTTTAAATTCTCTAAATTCTTAGCTTGTCCTTGAAGTTTCTCGCTGGCTGAAGTAAACTGTTCGCCACCTGATTTTTTCTCTTTCGCTTCAGGGTTTGTCTGCTCTTTTTTTTCTTCGATTTTTGCATCTTCTTTCAATGCTTTTCTAACCGATTTCCAAGTATCCGACTGCAATGCTTTAGCATTATGGTCTTCTACCTTCCCTGGCTCCATAAGTAAAGACCTGCTGCCATTTATGTATTCTTCTACATCTTTCTCTGGAACATTATTTTCCTGACCAAGCAGCCTGATTTCCTCAATTTCATCTGTTTCTTTGAGGTTTTTGGCAAGCTCGTTTAGATCTTCTATAGACTTTATATCTCCAAAAATCTTTTCACTCATCTATCTGCGCTCCTTTCTTTTCAAAAACTTCCGGCCAACAGTAGGCACAAATTAGTTCATATTCCAAATTAAAATTCAATGGAATTTTAAAGTGCTTTGTCGGATTTGACTTTAATGCATACTCTCCTAAAACTCCCTCATCTTCATAAAGTAACCCGATTAAACGTCCAAGAGTTCCTTTTTTAACTTGTACCTTATTCGACATATCTGCATATTCAAATTCATAATCAGAAATTTCAAGCTGATATTGTATAAAGTAATCATTGCAATGCACAAACTTAGATAAATGTCTTGCCCCTGAATATGCGTCAATATCTCTCCACCATTCCGGCAAACCAGACCATCCTGCTTCCATTCCCGGACTAATACGATACAATGTCATAAGCTCATCTCTCGGTTTTCTGCAACGCATTCCATTTTTCCAAGCATAGAACTCATAAAATATGAATTGTTCTCCAAGTTTGCAAGGGAGATACCATTTCACACTTCCACCTCCTTATCAAAATTAAAGAAAAAATAAAATTTATTTTCCTGATTTACCTGCTTCTTAAATTTTGATTTTTCCTTTGACATACTATCCATAACGGCAAATGCCCGTCTCCAATGCCAAACCTTGCTATTATATAGGGGTGTATACCAAAATTCCTGTCCTTCCTGCTCTGCCGGCATAAGTGGGGAGCCAACGACCGGATTTGTAAGGCTGTTGCCAATTACTATATATCCCGGACACCCCATTAATGATAATTGGATATATGCCATCATCCCTACAACTCTATCAATGTCTTGACCGACGAAAAGCACATGGTTTTGATAATTTATCTGCTGCCTTTGTAAAGTATTTGCAGCTGCTATCAACATTGCTCCGCCGCCAACGCATGGATCACACACTGAAATCCATCCTTTTTCCTCTATTTCCTTTTCACAACTTCCGATAGTCGTTTCCGCCATCATCCGGGAAACAGTATATGGTGTGAAAAACTGCCCTTTCCAATGGTTTCCCAGATTCAGCTCCATATATAACGAACCGAGAAAATCCTGATCTGGATCCCGCTCTAATGCATTCACTATGATTCCAAATAAGTGTGCCGGTTTCTCAACCCCTCCAAGTCGTTTTATGCACTTGGCATATTCCTTTTCCCTTGATTCAAACCGTGGTTCTGTCCTGTCGGTCACATTGCTGAGGGAGCAGGCCATTGCAGTTATCAAGTCTGCCCAAACCTCCCATGAGGATCTTGTATAGCAAAGCTTTTTAAAGAGGTCCAGAAATTCTTTTTTACTTGCACTATTCATGTCTACCTCCTATTTGCTGTTTAAAAGTTCCTTTTCAAGAGACTCCATATCATAGTCTCTCTGCGGAAAATTATTAAAAGCATTCTTAGGTTTGGCTGCTGCTTGTTGCTTTCCGTTTCCCCTATTCTGCGATTTTTGTAACCAGCCGTTTATAAATCTACGCATTCCTCTCTCTGTCTTTCTTTTTGCAACATTAGTGTCAAGCCAAGCTTTCATTGACCTTAATTCCTGCATTAAATCCAAGTGCGGATATGTCTCCTTGAAGTAATCAAACAATTCCTTAGTAACCTCATACTCTCCGCCGCCATTCAGGGTAAGGGTTATCACACATTCTTCTGTTTTAGGTGATTTTTGCATAGACTGCTCCTGTTCGGAGTCAGCTGGCTCCGTGCAAGAATACGAAGTATTCTCTTTTTCTTTTATATTCTTATTCTTATTAGGCGGGAGGCTTCCCCGAACCTTCCCCGAACCCTCGCCGACATTTCGCCGAACGTTCGACGAATCTTCACCGAGTAGTCTGGAATGTTCCTCCGAATAATCGGGAATCCTGCTTATTGAGGGTCTGTCGACCCTCTGCCATATTGACCAATGATAAAATTGATAATATGTATTGCCGTCACATGCGAGGTAGATATAAACGGACATATTAGCGGCTATCTCCTGTAGCGACTTTTCTATGTCGGTCGTTCTCACGTCATCATCATACGGGAATATCTTTGATTTCAATAACGATGCATTGGCCTTTCCTTTTCCATAATCATCTGCAAGGCTAAACATTCCTATAAAGAGCAGCCTTGAAAATACATTTAATTCTTTAAAATCCTCTGACTCCCATATCTCAGGGCTAATCATCCTCTTACGAGCCAAGTCATTATGCCTCCTTTCCCGGTGTGGGCAAAGACCTTCCCACACCGTAATTTATTTCGTGATATATTGAAAGGTTTTATCCCATAAGGACCTTACTTCCTTGCTCTGTCTTTACTACATCTAAGCTCTGTGGGAATCTTGATTTCATTGTTGGATCGTGTGTGATAGCCATAATCCTGATATTTGGGTACCGCTCCCGGATAGTTTCTAAGGCGTCGCAATATGCTTGGATTCCGTCCGCATCCAAGAACGGAGGTTCATCAATAAAGAGCATTCCAAACTGAATGCCGGCAGTTGATGCTTTCATTTCTGCCAGGGCAAGAATGACTGAAAGGGACGCTTTTACCTTTTCACCACCACTCTTTGACAGATACGGCAGTGAGGATTTCCCATATTCTTCAATAAAGATATCCAGGGTAACCACTTCTTTTTTACCGTTTTTAAGCACCTTTTCTGTGGCGAAATCAACCCCAAGCTGCCCTCCGGTCATTTGACCAAGTATGTTATTGGCCGTGGCTGATAATTTCGGAATGACCGTCCTGATAATCTGGTGTGGGATCCCGTCCTGCGAGAAAGAAAGCTTCAAGGTATCGTAATCTGCGGCATTCTCTGACCTATCTGTAATCTCCGCCTGAAGAGCATCAATAGCTTTCTTCATCCGGCGTACTTCCTCAATCTTCTGTTTCAAGCTACCTATGGCGATCTGGTTCTCTTTGGATTTTTTAGTTAGCTGGTCAATATCAGCTTGGATGAAACGAACCTGTTCTTCTAATGATTCAACTCCTTCAGCAGATTCCATTTCAGCCTGTGCCCGTTCCTGATTTTCCCGAATATCATTCTCCAGATTGACTATTTCTTCTGACAATTCAAGCAATCGTTTTTCTGAATTGCCCTTTCGTTCTTTTGCAACAGGTAACTGTTTTTCTTTTTCCACCCAAAACTTAAGGTCTTCAATCTCCTGCACCACATGCTCATGTTCAATATGGCAATACTGATATTTAAGTCTTTCATCTTCTGTTTCCTGCGCCCGTATTTTGAGCATACCGAGCATTTCTTCGGCTTTGGATAGGTTTAACTGCATATTGGTAATAGAGGCTTTAATTAAAATGATGTTGCTTTCGTGCTCCTGTAAAGCCTTGAGCTTCCCTTCAAATGGTTTCAGGTTATTGCATTCCTGCCTTAATTTCTCCATGTCCTCTTTTGAGTATCCAAGTTTATCCCTTTCGGTCTCCGCCTCTTTCAGCTCTTTTTCTAAAGCCATCAGTTCTGTATTGCGCTTCTTTTCAAGAGTAGCGAATTTTGCCGAATAATTCTTCAAAAGGTTCTTAGATTCTACTGCATCAGCCAAGAATCGGCATTTTGCATTATCTAGGTCAATACAACCTGAATCTGCCAGCAAGGAGGCTTTACGTTCCAAAGCCGCCTGCTCCCCATTCAGCATCCGCTCCTTTTCATTTAAAATAGCTTTTTTATTGGACAGAGCATACGCTTTTCTATCCACCAATTCCGAAAGTCGGGAAAATTCCTGTGCCAAGGCATACATCTTGTCCAACTGCTCTTTTTTCTGCTTGTATTCATCCGCTTTCTTGGTTATTTCATCACGGTCAGCCTGGCTCCCTGAATTATCTAATTGCTTATTCAGGCTATCCAGTTCCAAACGATATCCTTTAATTTCCCCGGTTGCCGCGATAATCTCCACCTGAATAGCATTCGTTTCTGCAACTTTTGTGTTATATAAAGTGGAACCTTCAATTAGTTGTTTTTCTTTCTCCAGCAGTTCCCGGTATCTTCCGACTTGGACGGTAATCTCTGGTTCTTCTGCCAGCATACCGTCGCAATCAGCCATAATATTATTCTGTAGGCCTCTGTTTTCTTCTGCAGTCCACTTTTTCCTTTCGAGGATAGTAATACTATCTGTGAGTTTTACATATCGCTCTTTGGCTGCCTTTTTGGAATTAAGAAGGATAGTGGAAGTTTCTTTTTCCAAATTCTTTGTGTTGAGCTGTTGATCCAGCTCTTGTTGCCTGGCTTCGGCCTCTTCCAGTTCCTCTTTCGGTTTGCCGGCAGAAAGAATATTGTCTGCCTGCACCTTTATACTCTGCTTTTTCCTGTCTATAATCCTCTTGAACTCCGCCGACTTATCCTTTGCAATCCATCCCATTTCCTCATATATCCCAAGACCGAGAAGGTTTCCAAGTACCACCATTCGGTCTTCTTTTTTAGCCTGCAAGAATAACCCGTACTGATCCTGCATGATAAGTGCACAGGATTTAAACGTTATGCTGTCTACACCGATAAGCTTTTCAATCTCTGCTTGGGTATCATTTGCTCTTTCCTTACTCCTGTCCTGCCATTCTCCATCTACAAACTCCGCAAGGCTTAATGTTATTGGACCTGATTTAGCCCTGGTCCTTGTAATGCGGTAGATGTTATCACCTATTGTAAAGGTAAAAGCTATATAACCAGATCGGACGCCTTCAGCATTTCTCAGCCAAGGTACTTTTACGGATGTGCTTTTGCCTTCCCTTGGCTCCTCAAAGATGCAGTCGATTATGGCATCCATAAACAATGAGGACTTACCAGCACCGTTCGACCCATTGATAGTACAAAAATGAATATCCTCAAAGCTGAATCGTTCTTCCGCATAAGCCCGGTAGTTCTTGACCTCAATTTCTATCGGGATGAACATCCCTGAAAAGGCTGCTGTAGTATCGCTTGCCATAGCCTCTGCTATAATCGGCCTTGCTTTTTCAATAAGACGACCAATTACTTCCGGTTCAAGCTGCTTTTCTTCCAAATACATCCGCAAGTTTTCCTCTGGATCCGTCTGCTGGGATAAGTCGGTTCTATCTGCTGATGGGTCTACCCTTTCCGGAGTAATACCGGATACATAGAAAGCGCCATCCTCATACAAAGTCTTTTCAATCGGAGCAGTATTCAAAGCTTTGTGTTTCTCTGCAGAGCACTCATATAGGATTCTTACAATCTTCCCTGCTACTGCTCCGTTCCATCGCCACCAGTTCATAGCTACTTCATCCATATTCCCCTGGGTAATGGCTGTAATGTCCGTATCCGTAAAGTGGAATGTAATAAATTCTCGATTCGGTGTCTTAATAAATCTACTATCAATATTCCCATATGGAAGATCCGGTTCGATTTCATGAATCCAGAAACCACGCTCCTGACCTTCATCATTGAAGTTGCAAGCATTGATAGCTCCGGAATAATAAACATTCTCCATTCCTGCTACAAGCTGCGGTCTATGTATATGACCGAGTGCAACCAAATCAAAATTTGCCGCCTGTAGACTTTCCTGCGGTATGACAGGCTCAAATTGCGTCAGGAGTTGTGTCTGCCCGCTTTCGGTATTGCAACCAGGTACCGTATAATGAGCCATGAGAATAGCCGATTTTCCGGTATCACATTGAGCCTTAAGTCCCATAACGATATTGGACAGCTCCTGCGTAAACACTTCGTTTTCTTCCTCTTTACTGAAGCCGGGAAATTTTGCCCGGTATTCTCCCCGGTTGAATCCTGGCAAAACGGCAATATCCGCATGCTCTGTCTTGATAACCTCTGGATTGATAACAATATGGACATTGTTAAAATCAGAAAAATGTGTCTGTAATACCTTGAACTGCCCGTCACCATCGTGATTTGGCGTACCACGCATAACAACAACATGCTTTGAATATTCTGAAAGTTTAGTAATTGTTTTTATTGCAGTAACAACTTCGTCACAACACCTATCAGACCAGGTCTTGCCCGTGTGAAATATGTCTCCAGATACTAAAGCCAATTCCGGAATCTCTTCTGCTGCCTTTTCTATCATTGCATCAAGACATTTCTTAGTATCCAGAGAGCGGAGATTGATTCCGTCTTTTTCCGGTCCCTTAAAACTCCCAATGTGCCAATCAGCAGTATGTAAAATTTTCATACAAAATACCTCCTTTTCTCTGCGACTCTCTTCATCTTTGGATAAAGCTTTTCGAACTGTTCATTATCTTCCCCTCCCTTGTTCACTTTTTACAATCTTCTGGCATTTAAAACAAAGTGGGCGCCCATAATGTTCATAAGAATAGTCCCAAACTTTTTCAGGGATAACTACACCACATTTATCACAACTAAAATCTTGAGTCCTATCTTGTTCAAAATGCTGTGATTCCTGTACTGGATTCTCTTGTGCCTTCTGTATAGGTACATCTTCTTCAAGAGATTGTTCTGTCGGCAGATCAACTTCATCTTCTGCATCAGGTATCTGGGGAATTGAAATTGTCTGCATTACCGGCTGGGCAGAACCAAACAAATTGCCAACTGATTGCATACACTGCTGCAACATCATCTGCTTTACCATCGGATCATTGTAATCTGGTGAAAAAGACATTCTTGCCACTGCAAAAGGTTTCTTCAATTCCTCTATCGTATATGTGCTTTTAATACCGGTAAGATCCCTAATCACCCTTAGAATAGCCCCTGTAGCCGCCTTCTGCGGGGCATTCGCCCTAAGCTGTGCCATGGCATCAAGCAAGCTGCATTCTATATATTTGCTCCGATCTTCTTCGGCAACAACATATACCTTTATCGGATAGCCTTTATCATTTACCTTTCCGGTTTCAACCCAGGAACCGGCATATTTCTCCGATGCTTTCTTTGCAGATTTGTAATCCGTTATTCCTTGAACCGCTTTTTCTTCATACGCCAATCTATATTTCTTTTCTTCGGTAAGCAAATCAATTACTTTGAAATTACTACTTGTACGAATACTTCCGTCTGGCAATTTTAATGCTCCAAATGCACTGGCCTTCCACGTGTTTTCATCCATTTTCACAACATCACCGGCGCCGGGTGCAAATTGAATGCCAGCCTCCGTAGCAAGCCTTTGTAAAAATGGCTTTGTAAGAGAGTATAAATCCTCCCATTGATTGTTCCCCAGGCTCCTCGAACCAACTTTGTAAATTTGTGAGGCATTTGGATTTGTATCCACGTAAAGAAGGGATACGCTGAGTTTGTAGTATGGATTAATCTGCTGTGACTCCACAAAAGGGATAGCAAGATTATAATCGTTCCTCTGGCTGAGGACTTTTTGAATTGATAAAGATGTTTCCATAGATTTTCCTCCATATTGTCATTGATTTATTTATAAAGTGATGATACAATATGGTTGACTGTAAGGGCGCTCTGGCATTTTGCCGGGTGCTCTTTTTCCATATTGTCTGCCACTTTACGCATGGATGGCTGCACGACCTCGTTATAGCTAATTAGCTGCATGCTATTCCCTCCCAGTATTGTTTCCTCATGGCTTCAACACTACTTTTTACATACCTGCTTACAATGGACTGGGACACCCCAACGATTTCCGCTGCCGCCTCTTGCTTTAATCCCTGGCAGACAGTCAGTTCCACCGCCTGTTTTTGCTTTGACGGTAAAATATCCAACATCGTTTCGGCGAAATCCGAAAGTTCCACTTTTTCAAAACCCTTTTCCATGCCAGGTATTATATCTTTTAGCATTATTTGATTCTCGCCATCGTCATTTAACGGTTCTTCAAGAGAACGGATCCCGGCATGTCTGCGCAGTTTTCTAATCTCCATAAGTATTTCGTTCTGTATAACCGTGCCGGCGAAGGTTGAAAACTTGAATCCTTTTCCCTCATCATAGGCATTCGCAGCCTTAACCAGACCAAACAAAGCGATTGCAATTAGTTCATCCATTGATATTTCGCTGTTCTTAAATTTCCAGGCTATATGGTAAGCAAATTTCATATTGCCCGTGACCAGTTCTTCCGTATCCTTGTCCTTCACTTCTTCACCCCCGTTATGTAAAGTTCCTCAGGCATTTCCCGCACAGGTATACATCCCTATGCTCCCGCAGATGCTCCTCAATTTCAGTTCCGCAGCTTATGCAGCTTTTCGCAGCCCTTTTCATGTGGATCACATTACCTTCCGCAAATATGTCAACAGGGTCGCCTTCTTTAATCCTTAAATCTCTCCTTATTTCTTTTGGGATTACGACTCTCCCCAAATCGTCAATATGACGAATGATTCCTTTTACCATTGACTTTCCTACCTTTCCAGCTTTATAATAAGGCTATAGTGATTATTGTTAGTTACTGTTGTCCTGTTTGCTTGCCGGTGCAGGACTTTTATTTTCAAATTCTTTAATTTCTTCCCTAGTAGCTTTTCTAACCGCAATAATCTCAATCACATTACTCACCATCTTTCTCTTTTTCTTCCTGCATATGTATCCTCGCAAGGGCTGTTACAATTGCTTTCCGGTAATATTCCTCCATATAGCCCGGGACCATATATGCTTTGTCGTTTATCTCCTCTAAGATAATGTTTACTTTTTCGCCTATCAACATCAACTTTACTCCTTCCCTGTAAGCGATCCATATTAGCAAGCCCCCACATTATCACGTATAATGCATTTATCCAGAGCAGATATACCTCAAATAAAGTATCTGTTTCTATGCACCCCAATAAAATCAGATCGGCTACAGCTAACGCTGCTATCACATCACTTATTTTTTTTAACAATCTACGCACTTTCATATGCAGCCTCCAGATTCATAGTAATTTGATTTGTTTCATCCTTATGTAAGAGCTTCTCATAAATCAGCTCCTGTCGTGTTTTTTGCTCTTGGCAATCGCAACGTTCACCAGGATCAAGATTAGCTCCGCACATATCACAACGGTTATAATACATTTTGCACCTCCTAATTATTTCCACATTTAATATCGTAGTATTTCTTTGGTATTCTGCCTGCAGGGTACTCAGAAATCAATTTTCCGGAAGCAATCAACTCTTCCCTAAGTGCCCGAATGACTTTATAGGCTTTCGGCTTAGAGATTCCTAAAAGTTTCATTACATCCTCTACTAAGTAATAATTCCTTTCTTCTTTAGTAATCACTTTCAATACGCCATTCTGTTCTGCTGGCATTACTGGTGCCTGTACTGACATTTAAAATCCCCCTTTCAATAAATTTTTTTCCACCCATGCTTTCAGACTCTGTGCAACACCGGCAACTTCGTCTAAATTGCTTAAAATCTTTTCCAGCTCCGGTTTCTCATTTGATGAAATGACTCCATCCTCTGTAATATCCAGTAAAATGTCTTTCGTCTCTGAAAGCCTTCGGAAAGAAGCTAATGCCTTTATGGTAATTCTGTCTAAATCATCCAATTCTATTTTGGGAACATCGTATCCTAATGGACAAACTTCTCTGCAATAGTAATTTTTCAGTTCCGGCGCATTATATAAATCTGCCATTAGCAATACTTCTTCTGGATACGGCATCAAACTACCAAGTTCAATACGAGCCAATCTGGTTCTATCTATACCAAGTTCCTCTGCGGCTCCTTCTCTACTACTCAACCTATCATTTTTTGTGGAAGCCTCAAATCGTGCTTCATAAAATACGTTACCAGCTGCTTTCGTGGCAATTTTGGACATTTTCTTTTTCACCTCTCAATCATATAATATAGTTATATTTCATTATGAAATGTCAGGGAGCAAAAAAAATCATCTAGTGAAATACCCAGTGCATCTGCTATTTTTTTAGCCTTTTCAATCGGTGGCTTACGAGAACCATTTTCATACTGCGAAATTGTAGATTGTTTCAAGCCAACTTCTTTGCTTAACTCAGCTTGAGACATACCATTCTTCTCACGTAATTCTTTTAACGTCATATATTCACCTCCCTTTTTATTTCTTTATGAAATAATTATAGCGAATCGAAATAATTTTGTCAATAAAAATCTATCATTTATTTCAATAAGAAATTTGTTAACTATTTCATTTTGTGATATTGTACTATTATGGAGGTGAATTTATTGATTGGTATAAAATTGAAAAAACTCAGAGAAGCAAGAGGTTTAAATCAGGATGAATTATCCAAAAAGCTAAATATAGAGCAAAGTACATTAGCCAACTACGAAAATAATAGGAGAACCCCAAAAACAGATATTCTTATTGAAATTGCAAATTATTTTAATGTTACAACAGATTATTTACTTGGTACTGGAATTTTCAATGAAGAGTGTCAGAATCTTGTCATTTTATACAGGAATGTAATATTAAATCAAATTTATAAAGAAGAATTAATAACTAAAAAAATGTACGGTAGACTTCTAAGTTGTAATGATGATAGTTTTTTATTATTTATGTCCACAATAATCACTGATATATCCGGAGATAAGAATAAAATAAACTATAAATATATGCCTTCTATTGGAGTCTTAGGTAAAGAAATGTTCAAGACACTTACTCTCGATGAGAAGGATGATTACAAACACCATGTATATCACGAAAGTCAGTTAAGATCGGATCAACAAGAAATCATGGATAAAATAGCTGATTTACCATCTGAACAACAGAAAAAAATATTAGATTATATAACAATATCCTATGAAATAGAAAATTTATCATCCGTTGCAGCAGATGAAAATTTAAAAACAGGAACTGATAAACTGGGAAAATAATACCCTTCGAGTGGTACCGGAGGGTTAAATAACTATTGGAGGTGCTTTTTATTATGAAGAAAACTCTTGTTTTTCTTTTATTACTTTTTCTGATAACTGGATGCTCATCAATTAAAAGTGACAATTCTACCGAAACAGAATCACACACCCAAGAAATCACAAATATCCTTTCCGAGCAATATTATATGGGAAATATTGATTATGCAGTTCAGGTAATACGCTTTAATGCAGATGAGGTAATAGAATGGATTGACTGTGGTCTTGCACGAGCCCAAGATAAACGTACAAAATACTATGGAACTTATGAAATTGACGGAAGGAAATTGACGATATCACTGTCGGGACAAGATGATATGAATTGTGTTATTCATGAAGATAGAGACTCCATAACAATTGATGGAATCACATTTTCTAAAATTAAAGATATAAATAAATTATCAGAAGAAACTCTTAAAAAGTTCGATTAATTAAATAACTACGGAGTTCGATTATGTGTAATAGAGTATAATGGGAGGCTGACTCACCTCCCATTATTACACTATCTTGACTATACTTTACTAATCAAAGCATCCTGCAATACTCGTGAAAAGTTAATATTCTTTTCCTCACAAAGAGTATTAAGCCATGTTGGAATACTTAAAGTTTTTTTAACAGCTTTGTCGCTATGCTTTTTGGCATATTCATTCAAATCCACCAAGACCATATTGACAAATGCTTTTTCATCATCCTTTTCTACCTGTTCAATAGGCGTTGCTTCAGGAATAGGATCTCCATCACGAAGAGCAGTAAACAAGTATAGACCACATGCGTCCTCAGCCATGGCCAAAGCCTCCGTGAGATCATCGCCGCAAGTGGCTAAATCATTTAAGTCAGGGAAAATAACTGAAAACTTCCCATCTTCCTCCGGATAAAATACAGCCGGATATACATAGTACATAATAACAGCTCCTTTCTTATTCAGAATCTATTTTTAAGGGGCAGAGGCTCTTATTTGAGCCCCGCCTGTGAGGTGAAACAATGCCAGCATATAAAGATAAAAAACGTGGTACCTGGTACTGTCAATTCTATTATAAGGATTGGACTGGGGAAACCAAACAGAAACGTAAAAGAGGATTTAAAAGGGAAAAAGATGCCAAGGAGTGGGAAAGGAATTTCCTGAATAATCTTGCAAAAACCAGTGACATAACTTTCCCAAATTTAGTTAATAATTATATGTCAGATTTAGCTACCAGGCTGAAGCCAACAACTATGGAAACTAAGCGGAGTATTTTTGACATTAAAATTACACCTTATTTCAAAAATTATAAAGTCTGTGACGTAGACGAACTGGCAATCCGACGTTGGCAAAATGAGTTGCTGAATTATCGGGATGATAATGGTAAGCCATATTCTGAAACTTATCTACGTACTATAAACAACCAGATTTCTGCTATTCTTAATTATGCAACAGTATATTACAAGCTACCAAACAATCCCTGCCGGAAAGTTGGCAGCATAGGTAAATCCGAAGCCGATAGCATGAAGATATGGACCTTAGACCAATTTGAACAGTTTATAGAACATGAAAATAAGCCTGCCGGCAGATTAGCATTTAATATCTTCTTTTGGAGTGGTATTCGTGAAGGGGAGTTGCTGGCTCTAACTCGGAGTGATTTCATTTATGATGGGGTAGATGATTATAAATTAAATATAAATAAAAATTTTGAAGTTGTAAAAGGTACCCAATATATTCTTACGCCAAAGACTGATGCCAGCCGGCGATGCATTTCCATTCCACAATTTTTATATAAAGAAGCCATTAAGTATTATGATTCCCTTTATGAACCTGAACCAAAGGAACGGTTGTTTTACTTTACCAAAAGTTATCTCCTCTCTGATATTAAGCGGGTGGCAAAGCTGGCCGGTCTGGAACCGATACGTGTTCACGATCTTCGGCATTCCCATGCCTCGTTATTGATAGAAATGGGATTTAACATTCTCATGGTCTCGCAGCGTTTGGGGCATGAGAAAGTAGAAACGACCTGGCAAACATACGCTCACTTATACCCTGATAAAGAAAAACTGTTGGCCACACAGCTTAATTCTGTGAAAATTCATGGTATCACGGCGAATCTTACCATTGAAGATCAGCTTACGAAGTTCATGGCACAGTTCCAGAGCCATATTACAGAGCAGCCGGCTCTTATTGATATCAGCAATGAGGAAATTATTCGATGGAATCCGGAAACCAGAGAAAAAATGATTATATCCAGAGAAGAGTTTGAGAACGAGGCAGAACTGGATGAAAACATAGAGGCCGAACTTGCCGTGGCCGAAATCTTCCAAGCAGGGTATATGGAGATTTGCGGCATGGTCTATTGCCTTGCCAGCCGGGGCTTACCCACAAAATATCTGTAACACAAAACATCTGTAATACTTGCAACTTTAATTGAGATATGTTATATTGAATATAGAAAAAGAGCGACCGCCCACAAGGTGGAGCCTCGGTGTATATTACGTCCTACATGAGGACGCGCCTATCCCGTTTGCCGACAGGGTAGGCATTTTTTATTTTCGCTTGTCTATATAGGCAAGCAGCGCAACGATTAGTACACCAAAGCTAATCATCAAAGATATAGCCTGATATGTATCCATATGCACCACCTCCCCCTTTATATGATAAAGTCTGGGAGGCTTCCACCCTGTACACGGTGCTCATGTGCAGATTATAGCACGCACCATTATAAATCTCAACCAGAAATTCTATGCCTAAAGAAACAGCTCCGAAAACGTATTAATGTCACAACAATGTCACGTGGCATAAAGATACCCCGGAAGCCCAGTAAAATCAAGGCCTCCGGGGATTTAGACACTCATTCAAACTCAATATTGTATACTATATCTTGTATCGCATCATTTTACAACACACTATATTTGGTATAATGATTCTAATTATTCCACAAATTCCATGCCTTTTTCAACTTTTTTGCAAGCATTTCGCAAGCACTGGTTATTACATTATCTTCAGCAACTGGATAAGAGTATGTGCATCATCTGTGCCAGCTTTTACTTCTTTCGTATCAAAACGCTTGAACCCATTTTTTTCTTCATAGAACTTCATCAGTTTTTCGTTATTCTCTGTTTCTAAGAAAATAACCATACCGCCTGCCATATATTGCAGTTCTTTGATGGTATCTAACGCTGCCCGTATCAACTGCTCACCAGTAATTCTTTCATTTGCACCACCAGAGAAATTTTTTCCCATCTGTGCGATCATGGTTCTTTTTATTTTTTCTACAAGTATCCAAAAGGTCTTACACCCAAAAACGAATCTCTACAAGCCACAAAATAGCGGCTTGTAGCAGTCTCATTAATCATTCGAACTCGGCCTGCCCATCGGTATTATTAAACATATTTATTTAGTTTCATTGCATTTTTAGGCCGTTTTTTACTTCTATTACATATATTATTTTGACTTACTGATTTTTAGTTGCCAAAATGTAGCCACAGATAACATAAAACTACTTCAACGTAAATCCGTCTACTAGTTTTTTGATTTCTTTTGAATTTGTCGAAGAAGCGGTATAGTCAGACCTCTCTATAAAAGAATCATTTAACGCTGATTGTATTGATCTTATAACTGTTTCAAATTCAATTTCTTTTGACATATCTTCAAAATAAATTTTTCTATATAAAGCAGGAATAATTAGAGCCATAGATGTTTGAAATTTATAACTTTTACTCGATATTCCATATAGTTCTTTAGAAAGTGGATACGGCGTAATTATAGTACATTTTATTAACCACTTATTAAAGTCCTCAAATCGTTTTTTCATTTTCATTACATCTGCTTTTACTGCTTCTTCGCTATTATTATTACAAAATTCCGACTTATTTCTCATATACTCTGTTGCATAGGTTGTCGAGTCTTTAAAATCAGTATTTATCCCACTTTCCAATACATAAAGAATTGAAAAAACACCCTCATGTATTCTCTTTTTTAAAAATCTATCTTTTGTAACATTATAAATTACAGATAATTTACTTTTTGGGTCTTTATATAATTTTTCAGTGAAGAAATTCACATAATCGTTATGTGGAGATGAATACACTGCATTTCTTATTTCTTGGGAAGTCAATGTTTTAGTTCCTTTATTATATCTATTGAAAACTTCTAGTTCAAATTTCTTACCCGGAAAATCTCTAAACACATATGCAGGTAATTTGTGACCAATTAATGCTTCTCTTTCTTCAATTGGAAGATCATCAAAATATGAACCCTCATACTTTACCAGTAATTGCAGATTAGTTAATGGAAATTCTCCTTTCCTAAATCTATAAAAAGCAAACAAACGATGTTGTCCATCAACAACATTAAGAACCTGCACATCTTTTAATCTTGAAGAACATAAAAATACTGGTGGTATTGGTATTCCTACTAAGATAGATTCGATTAACGAACTTTCGTCATCTATACTTGATCTATATTCTCTTTGATATGCTGGTTTTAAGATCAAGCTATCACTATATTCTAACCTTTGATCATCATTCGTCGATATTTCATCTAAGTTTTGTAATTTATAACCTCTATCAATTGCATCAACAATCGTTTTTATTGTTTGATCAAGTTGAACTGGCTTTACTTTAAATGTTGTTTCATTCATTTTCTGCCTCCATTTTATAATATTCTAGCACATTGTTTTTTAATAATATATCTTTTGAAATCGAAGTTAATTCTGGATATATATTATTAAATCTCATTCCCATAGTGTACAACGATGCTAATATTTTCTTTGCATTTTTATGGGAAATAACAACTTTTTTCAACACTTCATCAGCAATGTCAATATCTTCTAATCTCGTTGCATCCTGCTGAAAATATACAAACAAACCATTTTGTGCTGCCATGCGTGGGTTATTCTTTTTTGCAGTTACAACACATGGATATTCAGCTGTATCTAATATGTTTGTCTCTTCAGAAATATTCAAAATATCATTTCGGTTAATAGATGCCAAATTTAATTTATGAGGATTTAAAAACCAAACAACAGAATTTTTATCGTCATCAGCATCAAACTGAAACGCATTTTCAACTGCAAACATTAATGAAATCAAATGCGAATATGTAAAATCTAGTAGACAAGTTGGCACCCCGAAGTGTTGTGCATATACTAGCCATTCATAATCACTTTTAATATTTATGCTGTTGCTATCAATATATAATAAAGAATTATTTTTAAAATCATCAATAAATACCCATGCTTTTGCTTTTGAATATAACCTCATATTTGAGTCATCCAAACGCAACACTGATGGTAACAATGCTCTGTCCTGCTCCTGTCCCCTTGATAATACAAACTCCGAAGAGATGTTATGAATATATTCTATATATTTTTCCAGGTTTTCAATAATAATTTCTTCCATTTTTATCCTCTGTTCATTTTTATTCTTTTCCTAACTTACTTGTTCAATTTTTATGTATAATTAGACCATTTTTCACTTTAATTACTTAAACATTCTAGCTTATGGTTTTCCTTACCAATTGTTTCCTACAATAATATTATAAGCATTCTTAAATCAAATATCAACTATAAAAATATTTAGGAAAAGTAACAATAGTAATTCACCTATTAAATTGTAAAACAGAGAACACGATAAAATCCCGCCCCCTGATCTCGCTTACTTCATCGTTATGACAAAATCGGTATGATACTGATGTATATGGTAGCTCTCCCCCACGCCCCCGGCCTCTTCAAAGAACAGGCAAAATCATTACTTCACCTTATCCCCTCCAAGAAGCTGAACAGCGTAGAATACTTGTTACCTATTGATTCCAAATGTACGGTACAACCATGCTCTGCTATCAACCAGCATATGCAGAATTCTTACCACATATACTGTTTCCTCATCTTCAGCAATGGTAAAAAATATTTTGTACTCTTTGTAATATGTTTTATGTACTCCCAGTTCTGCCAGAATCGGATCATCATCCAACTCGTGGCTCTCTGGGAAATATTGAAGCCTGTTCACCTGTTTTCGAATACCTTTTACAGTATTTTCTGCGGCAATAGGATTGAGCAGGATAAAAGCAATATAATCACCAGCATTTTCCAAGTCCTGCTCCGCCAACTCATTCATCTTAATTTTGTACTGCTGCATCTCTGTATTTTTTCTCCAATTTATCGCATACTTCGTTAAAATCTTTGGTTTTACCTGCTTTGATTTGCTCTAATCCTGCAAGTACCATATTACGGACTTCAATCTGCTGTTCTTCTAATATCGCCTTATGTTCGTCTTTTACAGCAACTGCCATAGTTATCACCCTTTCCCAAACTGAAGTACTTTTACCTCAATATAATCTGAAAACATCATAATTCCTCTATCTATATTTTACTAACAAAACACCAATTATGCAACCCCCTTTTTATTTTCCATAAAAGGTATTTACAAATCGTTATACCATGTCGTTTATTAACTTATTAATCTTAGACCTCTCTAACTATTTTTTCCACTTTTCATGGTTTAAATACCACCTGCCGCTTCCAATACTAACGACAACGCATACCTGAATCCATATTCAAAACCCTGTCTCTCTTTTTCCACACCATAATTACTTATCAAATTATATAACTGGCTTCTGTGCGGACTGTATCCTGTTTCGCCTAAAAGTCCATTTTTTTCTACAAAACTTTCTACGGCTTCATAAGCTGCTTTCGTTCCCGGCAATTCCCTGTAGTTGTCACAAAGACTGTCAAAGTTGTAATGTATCTTTCTGATTTTATCCATGTCGTTTTCTCCTTTCTGCATGGGTTACATCTTCCCTGTGGCTTCCAATATTAATGAAATTGCACATCTGAATCCGTTCACAAAGCCCTGTTTCTCTTTCCCTTCACCATATCCGCATATCAGGTCGTGAAGCTGTTCCCTGTATAGTTCGTCCTTCTCTTCCATGAAATCATCTATGGAATCACGGGCTTTTCTTGTTTCTGGCAGTTCTGCATATGCATCCATATCATTGATAGAATAGCTATATAATCGTTCTATCCATTTCATCTTGTATCCCCTTTCAGATTTTACTAAAAAAAGGCAACAGCTATTATATAATAGCCGCGAGTAGTGTTGCCCCATGTGGTAATGTCATAGCTCATTATTACGCCATCAACAACAATTGACTTCTTAAGACTTAAAAATCGTATTCAAAACCACTGGTCAGCAATAATTCCAGCCTTGCCCCTACTTTCATTCCTAAAGAGAATTGAATACTTTCCAACTTGTCAGTATATCCCCATATCACAGGAAGCAACTGCTTCACGGTCTTTGTATCCAATTTAGCTTGTAGTTCTTTTTCCAATTCTTCTGTTGCTTTTCTCTCTCTTTCTGTAAGACTGTTTTTATCTGCTCTGACTAAGTCACTCCCTTCTTTAATATGATAGGCTATCGACTGTAAGCTGAGACGTTCCATCATGCCTGAATAAATTCTGCTCTCCTGTCTTATCTGATCGGTGTTAATAAATATCTCCTCAGTCTTACATTGTGCATTCTTTAAAAGCTCCACTGCATTTTCATTAGCATGCTGGCCGTTCCCTTTCAATATTGCCAGCGCTTTTGAAACCTCATTAAACAGAAAGAGATACATTTTCTCATAATCTACACATGTTCCATTATCTAAAAGAGCATTCAGTAAATCTTCCTTCCTAAAAGAATCTTCCATGTTGTTTCTCCTCTCTATTCCATACCCATTATATACTCGGATATCTATACATGTATTATACTCGAATATTCGTACATTTTCAATATCCGAGTATAAATTTATAATTATTTTATCAAGATAACTAATGGTGAAAAAACAGTGTAGTATGTGTAATCGCTAATGGTAATTTTCACACATACTACACTTAAAACTTGTATATGTAGTCGGTGTGTGACCACGAGGGAGCAACAATGAAGCTTTTTCCTCTTGATTATGCCCTTATATGGCCGTCAGGGGCTTGTCAAGGACGTTAGCCGCTTTAGCGGTGCGAAGCATCCTTGATAAGACACTGACAGACATATACACTTGTCAAAGAGGAAAACCACAGTGGCTACATGTAGTCGATGAATAAATGCCGTAGTTTCGGGGCTTTTAGCACTGTGACTACGAGTTTTTGAACGGAGGTATATACATGATAAGCTATCAACCGTTTTTTAAGACTATGGAAAAGAAAGAGATTACATCCTATGCCTTGTTTAAAAAGGGCTTTTCTAAGGCAACCTATTATTCCATACAGCAGGGAAACAGCATTAGCACAAATACAGTTAACCAGCTTTGTAGGTTACTGAAATGCTCTGTTTCTGATGTAATGGAATATATTGAGGACGAGAAATGAAAAACATGTATGGATTTTCGTACCTGTTCAATATCCGAGTATATACATATAATTATTATACGAGGTGCGATTATGATAAGTTATGAGCCATTATTCAAGACAATGAAGATGAAAAACATTAGTTCATATCAGCTTGCAAAGAGAGGTTTCTCCCGTTCTACTTATTATGCCATGAAACAGGGAAAGAGTGTCACCACTAATACCATTAATCAGTTGTGTACATTGCTTGAATGTAAAGTAGATGATGTGATGGAATACCTTGAAGAACAATAATTGTATTTTTTTACTTTCCGAGAAAATGATACAGGTTATCTCCTTCCTCCAACGTGATATGTGATTCCATTAACTTATCCATTACGATTTTATCACTTTTTCTAAAAATATCCTCTGGCTATCCCGTAGCCCTTTACATACCATCTGACCATCACATAAACCATCTGAACCAATAACAGTAAAATCATTAGATTTACAGGAACAATTGCTTTTATCCAGTCACCGAAATATACTACAATCGCCATACTAATTACTGTGACAATTACACTGATTATATCCCAGCAATACTTCTTATACACTGATTTTAGCTTTGATGCCACCATCCATATAATAAAACCAAGTGCTCCTGCAATGACTACCATAATGATGACACGAAGCAGCCAATACACGATAGTTCCAAACACTTCCTGTGGAATTTTATCACCCATATGAGCAACATATTTTCCCATAAAATTAATCCATTCTGCCATTAGGCATATTCCATTCCATATTGCTGTAAAAAAGCCTATAAAATCGCTTGTAAAGGTTTCTGCCCTTATGCCAATAAAAATGGTTATCAAAAGAGAATATGCTACAAATCCGATAAATGCACCCTCGTAGGCTGCTACTTTTTGGTGTGTTTGTTCATATTGCTTTACCCTCTCTGCCAATGATGCTGTCTTACCTTGAAGTTCCCCTATTATGGTATTGGCTTTGCTTCTTTTCCTTCTCTCGCTCAGCAATAAGTCGCTTGTTTGTTTCAATTCGCTCTTTAATACTTGAACGTTCTCGGCTTTGTTCTCGCTGTTCAGCTTCTCGTTTAATTCTAGCAATTCTGTCAGCTGCATCTGTAGTTCTTCTATGGACTTGTCTTTCCGGCTGATTTCTTCCTGCATCTGCTCCAGCAAGTCCAATAGTTCCTGTAGCTGCTCTGCTTGCTTTGAGCCTGCTAATTCGTTCATCTACATTCCTCACTTTCTCTATTCTGTCTTTAGCAGCAGCAATTCTTCGTTCTGTTTCTGCAATAAACCGTTCTCGCCGTTCAGCTTCTTTGCCAATTCTTTCCATTGATAATTCTCTATCCCCAGTTCCTTTATCTTCCCATCCTGTATTTCCAAAAGATTCAGCATTTCTTCTGTACTTGGCAAGATTGTGAGCTGTGCCTGCAATTCGCTGTTTAATTGCTTCAATTTCTGATTCTGTTCCTCGTATCGAAGCAGTTGACTGTTTCGCTGCTCCAGTTCCCGAAATATCTCCACCATCAGTCCCTGCTGATCTTCGATCTGAATTACCATCTCTTCCAACATAGGAATGACTTCTCTGCTTTCTTCTAATGTCATCCAACCCCTCCTTCCACATCTGTAAGAATTCTGACGCTTTTACAAATACCTGTTCCAGCTTTTGTAAAATTTTATTCTGCCTTATTATGATTTTATTTGCTTCGGCTTTCCACGAAGGTGCCTTGCTTTTTCCTTCTTGGAATCTGGCATCAATCTTTCGCGCATCTGCTCCTTCATGAATTGTCGGAATCTCCACTTTTCCCTGTCTTGCAAAAGAGCGATGGTCAATCCGGTTTTCCTTTGCAAGATGGGAATTACATTCCTTTGCCCACTCGCTTCTCCAAAGCTCACAATTCCTCGGATTATTCCATCCTGTTGCATCCACAACTTCACGCTTCCACTGCTTTCTGTTCCGAGAATCCACTTTCTGATTCCCATCTTTATCTAACACCGGAATCCGAATACCACATCTGTCAGGGTTCTTCTTATCCTGCCACCAATCCGAATGAGCTGTGTCAATAACGTTCCCCCCTTTTTCATCCTTAAGAAACATATAATCCTTTACTTCCTTATTGCCCCAAGTATGATCTGGTTTAAAGGGACGCATAGTAAGAAGCAGATGCACATGAGGATTTCTTACGTCTTGTTTACAAGACGTTTCCCCCTTATCATGAATACTCCAATCCGCACACATGCCCTTTGACACAAAATTTCTCTGGATAAAATCTGTTGTATAGTCAATCTGCTCCTGCCTATTCCACTCTTTCGGAAGTGAAAACTCAAAGGATCTGCCAAGCTGTGCATCCGAATTTTTTTCCACTTTCAGCACTTCATTCCATAACTTCTGCTTCCTATGGGTCAGCTTGAACTTTTCAATGGCTCCTGCTTTATCCTCTGCCCTTTTATAACGGACTGACTTCATAAAGTGCTTGATATTTTCCTCGGGCACTCTATTCCATTCCGATGGAGCATTTTCACACATCATCAGTTGAGTATACACCACTTCCTTTTTTGATGTATAATAACTCGCTTTACCGGTTTCTTCATTTTTCATTACATCGCCATTTAGATAAGCAGATGCTGATATGACAGACCTGCCCTTACTCCTGCCGACTATCTTAATTGTAAAGTGAAAAATAGCCACCGTTTCATCTCCCTTCTGCCACATCCGGCATTGTATCTTCACGACCGCTATCTGCGCAAGATTGCCCTGCGCACAGCAGTCTGCATGAAATGCCCCTCGGAGAGTGCGCCCAGCCGCACAGGCTGGTCTCCATGAAATGGTCTGCATGAAATGCCGCGCTTATGAAAGACGACCTCTGGTTGTCTATAAGTGCGCCCTTCTATAAAAATCATAGAAGGGATTGGCAAAACAACCCCTCCTACACTTAATCATTGGCAATCACCATGTCTTCCATCTTTGCCATAGCTTTTGTAAAAAATCTTCCATTTGCTTCCTGCCTGTTAAGAAAAGCAATCAACTTTGGAATATCATCTTCCTCAATAGGAGAACCAAGAACTGATTCCACAGCCGCACCAACCTGTATCAGTCTGTGTGTCCGTTTCTTTCGTTCCTCCACTTCCTGATGCTTTTTTAACTGTTTTCTTTGTGCCTGCAGCTGTTTCGCTTTTTGAAGCGTCTCCTGCTCTTTTCGTTCCATCTCCTGTATCCTTTCCTCTAAACTTCTCTTTGGCTTACTCATTCGCTTCATCCTCCTTAAGCCCATCAAACATCTCTAAAATCATTCTTAATGATTCCAACACTTCCAGATCCAGTTCTTCTGATTTAGGAATTTCTGTCAGATGCCTGTCTATCGTTACCAGTTTTTTTCTAATCACATCAAAGGTTCGCACATTTCCAAAGGTGTTTACCTGCTGGTACAAGCAGCTCTGTATGAAAAACTCCCGCCTTAGCAATCCGGATAACTCTATCCGATTATCCAGTAATTGTTTTTCCTCCGGTGTCACTCGAAAATTCACAATCACATTCCGCTTGCGTTTCTTTTCATCTTTTTTCTTAGGCTGTACGCCCGAAATCAGATTATCTCTGCGAAAAATCCTAGCCATATCTATCCTCCTACACTCTTGCCATGACATATTCCAAATCCATAATAGGGTGTCCCCACCAGATACCATTGGCGGTCTATTCCCATCTCCATTCGGGTTTCCTGCCAGTGTTCATCCACCCATACCTCCAAACCTTCTCCACAATGGAACCCTGTATTTTCCCAAAAGTCTGATACCAAGAGTCCATATCTCTCATTTTCCGAATTATATCCTAATCTTCCCTGCACCATTATTCTTCCTCCTGTCTTTCATCCGCTTTTACGGCATCAATATCTCCTCTATCCTCATTTAATTTATCAGCCAATGCTTTCTGCTTTGACGGATAAAGGTGCGCGTAATTAAAAGTAATATTAATACCCTCATGCCCCATTCTTTCTGCGATAGCTAAAGGAGAGAAGCCAAGCTCAATTAGGTGTGCTACGTGACTGTGGCGGACATCATGGATTCGAATCCGCTTCACTCCTGTTGCCTTTACACCTCGATCCATTTCATGGTGTAGATAGCTTTTGGAAAATGTGAAGAGCCTTGTGTTTTCAGCACATTTGTAAAGCATTCCGAAATAGTCCTCCAATTCCTTGCAAAGAAAATCCGGCAATTCAATTACCCTGTTACTTTTCTCTGTCTTTGGAGTTGTCACATAATCTTTTCCTTCCAATCGTTGATAGGATTTGTTTATTGTCAACTTCTTAACATCCAATTGAATGTCACCACGTACCAAAGCTAACAGCTCACCTTCCCTGATTCCGGTCCAATAGAGAACCTCAAAGGCATAATAAGATATCGGTTTCTTTTTCATAGCCTCGGCAAATTTCAGGTATTCTTCTTTTGTCCAAAACAGCATTTCCTTAGATTTTGCCTTTCCCATCTTTCCAGCCTGCTTTGACGGATTAACCGATAATCCATAGAATCTGCAGGCATGATTGAATATTGCACTAAGTTGATTTTGGACACTTCTAAGATAAGTCTGTGAATATGGCTTATCATTTTCATCCCTCTTGCTAAGCAGTTCATTCTGCCACTGAATAATATCTGTTGCAGTAATCTCCGCAAGACTTTTTAGCTCAAAATACGGAATAATCTTGCTTTTTATAATGTGCTTCTTAGTAAGGAACGTATTCAGCTTCAACCTCGGTTTCATATCTTCCATATAAATCGCTACAAAGTCCGGAAAGCTCATATTTACATCTTTAGACTTTTTAAGCAGGAACTCCCTCTCATATTCAAGCGCCTCTCGCTTCGTGGCAAATCCACGCTTGGTGTGTATCTGTTTCACTCCCTGCCAGTCCTTATATCTAATATAAACCTTCCAACTACCTCTCTTTGTGTCTTTACTTGCCGACATTTACAACTCCTCCTATATTACTCATTGATTTGGTAATCAGTTCTCTCTCCAACTTGTCCCAATCATAGTCACGTTGTGGAAAATTGTTAAAACTGTTCTTTTCCTTCGGTGGTTTAACCTTTACCTGATATTCTTTGCACCATTTTTCAATAGTGCTTCTATTCATGCAGCCTTTATAATGCTTCTCTTTGATTTTGCGAATTTGATAATCCACATTATCCCTGCCAAACGTTGCAACCAATTCATTGTAGTCGCTGTCCGAGAGTGATTCGCTCTCTTTATTAATCACTTTATTATTAGTTACTCTATTATTACTTAATTGCGACTGGTTTTCCGCCACCGATTTCCCCGTTACCGGACTATCCGTCACCCGATTTTCCGTCGGCGGTTTTTCTGGCAACGGCGATATAGGGGTTTCATGGACTTCGATTACATTCATACCAAACTTTCCCAATGATGTTCGCTCCTGCTCTTTCGTTAAATATCCCAATTGAATCAATCTGTCTATGCTGGCACTTACTGAACTTTTCCCATCTGGAAGTATTTTTGTAAGCCCTGCAATACTGAAATCCCAGTTGTCAGGAAATGATAGAAGCGTCACCAACATTCCCCTATCTCTTAGACTAAGAGATTTGTTTTCAAGGATGCTCTTGCAAACGTTGACATACCTGCCTTGTGTCTTATTCTTTAATACCGGCATCTGCATCCCTCCTCACAACTGCTAATTGCGTAATTATGAAACATGTGATATAGTACGTTTGTGCTATACTATATATGTTCCATATGTGGATTGGCTCCTGCTCCAACAGGAGTCTTTCTTTACGCTTCTTTTCCCATGCCATAGCAATTTTCCTCATAGAATTTCCTATTTGCTTTGCCTGTCAAAACTATAAGATTTGGATTAATTGCAATCATCCTTTCATTTAGCTGCTTAATTATCTTATATCCCTGTGCCCTGCTTACGCCCCAGTCCTTACAGACTTCTGCAACGTCAACATACATCTTTTTGTTCATAGGCATTCCTCCCTCCTTCGGTTCTAATTGTAAATGTGAAAGCCATTTGCCTCTATTACAAGTACTTATTTGTCCTTGTTTCATTATACTATAATATCTTTTTTGTTTTGTCAAGTACTTTTTTGTCCTTTTATTCTATTTTTTAAGTAATATTCTCTTTCATTCACACAGAAAATGTGTTACTATAAAGGAGTTAGGAGGTTGATTCACCATGACTATTGGAGCAAAAATCAGAAAAGTAAGAATGTTAAGAGGGTACACACAAGCACAATTAGGTGCTATGGTTCATCTTACCGGCGATAGAATAAGGCAATATGAAAACAATGTACGTAGCCCAAAGGAATCTAAACTCCAAGAAATTGCAGACGCATTGGATGTTAATATAAGTGCAATCAGCGAGCCTGAACTGGAACATCCTGCAAGTGTATTACACACCTTTTTTGAGTTAGAGGAACTTTTTGGACTACATGTAGAAAAAGCAGGCAATAACTATCACTTATGTTTTTCGGCTGGTGAGTTCCCTGGTGATCCGGATACTCTTATGGAATTTTTAGATGGATGGTATAACGAAAGAAAAAACTTTCAACCAGACCTCAATGATTCATCCGAAACCATTGCGGTAAAAAAACAACAATATGAAATTTGGAAGGCTAAATTTCCATATAGCGTATATGAAAAAATTAATGAACAATTTAATGTAGTGAAGGACTTCATGGATTCTGCTGATAAATTACTCGACAATACTCGGACTGCTGTTAAAACATTTTCCGAATTTTATGGACACCTGCTTGCCTTAGGAGATACTGGACTTCCAATATTTGCAAAACATAATAGCCGATATCCTTCTTTTTTCGCTACATTTACAATAAAATGTGCTGACATTCTCAATCTAAAGGGAGATGCAAAGATGAAATTTGCTGAATTCCGCAGGGATTTATATGATCTAAAAGGAATGGGATTCCGACTAGAGGAAAAAGCAAAACAAATAAATAATGAAACCTATGCTTTTTATGAAATCAACAGTCCCCAGATAGCTACACTTTGTTCCGATTACAATAAGTTGATGGAAACTAAAAAATCTCCATCGTTTGATGAAGATTTCTATAATATGGAAATCGAAGACACAATGCAAATGTTCAATATCCCAATAGAAGATTATATTCCAGCCTATAATTAGACTGGCTCTAATCCTAAAAAACTGCAAGCATTTTGCAAGCACAAACGCCGCAACCCCTTGATTTTACTGAGGTTGCGGCGTTTTTAACTCATTCAAACTCTATCGTTCCCGGCGGCTTCCCCGTACAATCATAAAGCACCCTATTCACATGCTTCACCTCATTCACTATCCTGCTAGTCACTTTCCCAAGCACTTCCCAAGGAATCTCAGCCGCCTCAGCCGTCATAAAGTCAATCGTATTCACCGCCCTCAGTGCAACCGCATAGTCATATGTCCTCTCATCTCCCATAACCCCTACAGATCTCATATTCGTAAGCGCCGCAAAATACTGCCCAAGGCTTCTGTCCAATCCAGCCTTCGCAATCTCCTCCCGGTAAATCGCATCCGCCTCCTGTACAATTTTTACCTTCTCCGACGTTATCTCTCCAACAATCCGAACCCCAAGTCCCGGTCCGGGAAACGGCTGTCTAAACACCAGGTACTCCGGAATTCCTAATTCCAATCCGGCCTTACGTACCTCATCCTTAAACAAATCACGCAGCGGTTCAATAATCTCCTTAAAATCCACATAATCAGGAAGCCCTCCTACATTATGGTGAGACTTAATCACTGCCGATTCTCCTCCCAGACCGCTTTCAACCACATCCGGATAAATCGTCCCCTGTACGAAGTAATCTACGGCACCTATCTTCTTAGCCTCTTCCTCAAAGACCCTGATAAACTCCTCGCCTATAATCTTACGCTTCCTCTCAGGTTCTTCCACGTCTTTCAACTTCTCATAAAAACGCTCCTGTGCATTTATTCGGATAAAGTTCAAATCATACGATCCATTCGACCCAAATACCGCTTCAACCTCATCTCCTTCATCCTTACGAAGAAGTCCATGATCTACAAATACACATGTCAGCTGCTCTCCAACTGCCTTCGAAAGCAAAACAGCCGCCACTGAGGAATCCACTCCACCGGAAAGTGCGCAAAGCACTTTCCCGCTGCCAACCTTCTCACGAATCGCTTTCACAGAATTCTCTACAAAAGAACCCATGTTCCAGTCACCAACACACCCGCACACTTGAAATACAAAGTTGGAAAGCATCTTCGTTCCTTCCTGCGTATGAAGTACCTCAGGATGAAACTGAAGCGCATACAGATTCCGGTCCGCATTTTCAACCGCAGCCACCGGACAGTCCGTCGTATGCGCAGATATTGCAAATCCCGGTGCTGCTTTTGCAATATAGTCATTATGGCTCATCCAGCAGATCGTTTTCCCGGATACCCCCATAAACATTTTAGAACTCGTATTCACATCAACTTCGATTCTCCCGTATTCCCGAACCGGTGCGTTATCAACCTTTCCTCCCAGTAAATGCATCATCAATTGGGCGCCATAACAAATTCCCAAAACTGGAATACCCAATTCAAATATTTCCTTAGAATAAGTCGGTGATTCCGCTCCATAGCAGCTATTTGGACCGCCTGTCAAAATAATTCCCTTAGGATTCATCTCTTTAATTTTATTGATATCGGTTTTATAAGAATAAATATCGCAATATACGTTGCATTCACGCACGCGCCTGGCTATTAACTGATTATATTGTCCGCCAAAATCCAACACAATGACTGTTTCTCTTTTCACACATCTTCCTCCAATGTTCCTGGAATACAAAATGAAATCTTTGCCCTGATTCATTGATCTCAACACCTCCGGCAAATAAAATCACTTAAACTAAATATAGCAATTTTCATTATAAGATATCCTCTTCTAAATGACAAGAGCATATTTTTAGATATAGTTGTTAATATCCTTCCAGTTCTCCAGCAGATTTTCCAGACGATACGAGGCATTCGCCGGGCTGCTGGAAGGCAGTTGTGCAATATCTCTCCCTGCTTTTTCATACAGATATTTTTGATATAATTGATATGCTTTCTGACCATTGGCATAGATCTGCTTAATCGGTGCGTAATCCAGAATGACAGATATATCCACGGGTATCACATTTTTAATAGAACTGTCACTTGACCCCACTATATCGCAGCTTGCTATTACATCCCAGATAGCAATATGGTTTCTAAGTAAAAATGCTTTCTTCTGGTCGACAGTATCCGGAAGTATATCTTCTGTTAATGCTGTAAGTATTCTCCAAAACCGGTTTTGGGGATGTCCGTAGTAAAAATGATTTTCCCTTGACTTAACAGATGGAAATGTACCTAATATTAATACTTTCGAATTTTCATCAAAAACCGGTTCAAAAATATGTGACAGATTTTTGTATTCTCTCAATATTCTTTCCTCCACTTGTGCCCTTTTATGTATAAAAGAAACTTTTATCCTGATTATAATGAAAGTTTCTATCTAAATCAACACATTTAAAGAACCACTCAGAATTTACCGAGTGGTTCCTTAGCCTCAAATATTCAGTTTGCTGAACTTTTGCTTCGCTCTCTACCGTATTGTCTGGTGCAGATATTTCTCCCTCGTTGCCAGTCCTCCCCGTATATGACGCTCTGATTTGTTGATGTCCAGTACTCTTCTCGCTTGCCTTGCCAGTGCTGGATTTATCTGAAGAAGTCGTTCTGTCACATCTTTATGTATGGCTGTCACAAATCAGAACGGTTTCATCTAAGCCTAAATCATCCAGTAAACGTAAATATATATCAACGTTTCCATCATGGTCAACTTCGATTTTCTGAATGATTTGCTTTAACTGTTCATTGGTCATATCCTGGACGGAGGAAATGTCCTCAATATTTTTAAAGGTCTTTTGAATAATCAATTCCAGTTGATCGCCTTTGCTTAGATTATATTCTACCAAACGTAGTTCAGCTTCTAACTTGTCCAACTCTGATTTGATACTTCCTGCCTTTTGATTCAATTCTTCCCGACTGATTAAATCATCGGTGTACATGTCCATGTACTTCTGCTTTGTTCGTTGGAGTTTGACTAACTGACTTCTCAAGTCCTTTTCCTGAATCTCATTTTCATTCTGCCCTTTATAGGCTTTGGTGAACTCTCTCAGAACATAACTTTGAATATCGCTTTTCTTTTGTAACAAATCTTGAAAATAGCTTTCTAATGTTTGGACTAATTCTTCCTCATCTATCTTAATCTGGTTCGGGCAACTATCTGCTCCTTTGCCATTGTGCCCGGAACAGACCCAACGGATATAGGTATTCTTATAATTCCGAACAATACGCCGGAACGACCATCCGCAGTTTTTACATTTAATAAGAGTGCTGAACAGATATTTATTGCTCTGACGTTCTTTCTTAATGTTAAAGATACTCTGCCGGGAACTTAATATCTTTTGTGCTTTTATGAATTGCTCTAAACTGATAATATTCAGTTCCGGCTTGTCGGTTATCATCCATTCATCCTCTGCTTTCTCTACTCGTATTCCAGTCAAAAAGTCGGTTATTTCCTCCTTTCCGTTTACTACCTTACCTATATAGATTTCATTAGTTAGAATCCGGCATATGGCATTTTGACTCCATTTGCAGTTACGTTTTGTCTTAAGGTTACGGTCGTTGAGCATATTGGCAATTTTCAATGCCCCATATCCCTCCTCGGTGTACCAATCGTAAATCTGCCGGACAATCCTTGCCTCTTCTTTGTTAATCGAAAGATTGAAGTAATCACCGCTTATTTTATCATAGCCATAGACAAAGTTAGGAACTCGTCCTTTTTCAGCGTTGAGCTTCTTACCAAATTTAACACGTTTTGATGTGTTCGCACTTTCCTCTTGCGCCAGTGCTCCGAAAATGGTCAGAACAAATTCCGAGTTACCTAAGACGGTCATATTAGCGGTCAGGAAGGTTGTTTCAATTCCCAATGCCTTGAGGGTTCGGATACTTTGCAGAAAGTCCACGGTATTACGGGCAAAACGGGAAATGTCCTTTACTACCACCATATCGAACAGCCCTTGCTTTGCATCACGCATGAGTTTCAAGAACTCCTTACGGTTCTTTATCTTCGTGCCAGAGATACCCTCATCGGCATATAAACTGACTAAATTATGTCCATTCTTCTCAGTAAACTCACTAAAAAACTTCTTTTGGGTTTCCAAACTATTTAATTGGTCTGATGTATCGGTCGATACCCGACAATATGCCGCTATGTTCACTCTGCTTCACTCCTTTGTCTAAATCTTAGTATGTGTAATAACTATTCTGTTATGCACAAAGAGAACCACTCACACGGAATGGCTCTCCTTTGCTTTCTTTGTTTGACTCGCCATCTCTTGTAATACTTGCTCTAACTTTGCTTGATTGGCTTTCACCAATATCCTTGCTATGTATTCGGCTGTCTCACACGCTTCATTCGGATTATGAAAACGATAATTCAATTTTGCCTGCTTCATCTACTCCGAATCACCCCCGACCTTCTGAACCTCTTTGTCCATTTGTATGAAAATCGAGGGGGAAATAGTCCAACTTTCTTAATAAGATTTCACATCCTTTCTATACTTTTTTCAGTTAAAGAAAAAGAAGCCTACACTTATTAAGGTAAAAATTTGATGTTTTGATAGCCTATTAGAAAGAAAAATCTCAAAATTTGCAACGGCAAGATACGCATTTTGTAATACAAACTGCAAATCTCGTTAGGGGAAGCCCCTAAAACCCCTTAAATGACAGCAGATTCGGCTGATTTGCTGTCACCTAAACACCGGATATTTTTATTATTTCAGAGCAAGTGACAGCACTTTTGGTGTTTTTGCTGTCACTTTTCCAGCTCGACTTTGCTCTTTTGGCGATGATGACATCACTTTCGTGGGGTTTGCTGTCACCTCAAATTTGGGAAATAGCATCATTTTCCGGCTTTTTGATGTCACCTTTTCATCTCTATTTTGGGGAGTGATATCACTTTCCGCCTTTTTGATTTCTCCGTAGTTTATGCCTCTATGATTCCAAGTAAATTTCCTCAGCTGATTTCTGCGCTCTCTGTAACTCTTCAATTGCTTTAGTGACATCTTGAAACAATAAACTATACATTTCTTTATATTTAGCAATTGTATCTTCTGCTTCTCCCTCTCGTTCGATTTCTTTTGCTAATTTGAATCCTGCCTGTAAGCCTAATTCCATATATACATATTCATACTCAATTATAACTTCGTTGATAACTCTATATAATTCTGAAGTTTCTTCAGCCTCATCATACTTTTTTACTATACTGTTCCATTTCTCGTAAGCCTTTTTCAAGCGAACTTCGTAACTTTTTGCAGAATAACTATCTTCATTGACTCCGTACAGAAAATATTCCCGCAATGATTGAATGCTCGCCCTTTTAAGTGTTTCATTTAAATATCTCATATTATCCTCCAATTAACGTTATACGGTTATATTATTATTAATTTCTTCCAAAGTCAACCATATACCGTTAACTTTATTATGCTGTATCTCTTATACTGTTTTTAACCGCACATGGTTAGCAAAAAGGGGGATATTATGACTTATTCAGACGCTATCATTAAAAGACTTTCGGAATTATGCACGGAAAGGAATATTACGATTAATAAACTTTCCACCTTATCAGGTATAACACAATCAACAGTTGATAATATCATGAAAGGGGTTACTAAGAATCCCGGCTTAAAAACTTTACATAAATTGGCTGTTGGATTAGATATGACAGTTTCTGAATTATTAGATTTTCCCGAAATGAATGAGGCCGTCTTTGAGGATGAGTAATAACTTCATTCAATCTTTATACCTACTCACTAAGATTAATAAAAATAGACTTGTCCGCCAATAATTAAATAATCACTAACGGACAAGTCAATTCTTCATTGTTATAATAATACCTGCATCTTTTGCTTATCATATTTTTCTTGCAGAGCCATACATTCTTCGAAGTCATTCAAATATAATATTAAGTCCTTCAAAAGAATAAGTTCTGAAATATATTCATTTGTATTTTTTAAACCGCTTTCCACATCCTCAACAAGACCATCCAGAGAGTATTTATACTCAAGAACATTAGGATCCGATACAAATCCTTCCTTACTCTGTTCTATAAGGATCAAAGTTCTCTTGCTTCTCTATTTGAAATGCTTCCATTTTCCCGCACGTAATCCAAAATCATTTTTTCTCTATTGACTTTTATCGGCTTTTTATCGGCTTTTATCGGCTTTTTATCGGCTTTTCTATAGAGATTTACCCTAAAAGTATCACCAATCTCCTGAAACTCCGGCTCTGTTAATCCATATTCTTTAGCCCTATTCATAATCCTACGAATTCCAGTTCCCCATGATTCAACAATCTCCATCCGGCTAAACACTTCGGCAATCGCCCGATTTCTAATTTTAGACCGCCCATTCATGGCTTCTTCAAGTGTGAGTCCACCATAAAGCATACCAGGAGATGTTACTTCTACTCTATCATCATAGACAGCCACCTGCACACACGAATTATCCATATAGTTTCTGTGACATACCGCATTCACAATCATTTCACGGATTGCTCCTATCGGCAGTTCATAAAAATCTTTTCTTACAATTCCTTCAATTTCTGCTCCCAGATTTATATGCCGCAGCACAAATTGATACGCACTTTCAATCTGCTCATACAACGCACCACTATATTCTTTCTTATCAATAAAAATATCCCTTTCAGTTCCTTTAAATAAAGCACATTGAATTTTAGAAAATCGAAAATAATTACTGGTAAGCAGTACAAAGGAATTAGTAGCCATTATCTCTCCTTCTGTCTGCTTCAAAACTTTCCAATTCAACAGATGTTCTTTCGTCACATCCCGTACTGCCTTCTTATCTTCATCTGTAGTGGCAGAATCAATCATATACTGTTTAATATCCCTGCATAACCGATTCACAGCATCCCCTGTAACATTCAGTTTACAACTCGTCATTTTCCAGCGACTTTACAACACCGCCGATCCGCTCTCTGACCTTGCGCACCTCCATCACTTTCCATGCTTCTAACAGCGGTATAAAGTCCGCACTTTCTGTTTCCCTGATTTTCTCTAAGACATCAAATACAACCTGACGGTTAACATCTTTCATTTTAAAAATAACTCTCGCATTTTTCTCTTCCACATCTCGGCAAAATCGCTGAAACAATTCTTCTGCAAAAGTTTGCCGCTCTATTTCCCATCCCTTTTCAGAAAATACCAACATCGGCAGCCTTCCATTATAATTAATCCGCAGATAATCTTTTCGTATCATCCAGTCTACCCGATGTGAAATTTCTTCCATTATAAGCTCTTTATAAAACCCGTAAACAGGGCAATCCTGCAGTCCATACTCTAATACTTTCTTATCTTTAGAGCCTTTCAAAATCTTCACCAACATACTTCTTCCGCCAGTGGTAATCAATTCATCTGCCCCACGCAAAATTGCACTGATTTCCTCATCACTTAGATTTCTGATGTTTCCTGAATCTAATGAATACCATATCCTTGGCTTTCTCCTGCTCATAGATTCTCCTTTATTTAAAATCCTGCTTTTCTGAGTTCATCCATCATTGCCGGACGCCGGTAATATGCCTTCCATTCATTTGCTATTTTAACCGCCATTTCTTTTCCATCCGGATAGGATTTTAATTTTTTCAAGTATCTTATCAATTCTTTATAGCGTTTCCTGTCCGATACAACATCCGCTTGTTTCCTTATATAAGCAGCATAAGTATCTCTTACTTGTTCCGGAAATTTCTTCTTAAGCACTTTTTCATATTGATCTAATAAAAATATTGAGCCTCCTTCGGCAACCTCATTGAGTAATCTTTCATACATTCCTTCCGCTTCCAAAAGAGGATATCTGATCTGCCATCCGGTTTTCCCTTTCAAAATGTTTTCCCTGTGAATTTCCCATTCTCCCGGTTCGCAAATGCCTTTCAGTTTATTTGCATACTCCAGATTGTCCTGTCTGCATGAAAATACCTGAAAAATCAGTTCCTCTTTATACTCTTTATTCATTTTTGTCATATCATACAACGTAATCAGCTTTGCGCTATATTGCGCTACCAGACCCGGATATTCCTTATCGAGCACCTTGCTCTCATTCAGTACCTGGATTGCCTTAGAAATTTCTCCCTTCTCCATGAACTCTTCAATTTCTAATCTTCTTACTGTCGAAAACCTTCGATTCTTTTCTTTATACTTCTGGATTTCTTTTTTCGAATAACCCAATTTATTCATGATTTCCAGCCGTTTTAATATATTATTTTCATAACCATACTGGACACTGTACCAGTTACCGCAGTCGGTTTTCTCCTTTGCCTTATCAATCATTTCGTCCAGCATTTGAAGTTTTTGTTCAAGCAACTCTCTATCCTGAAATTCATTCATCAAAAAATCACTGATATAATCCTCCATATAATCGATAACTGTACCATCAGCCTGATGTTTCTCAAACCACTGAAACATTCTTTTCTTATCTGATTCAGTACACTTCTTAAGAATTTGTTTCCAAAACTCATAACAGGTATTTGCTGCCATTGTGGTACCACCGGCTGAATCATCTATATCCTGGTTTCCGATTGTAATAAAAACATGATTTGCCAGTTCAAAAGCCTGCATATAGCATGCTCTGTCTATCATTGTCTGTACGTTATTGTAAAGGAACTCTTCCATAGCAGAAATATAATCCCCTGCATTTCGCCAATCAACAAAACCGCCCCGGTCAGAGTAACGATATGCGATGCCATCTATCTCTTTTTTCAGGCTTATTATCTGCCTTTCACTCACTGATGATGAAAACTTAAGCAGAATATGATTTCTGAGGCTTTCGCTTTCTTCCGCCAGCTGCTCCAGAATACTCCGCAACTCGTTTTCCGGAATTTTTTCAATTACTTCTTTTAGCTCCTGTTTCGACTCAAGGCTTTTATCACCAGCTTTTGTCCCATGCGCAGCTTCTTCTTCCGCATATAGTACTGCCGCCATATGCTTACAGTAATTACCATCCTTTGCATAAGGGCAATTGCATCGCATATCGTAGATTCTTCCATCCTTTATTCCTATACCCACCTCATAGTCTTCACTTCCAATTACAGCAGCGCTAAACCCTTTTTCATTCCACTGTATACTTTCAACCGCACTCATCTCATAGTAATTCAGCCCGCGCTCTAAAATATGAGGTCTAAATAAATCCTTCCAGTTGTCCATATGCCGCTCACTCTCCCAACTTATGCTTCTTGAACTACTAATTTATATAAGGTCGTACACTTCCGGCTTCTCGTTTAATCCTACACGGTTGTAAGCGATAGCTGCCGCACCATAAAATGCCAACCCAAGCGAGTGGGTGGGCGTATGGAAACAGGCGGCGGCTTGCGCAATTGGGTTGTCATCCAGTTCCCGTGCGGCGGCATGGCATTCATTGAGTATGATATTTTTGACTTCGGGCAGCTTTTTTTTGCCATCAAACCAATCGCGGGAAGCGTTAAGCGCCATACGCGGGCGGTGATCACATTTTTCGTAGTTTCGGCATATCATTTAATTCCTCTCTTGTATCGTAACCCGCACAGTATCGCCGGATTGTTTGTCGATTTTGGCGCGAATATCTTTTAGAATCCCTATCACATAGCAAATTGACCCATCCGAATTTTTCACACCCCTGTTGACAACGCTCCCGTCATATGGCTCGTCGTCGAATGTGGCATGGACTTTTACCCGCCCTTTGCCGAACTCTGCCCGGATGTCATATGGAAACGGCACATACGCGCCGCCTCTGTCGGAAGTGGCAGATTGAATTTTTGCATTATATTGATAAATTTTCTCGTTCATTTCGCGTTATACCCCCTTCCCATATAAGCATCGCCCGATTGTAGTTCCTCAAGCATCTGTGTAAGCCGCTTTTGGCGCGTTTCCTCTCGCTTGCCGCGAGTAATCCATCCGATGTAATCGTTGCGCTGATAAGGCGGACGGGCGCGATAGCGCTCCCAAAGCCCGCTCTCATCAAGAGCGGCGGCTACATAGTCGGGAATATCATAGACCCGCCGTGTCATTTTGCTTGTATCCATGTCTTGATTATTTTTGTTTCCACCCTTGACCGCAGCAACCCGCCAATGCGTAATTTCCTCTATGAGGTCATACGGTATCGGTTTACTCAGCGGTAGTTGAATAGTGCCTTTGGCAGTCTTGTACCCGGTCAATTTATCAGCGAAAACCGTGGTCGCCTCGCCGCCGGGGAAGATACTGATATGTTTCTTAAACGCCGCAAAGTGAATAAGGTTTTCACCCTGCCAGAACGTTGGCATCTGCCACGACATCTTCTCCGTCGCTTCAGGCGCTGCGGCGCGAATGGTATCACGAATTTTATTTAGAATCGACTGCACCTCTTCCGATTGTTCGGAAATGTACCGGTCGATTGTTTCAATTTTACCGCAGTAATGGTCTTGATTTGTATTCTTGAATTCTCGCTTGCATTTAGGACATTTCCACATTGTCTATAACACCACCCTCAATTTTCTTATCATCCAATACCATCAACGAGCCTTTTACAGCAACAATCACTCTCCCACTTTATACTTCACCAGCTTACCGCCTCCAACCTTCTCCAGCAATCCTTTTTGTGTCATTTCACGCAATAATACAATTGCTGTCGCCTGCGATACTCCGGCAGCCTGTTCTATATCCTTCCGCACAATAAATTCATTACTGTCAAACAATCTTAACACCAGCTCTTCCCGCTTAGTAACAGAAGAATTCTCTCCTGCTATTTTACTCATTTTCTTCTCAGCATAAAAATTCCGATTCGGCAAAATAATCTTAAAGGCATTGTCTGCCACGTCAAGCCGGGGCTGTTTAACCTCCTCTTCATAATTTTCCATAATCTTCGGAAGTCCGGTTCCATATGCTTCAATTAATTTCAGCCGGTAAAAGACATTCGCAAGATTCTGATTCCGCAAGATAGATACTCCTATCAAAATATCATCCAGGGTCATTCCTTTGACCAAGCCGCCTACCGTAACAAATTCGATTCTGTCATCAAAAAGGCTAATCAGGGTACTGGCACTAAACGAGTAATCACGATGAATAATTGCATTAAGCAGAGCCTCCCGCAATGCTTCTTCTGGATAATCTTTTCGATCAATCCTTTCAAGTCCTTTAAACTCAGCCCGCGTCCGGTTATAACGCTCCATATATTCATAAGCTTCTTCCACCTGTCCTAACAGCGAACCCGAAAATTCTTTTCTTTCCTTAAATACAGTTTTTTTGCTTCCTTCAAATATCGCCAGCTTAATTGTATGTTGGCACTGTTCTGATAATAATAACGCCAGGTTCGTATATGTGCCATCCAGTCCCACCAACCCTAAAGAAACTTTCTGCTCGTCTCCGAACGCTATTTTCTTTTTCTTAAAATAAGCTGCCGTCTCCACAAAGGTAAGTTGCTGTTGAAGCGCTCTTGCTGTTTCATAGCAATCACCACTCGTTTCCTTAATCATGTCCCGAATCACAGTCTCTGTTGCCGGAACTGTTGATGCGCCCTGCCGCACATAGACTCCTTCCGGGCGTAGTCCTTTCTTCCCAATATAGTATGGCCTTGCCGTTCCTCTTTGTATTGCAGCGACTACTACTGTTTTGTTTTCTATCTCTTCAATATCACATTCCACAAAGAGCGTAACGTCCGGACGTATCGCGTCTCGTACTGCATTAGTCATTCGCAAAATCGTATCATCTGCATCCGACACTCCCACCGCTGTGCCATCATCCTGAATTCCTATATAAATCGTTCCGCCATCAGAATTTGCAAAGGCAACTACCGTCTTTTTTATATCGTCTGTATATTCTCTTTTAAACTCAATCGTTTTACTTTCATTCATTTTGCATCCCTCATAATTCTTTCTAATGATTATTCTAATGCTTCTGATGATTATAATAATCATTATATCATCATTAAGATACTTGTCAATATTCGAGCGTGCAAAATCATTCGACAAATTCTCCATTCTCTCCCCTTAAACAGAAAAAGTGGATGCGCCATTAATTAACACATCCACTCTGTAACTCGTCTATTCCCATGGCTTTCCGCACCCTTAAGCTATCTCCCACACTAACCGTTCTACATTGTTACAACCATATGTACCGTACTCTTGCTAATACCAAATTTTTTCGCAGTCTGACGAACGGTAGCATTTTGCTCTATGATATACGATGCAATTTCAATTGCCCTTTCCTCAATATATCCTTTCAAGGAAATCCCCCTGCATTAACGTGTTTTTACATTTTATGCAGCAGGAAAGCTCCTTATTCTTAGCACTTTAGAAAAGGATATAAAATAAATCCCGGCTCTATGCTCTTGCCCTTTTATTTTCGGGATCATACCAGATTCTGTCAACGATTTTGGCCGGAGTATTGTTCACAAACACAAAGGAATGGGGCAGGTTTCATAGAAACCATGCCCCACGCCTGATACAAGAAATTATTTTATTGAAAATTCTACATACTCATTACTGAATTCACAATCTACATGAATACGATATTTCCCTGCTGTAAACAACGACCTGTCATAATAAGTGGATAATCCAAGCGTTTTGCTAACACTTGTTTTTGGCGGAATATTATAAGCCACACATGTAAAAGCGTATCCCTCTTTTGCTTCCAGCATTTCCCACTTGCCGTCTTCAAATTTTTGAACGAAAAATCCATCTCCATAATAAATATCTTTTTTTGATGCGTTTGACAATTTTACTCTTACAGATAAATCAGATTCTGATATATTTATTTTTACCACTGATAATTTTGAAGTCTTCCCGTTGTATTTTTTATAGGTCTTTCCTTCTTTAATTGTTACTTTACACTTATAGACCTTACCATTCACTTTTGCTTTGATCGTACACTTTCCGGTTTTATTTCCAGTCCCTATACTAACTACCTGGTTCTTTTTTCCCGATGTACTATATATTTTAACAATCTTTTCATTTGATGAATACCAGGATACTTTGGCGGAAGCATTCTTTATTTTGATCCTGCTGCTTTCATTCGTATACATAGTAACATTTTCTTTTGAGATTTTTTCTATTTGCTTTGCATGAACTTCTTTCACTGAAAAAAACGGAAAAATCAGTAAAGCCATGGCTAAAACAATTGCATAGGTAAAAAAATTTCTCTTATTCATTTACATTCTCCTCTACTCAATTTTATGAAAATCTTATAATAAACGGGGATTTGATTTATATCTGAATTTTACCATAAAACATTGTTTTAATCAACATTATTACTTACTTAAATTTCCTTATTTTTTTCAGGATAAAATTTGTCCGGCGGGCTTAATCAAATATCAACTTCATATCATACCATACGGCACCCCCATGCCCGGAATCTGCCACTCCGTAATTTATAAACCCAAACCGTTCATAATAGTGAACCATATGTTCCTTGCAAGTCAATATCACTCCTTTTCTTCCTCTGTCTTTTGCCGCCTGAATATACCGTTTAACCAATTTTCCTGCAATTCCATTCCTACGGTAGCCCGGCAGGACATTTAAACCAAAAAAAGCTTGATAATCTCCTTCCGGTTCGTGCAGCTCTGTATTGTGATACAACTCATCGTTCAATATGGGGCTTTTGGAATTACACCCATTAATAAAACCGGCTATCTTTCCATCTACCTCTGCCACAAAAAAATTTTCCGGAAATACATGGATTCTCTTTAGGACTTCTTCTTTTGAGGCTGCCTCTTCAGGAGGAAAACAGATAGATTCAATCGCAGCTAATTGTTCTCCCTCTCCTGCTTTTACATTTCTTATAATAATATGTTCCATTTTTTATGGCTCCTTACCAGTCAGACTGTTTACCAGTTTTTCAAAGGACTCCTCAAATCTTACATCATCCTCCGGCGTTCTTTTTGCCGGACCTTTTAAATGATTTTTAGAAGAAGACCTGCGTGCTTTTTTTGACAAATGCCGCTCCATAAGCATCTGATCTATATTATCATTCGTATACCACCGACCGCTCTGATGAATACCATAAGCTCCTTTTCCAAGTATCATTGCCGCTACCCCATAGTCCTGGGTGACCGCAATGTCACCATGCATGCAGCGGTTTACCAGGGCAAAATCAACTGCATCCGCACCTGCCCCAATTACCGCAATCTCACTATAATCCGAATGCAGCACATGGTTCGTGTCGCAGAACAAAAGCACCGGCACCTGATATTTCTTTGCAATCTTCTCTACCTGCCGTACCACCGGGCAGGCATCTGCATCAACCAATATCTTCATATAAGCGTTTCCTTTCATCTTTCAATTATCAGACTTCTGCAAAATCTTATGTTTTCATATCAATTAGAGTCCTTTAAAATGTTTTCAAAAACACCCATTGCTGAGCAAGCACCTCAATCAGTCTGCTCCCTTATATTTTGTCTTTTCAGAAAGTCCAACTTAGTCTCAGAAATAAAGATGGCTATAAAGATCAGCAAAAATCCCAACACTAACCGCCCCGTCAGCTTTTCTCCATACAACAACACTGAGAAAAACACCCCAAATACTGCTTCCAGACTCATGATTACCGATGCCGCTGCCGGGTGGGTATATTTCTGCCCGACTATTTGCAGCAGCAGACCCAATGCCGTACACCCTATCGCAAGATACAAAATGGCGCCTATGCCTGCCCCTGAAATTACCGATGGCTGTGTTTCAAACAGCAGTGTGGCTGCCCAGGATAAAACCGCAGCAACGGCAAATTGTAAGATGGATATTAATACAGGATCTTTATCACTTGCAAGCTTTGCCACCATCACCATATGCAGCGCATAAAAAAAGCCTCCCAGTATGGTCAGTGCATCTCCTCTTCCTATTGAAAATCCTCCGGTAAGTGAAACCAGACCGATTCCTGCCAGGCATAGAAAAGCCGCTGTAATATTATAAATATCCGGTTTGTCCTTATCTGCCGCCCAAAACAAAAATGGCACAATCACACAGTAAATACCCGTTAAAAATGCATTTTTCCCCGGAGTTGTATCTGTAATACCAATGGTCTGACTTGCATATGCCAAAAAAAGGCAAAGACCGATAATAATTCCCGGTACGATATATTCTCTTTTCAGGTTTTTTAGCCTCTTATGAAAAACAAGTGCCAGTAAGATACTGCCGATCGTAAAACGCACAGCAAGCAGGAAATTAGGCGGTATGGTGTCTACCGTATCTTTTACCATAAAAAAAGAACTGCCCCAGATCAGCGCTGCCAAAAAAAGGCCGCTTTTCGCACCGATATCTATTTTTTTCTGTTTTTTCACCATTTTTCTCCTCTTAAAATTTTAGAACACCTCGGCTTTTCTAAATGCCGGCTTTATCCTGAACGGATCAGGTTTTCTCAATAATGGTACCCGCACGATATGCTTCCAGCAGGCATTCCAACTCATTTATCGTACTCTTTAATTCCTTTCCTATGTCTGTGTCGGCTACCAGCCTTCGGCGCATTGCCCGTTCCACCACCATACTTTCCGAATGAATGTCCGTCTCATTTACGATTGCATCCTCCATTGATATGAATGGTTCATGTGCCACCAGACGAAGCCCATATGAGTTATACACCAGTGTATAGCCTGCAATACCTGTCACCTTCTGATAAGCCTTTGAAAACCCTCCATCGATGATTAGAAGCTTTCCATTGCACTTGACCGGAGTTTCTCCTTTGGTAAGCCTAACCGGCATGTGCCCATTGATAATGTGCGAATCATCGGCATCTAATCCAAACTCCTCCAAAATAAGGTTTACCGTATTTTCGTGTTCAATATAGGTATAATAGGGATTCTTCCCTTCATTGTGGGTCACTTTATCTTTTATCAGGCAGCGTTCCAATGTCGCCATCTTATCCTTCCCAAACACCGGAGAATTCCCATTGCTCCAAATGTACCACAAAATATCCTGTCCTTTCGCACGTTCTTCCAGATCTATGACCGAATAATAACCTTTTCGCGCATAAATTTCCAGAATTTCATACAGTGCCTTTCCGCTGTACTCTCTTCCAAACACATTTACCTTTTTAAATGTACCGTCTTCATTCAGCGGTACGCAGCCGTGATACAGCAGATTGGAATTGAATACCTTATAAAGACTTCCGTGAGAAAACAGAAAACGCACATGCCGCTGCAATTTCTCACACTTTTCAAAAGATGACTGCAGACGGTCCATAACTTCTTTCTCCTCAGCAGAAAGTTCATAAGGATGCTTCGGGTCGATGGTCGGAAAATTCGTATCTTCCAGTGGATATTCTTTTCCTTCTACTATAATAGTACCCTTTTTAAAATCAATTTTATCCAGCAGAAGCCGATCCTGCATTTCGAAATCCCGGCGGCGCATGATTACCTGTCCTTCCAGTTTAAACTGGATAACAGCAATTGCTTTCTGCATCCTGCAGTCCCATTCCAGATCCTTTGTATTATACTCATTTAAATTATAATTGATTTTAAAACAATGGCATTTGTCATTGCCATAAGTGCTCATGGCAAAATTGGCAAGCGGAATCAAATTGATTCCATAGCCGTCTTCCAGCATATCAAGATTACCATAACGGGCTGCTATCCGGATGGCATTGGCAATGCAGGCCTGATGCCCTGCTGCTGCCCCCATCCATAATATATCATGATTTCCCCATTGAATATCTACAGAATGATAATCCATCAACCGATCCATAATAATATGCGGCCCGGGTCCCCGGTCAAAGATATCTCCGATAATATGAATATGATCTATGACCAGCCTTTGGATCAGATTACTTAATGCAATGATAAATCCTCTGGCACTTCCTATTCGAATAATGGTATTGATGATGGAATTATAATACGCTTCTTTGTCCTGAATCTCTTCCTTTTCCGTAATCAATTCCTCAATCACATAAGAAAAATCTTTGGGAAGCGCTTTGCGTACTTTCGAGCGGGTATATTTGGAAGCCACCCGTTTACAAATCTGGATCAAACGATGCAGTGTAATCTTATACCAGTCTTCTAAATGCTCCTCACTTTTCTCTACCATATCCAATTTCATTTTGGGATAATAGATTAAAGTAGCCAGGCTTTTTTTGTCCCGGCTACTCAACGTATTCCCAAATTCTTCATTAATCTTTCGGCGTACGGAACCCGAACCATTTTTCAATACGTGAAGAAACTGTTCATATTCTCCGTGTATATCTGTCATAAAATGTTCCGTACCTTTTGGAAGATTCAAAATGGACTGAAGGTTAATGATCTCTGTGGATGCCAAAGCCACCGTTGGATAAAGTTTCGCAAGGTTTTTCAAATACTTAATATCATAAGCCCATGCCATTTAAACATCCCCCTTCTCTTCTATTTTCCGTCTATCACATCTCCCATACCATAAAGCCCGGCTGGTTTTCCGGCCAGAAATTTGCCCGCCTGGACAGCTCCTTTGGCAAAAATGGCCTTGGAATATGCCGTATGGCTGAATGTGACCACCTCGTCAGTTCCTGCGAAGATGACATCATGCTCTCCAACGATACTGCCTCCTCTGACCGCAACTACACCGATTTCTTTCTCCTCCCGGGCTTTACGTTCACGGCTTCTGTCAAAGTTAAAGGAATAGGCATTGCCTAAAGCTGAGTTCATGCTTTCGGCCATGGCAATTGCCGTTCCGCTTGGCGCATCCACTTTATGTTTATGATGTTTCTCCACAATCTCCATATCAAAACCGGCCGGAGCCAATACCTTTGCTGCCGACTGCAGAAGTTTCAGCAGCATATTTACTCCAAGTGACATGTTCGCCGACTTCAATATCGCAATTTCTTTTGATGCCTCGGAAATTTTCCAAAGCTGCTCTTCCGATAAACCGGTGGTGCATAATACAACAGGAAGCTTTTTCTCCACGCAATAGTCAAGCAGTGTATCGGTTGCTTTTGCGGAAGCAAAATCAATCACCGCATCTGCTTCTACATCACAGTCCCAAATATTAGTAAATACAGGATATGCATTCTCTTTGTTATCGAAAATGTCAATACCGGCTGCCATCTCGGCTTCCGTATCTTCCTTTACTAACTGAGAAATGACCTGCCCCATTTTTCCATTACAACCGTGCATTATTAATTTTATCATATTCTACTCCTATATTTTCAATTATGCCAAAGTCAATCCAAAATCCACCATCGCCTTTGCCAGTTTCTCCGTATTTGATTCTTCCAGTTCTGTTAGCGGTGCACGCAGCGAACCTACCTCTTTTCCCATCAGATTCATTGCTTTTTTTACCGGGATTGGATTTACTTCGCAGAACAGGGCATCATTCAAAGGCATTGCCTTTAGCTGTAACGCACAGCTTTCCTGCGTTTTCCCTTCCAGATATAATTCCACAATATCATGGGTCTGTTTCGGTGCCACATTGGCCAATACGGAAATGACGCCTATACCCCCAAGAGATAACAGCGGTACAATCTGATCATCATTTCCGGAATACAAGTCTATGCATCCGTGCGCCAGGTGCATTAATTTTGCAACCTGTGAAATATTACCGCTGGCTTCTTTGATCCCTACAATGTTCTCCACATTCCCTGCAAGCGCCGCGGCTGTTTCCGGTTGGATGTTGCAGCCGGTTCTGCCTGGTACATTGTACATGATAATCGGTATATTTACGGACTCTGCTATCGTCGTGTAATATGCGGTCAGTCCTTTTTGCGTTGCCTTGTTGTAATATGGTGTCACCACCAGCAAAGCATCCGCACCGGCTTTTTGAGCCTCCTTTGAAAGGTAGACAGCCGTTTCCGTACAGTTAGATCCTGTACCCGCTACTACCGGAATACGTTTTGCCACCTTCTCTACGGTATACCTGATTACATCCAGATGCTCTTCATGAGACAATGTAGATGCTTCTCCCGTGGTTCCGCAGATGATAATTGCATCAATGCCATTTACAATCTGCTCTTCCAGAATCTCTCCCAGTTTTTCGTAGTTCACTTCTCCATTGGCTTTCATCGGTGTTACGATTGCTACTCCGGCTCCAGTAAAAATTGCCATATCCTTCTCCTCCTTTTTCCGGAAACATTGTTTTGAAGTTTCTATATGCAGCGGCAATCCTTTTTGTCGGTACATATAATTTGTCAGGTCTGGCATCCATCTAAAGAAACACGACTTTTTGAATCGTATAAAAGGGGCAGCTCAGATGAGCATGCCCCTAAAGAATTCGTTAATCAATATAGTTTATTCTTCAGATAGCTCCCCATCGAAATTCGATGACAGTCATACAGTTATTCACTGAATGCCCAAGAATGCAGCTACAGGTACTACATCTTTCGGCGTCTTTCCCTTTCTCTCATCTTCTGCTGTGCCTGAACACATCCAATGAACTACTCTTGAAAAACGCAACCTCTACTAAAAGACTATTTAGTTGACTCAACTATAACATTATAAAAAAATCTTGTCAATGACTGTTTTTTTATTTTTTCCTTACCATTTCCGTAACTCCATCCACCACGTCCCAAAGTTCCTGACAATTGTAGATACCGGTCAGGAACAGTTCTGCATTATCATCCTTAATATCGATCAAGTTCTTGATATCCTCCATAGAAATAATTCCATATTCAATGAGTCCCAAAACCTCGTCCAATATAAGCACGTCGCATTCTTCCGTAATCAATACCTTTTTTGCAAAGTTAAAACCATTTTTCAGGTTTTGAATTTCTTCTTTTTTTTCATGATTAGACAGGCTCTCAAAAGCCCCTGACGTCTTTTCGAAACGGAAAAGTTTAATCTCCGGTTCCAAACGCTTGATAAAACTGATTTCGTCCATGTTCTTTTCTTTCAGAAACTGAATAATAATAACGGACTTTCCCTGGCTTGCCGCACGGATTCCCAGACCAATCGCTGCTGTAGTCTTTCCTTTTCCATCGCCGTAATAAATATGTACGGAACCTTTATCCATAATGCACCTCTTGTAATAAATTACATTTCTATATTTATCCATCTTATAATAAAATGTAAAAAAATGCAATCTCTGTATATTTTTTTAATGTTATTTTAGAAAGCTTTTATTCAATATATTCTAATTTGCTGACTGAAACTTCATACGCAATTCTTTTTTCAGTAACCTCTCCCTCCATTTTCTTCATGTACTCGCGGCTCTGAATTCTACCCCAAACCTGTACGTGACCTCCTATTTCAAAACCGGAGGCAAACCTTGCATTACGTCCCCAGCAAATGCATGGAATATAATCTGATTTCCCATAGGGTCTGTTTACTGCAATCAGCATATCTGCAATTTCTCTACCCAGCGGTGTTTTTCGATAGATAGGGTTTTTACAAATATATCCATCCAAAATGATTTGATTCGTTTTCATCTTGTCTTCTTCTTCTTCCACAAAGCTGATTTCTCTTGCGAATACTGTCAGCACCAACCTGTTCTTTTTTTCTTCATGCCGGTTATATGACCTGAACTGCCCTGCAACCTGAATATACTCTCCCTGAAAATCCTGTGTTACATCAATTAAACGTTCTGAAATCATCACCGGTATTATGTCTGCGGAATCGCTGAGGCGTTTAACCAGTAAGTCCAGTATGTAAAAGCCTTCTCCAAAGACTTCGTGACTAAACACAAAACCCGAAGCTATTTCCCCTGTAATAGATACCTGATTGTTTTCAATAACTTTGTCTGCCATGAATCATTTTCTCCCTTCATCTTACGAAGTATCTCTTTTTGTATTTCGTATATAAATATATCTATGACAGCTTATCTCTTCCTAGAACAAAATACCAGAAAAAGTTAGAAAAACATTTCGCCAAATGTTCCGTAAAATCGACAAAACTCTTGTATTCTTTAAAATATATGATAAACTGTATAAGTTATGTAAGAAATGTAAAGGCTTAAAAAAGCCCATGAAAAAGAAAGAGGGAAATTATTTTTATGAGAAGAGAAGATGTTCGTAATATCGCTATTATTGCTCATGTCGATCACGGAAAAACTACTTTAGTAGATGAGCTGTTAAAACAAAGCGGCGTATTCCGTGAAAATCAGACCGTTGCGGAACGCGTAATGGATTCTAATGATATCGAGCGCGAACGCGGTATAACGATATTGTCTAAGAATACAGCCGTATCCTATAAAGGAACTAAAGTCAACATTATAGATACGCCGGGGCACGCTGACTTTGGGGGCGAAGTAGAGCGTGTACTAAAAATGGTGAACGGCGTCATCCTTGTAGTCGATGCATTTGAAGGTTCTATGCCACAGACTAAATTTGTACTGCGTAAAGCATTGGAGCTGGACCTGCCGGTAATCGTATGTATTAATAAAATTGACCGGCCGGAAGCAAGACCCGATGAGGTGATTGATGAAATTCTGGAACTTTTTATGGATCTGGAAGCGTCCGATGAACAGTTAGACTGCCCATTCTTATATACGTCCGCAAAATCGGGATATGCGGTTCTGGATCTTAATCAGACGCCTGTTAATATGATTCCATTGTTTGAAACGATCCTGAAATACATTCCTGCGCCTACAGGAGACGAAACTGCAGGTACTCAGGTTTTGATCAGCACGATTGATTACAATGAATATGTAGGTCGTATCGGGGTCGGCAAAGTGGATAATGGAACAATTTCCGTCAATCAGGAATGCATTATGGTAAATCATCATGAACCTGAGAAACAGAAAAAAGTTAAAATCAGTAAGCTTTACGAGTTTGACGGTCTTAATAAAGTAGAAGTAAAAGAAGCCACTATCGGTTCTATCGTAGCTATCTCCGGTATTGCCGATCTGCATATTGGGGATACCCTCTGCTCTCCTGACCAGGTAGATGCGATTCCCTTCCAGAAAATATCCGAACCTACCATTGCTATGCATTTTTTAGTAAATGACAGTCCCCTTGCAGGCAAGGAAGGCAAGTATGTTACTTCACGCCATTTGCGGGACCGCCTGTTCCGGGAATTGAATACAGATGTCAGCCTGCGCGTGGAGGAAACGGATACGACTGAAAGCTATAAGGTATCAGGACGGGGAGAGCTGCATTTATCCGTATTGATTGAAAATATGAGGCGTGAAGGTTTTGAATTTGCGGTAAGTAAAGCCGAGGTACTATATAAGACGGATGAACGGGGACATAAATTAGAGCCTATGGAAATCGCTTATATAGATGTTCCCGAGGAATTTTCCGGGTCGGTTATTCAGAAATTAAGTTTGCGTAAAGGAGAACTGCAGGGTATGAGTATGGCCGGAGGCGGCTATACGCGATTGGAATTGTCCATACCATCCCGCGGACTGATTGGTTATCGGAGTGAATTCCTGACTGATACAAAGGGGAATGGCATATTGAATACCACCTTTGATGGATACGGTCCTTATAAGGGCGATATTCAATATCGCAAGCAGGGTTCACTGATCGCTTTTGAATCCGGAGAGTCCGTTGCATACGGATTGTTTAATGCACAGGAGCGCGGCACTTTGTTTATTGGAGCAGGGGAAAAAGTTTATGCCGGGATGGTAATCGGGCAGAATGGTAAGGCTGAGGATATTGAACTCAATGTCTGCAAGAGCAAGCATTTAACGAATACCCGGGCTTCCGGCGCTGATGATTCATTAAAACTTACAACGCCCAGAGTATTGAGTCTGGAGCAGGCTTTGGAATTTATTGATACGGATGAATTGTTGGAGATTACGCCGGAGAGTTTGAGGATAAGGAAGAAGTTATTGGATCCTACTATGAGGAAAAGGGCTAATAAAGTGTAACCGTTTATTATTAACCGGGGGTTTACTCATCAAAAAAAGAGGAGGCTGGCTGTTTTTCTAAGGCAATTCAGCCTGCTCCTGGTGTTCCCATGTCATCAAACCTTTGTTATAAAAATTAGAATATGAGCCTATAGCACTAAAGCAGGCACTAAATTCAAACTTTTTTCTTTAATCAAGAACCCCCCTTTTTCGAGCTGCGATTACAGCAGCAGTCTTATTATTTACTTCAAGCTTTGAATAAATAGAATGGACATGCGTTTTTACCGTAGAAATCTGGATATCATTATCCAACGCAATCTCGCTATAAGACAAATTAGCCTGAAGAGATTTCAATATCTCAATCTCTGTTTTCGTAAGGCTTAAATGAGAATAACTATTCACTTGATTATTAATACCCGCACGTACCAATGTTTTTCTGCAGCTTATTAAGATCTTTTTTATATAGTTATCTGAATTTTGTTTTCGGACGATGTTCAGTATTGGCCATATATTTTTTGCTTCATCGGAAAACATGCGGATATAGCCATATCTCCTTGCTGCATTCAAAGCCATATGAAAGCTTTGACAGGCATCCTCTTCAAATCCCAGCCCATAAAGTGCAACGGCTTTTAATATATTCACCTCTATTAAATCCGTAGGCCGTTTATATTTACTACACAGCAGAGTGAGGTTCTGAAGAATTAGAATCGCTCTATTATAATCTTTCGTTGATAAGAGTACACGCACAAATGTAATATGGCGGTAAAGAAGATAGTAATAAGGCTTATCCTCATTTTCTTTATTTTCTTCTTTGAAATTTTCAGTAAATCCGATTTTCCCATCGGCAAGCCAATTGCGCTGTTCAAAGGCATGGAAATTAGGCAGCAGAAAATAATTTTCTTTTTTAATTATTAAGTTTTCAAGTTTATCAGTCAATGTCTGAATTTCATTTAAATTATGCATGGCACGTATCAGCTTTACCAATATCACAATACAAACAAAATATAAATATGTATATTTACGATCTTCCGCAAAGGGCATGACATGCCTGACCAATTTCTCTGCTTTCGCATAGTTTTCAGTTTCATACATATATTCTGCCAATATTAGATACGTATGCCATACGGCTTCTTCCTGATCCAGAACATTTTTTTCTCCCCTTTCGATACGCTCTAAAATTGACTGCGTATCAAAAATACCATCATCACCATAATCCCGCATGCCTCTAAAAAAGGATGGGAACATAAGCACGGAGTTACGGCCTAAATGAAGATTTTTTATTTCAGGTGCATAATATTCATAATTAATCCATTCCAGATGTTTCTTATTTGCACGTGTTGGTTCATCCGGATCCAGGTAACACAGCCAGCCAATCTCCCATTGATATAATGCATAATCCTCTAACGGGATAGAAAGCATGCCAGCGTCATTCCAGTTAAGAAGGGTATGATATAGAGACTGCATTTTAGTAAGTTCACCTTTCATATAATAGATCAACGCCATGTTAGAAATGATCGTTGGATAAAGTTTTAAATCTTCAGTGTGAAGCTGTGTGATGCACCCGACCATTTTTAAATAATCTTCTATATCCATATGCGCCGGATTAAGGATCTTTAACGCCTGACTGATACCATACAAATCACCCGCCTTCCAAAAACAGGGAAACGATTGTTCAATTTTCTCCTGTTCGAATAACCACCAGCCGTACTTTTTGTATAGCTCACTCACATCGATGCCGGATGTACTTCGTTTTTCTTCCAGAAAATTTCTGAAAACATGATAGCAGCAATAGGTATCCTTATCATCCAGTTTCGATGTAAAAAGACCATTTGCATATAACCATTTCAAAATCGAAAGCGTGGCACTCTCATCCGTAACAGCACGGCATGAAGCGGGAGTTAAAATCTCTAAAATAGAAGTTTTGAGTAAAAATTCTTTTGTATTTCTGTTTAAATTTCCCCAAATTTCCGTTTCAAAAAAACCCCTAATATAAGTGCGAATAATCTCATTGCTGCCCTTTAAATTCCCATCTGGAACTGTTAAAACAGCATTTAAAGCCGCCGGCCACCCTTTCGTTTCTTCCAGTATAATCCGGATATCCTCTTCCGTCTTGTCACGTCCGTTTATCAGGAAATAGTCTTTTGTCTCTTTTTCACTGAGACTAAGCTCTTTAATGGTTATAAAGCGAACATGATTCTTAAGAATAAGATCATTAAAAATGGGATGTAATTCAGCTCTGCTTATAATAACGATCCGCCAGGTTCCCAGCATCATGTAAATAATTTCTTTTAAAAATCCAAGTAATTCCACAGATGCGATAAAATGAAACATATCAATTACCAATATTTTTTCCTGCCTGTTATGCTTCGTCTGTAAGGCAGCTTCCAGCAAAAAAGCCCGTGGATTTTTCTTATATTCAGGACTATTCATGAATGCAAAGTTATCGTCTTGCCTTCCGGTTAATGACAAAACAGCGGCTGTCAGATATGCCAAAAACTCATCTTCAGAGTCCATATTTTTATGCATGTTCAGCCATGCGGTTTTGCAATTGCGCTTTCGCAGCCAGGACAGCACTGCAAATGTTTTGCCATATCCAAAAGGCGCTACAATATAAACCATTTCATTTTCAGATGTGGTTTCCAGAATATTTTCCACTTCTTCTCTCGGCAAAATAGTTTGATATACATTTGGGGCTGACGTTTGAAATTTGATTAAAAGATCTTTATTCGTATCCATTAAATCAATCCTTTTTTTCGTTTAATAGCATCGTGTTATGCCTCTCTTCCAACTCCGCCATGATCCGTCCATAATCTTTATCCAACTTATAGAAAAACATCAGGATAAAGATTAATATATAACCAATTAATGGTATATAGATATTCACAATCTGAATCATCCGCTCCGCCATAGGTGGTTGAGCAGCAAAATTTCCATTATATCCGCTAAAGGCCAGCAACCAGCCGGCTAACCCTATAGATAGTCCGGCTCCAAGCTTGGAGCCAAAACTATTTGCGCTGGAAGCAATCCCCACGGTACGGCTGCCTGTTTTCCATTCACCGTATTCAATGGTATCCGCCAGCAATGCACCAATAACGGCCAATATAGGAATACCGCCAAGAGTACCCAGGCCTTTGCCGATCAGATTAACCGGCAGATGATAAGGGGCCGCAGCACGCATGACATAACCCACAGTGCTGATGACCATGCCAGCCATGACCAGATTTCTTTTGCCAAGTTTTCCCACAAGCAGACCCGTGTACACAAAACCGATTACCACAAAAATCAAACTGATAAGTCCCATAATACCCACTAAATTTTCATCTCCAAAAATATACTTCGCATAATATACATCATAGGTGCCCAATGCGTAAATTGCCTGAATTAATATATTAACGAATAGAACAATGATCCAATATTTATTTTGAAAAAGAAAAGATACCGCTTTTAAAGGAGCATGGGCCTTCTCTTTCGTACCAAGGCTTATGTCATTATTTTCTTTTATATTATAAAAGGCTATCACTAATGATACCGCGGAAATAACGCCGAATACAGCGCTTACCAAAACCCATGCGTTCTGAGCGCCGCCCAGTTTATTCGTTGCCGGAATCATGAAAGAAGAAACCGCCATCCCTGCGGCATATGCAAAAACAAGTCTCCAAATTCCCATTTTTGCACGTTCGTGAGGATTGCTTGTCTCCAGGGATAGCAGGCTCCCGGCCGGTATTGAGATGGCGGTATATGTAATTGAGTTCACCAATAAATTTGTCACCAGAGCATAGGCAGCTTTATGATTCACTCCCGCATTTGCCGGGATCAAAAAAAGCAGTACAATACAGATGAACGACGGTAGCGCCATTCGAATAAGCCATGGTCTCGCCTTTCCATATCTTGATTTTGTTCTGTCTACAAGGTATCCCATACCGATATCTGTAAAAGCGTCGGCAAACTTTGATATTAGCAGCATTATGCTTATTACTCCAACTGACATCCCAATAATGTCCGTATAAAAATAGGAGAGCAGACTGGTTATATTGAAAATAATATTGACACTAACTGCCGTCATGGCATCTCCCAGATAATGACGTGTTTTCATTTTTTTCTCTGTTTCCTTCATTCGTATCTTTGCTCCTTTTTATCACAAATTCAAGTACGCCCTGGCGCTTCAAGGATCAAGAATTCCCATCTTCCTGGCTGCGATCACGGCAGAGGTTTTATTACGCACTTCAAGCTTTGAATAAATAGAATGGATATGTGATTTTACTGTAGATACCTGTATGTCATTATCCAGTGCGATCTCACTATAGGACATGTCTGCCTGAAGACATTTCAGTATTTCGATCTCAGTTTTCGTAATATTTATATGAGAATAACTATTATGAAAAGTATGAATACCTGCATGCGCTAATGTTTTCTTACAGCTTATTATAATTTTTTTAATATAATTGTCCAAAGCTTCCTTTGGTAAAATATTCAGGATGGGCAATAAACTTTTTGCATCATCGGAAAATATTCGGATATAACCATATTTCCTCGCAGCATTCAAAGCCGCAAGAATGCTTTGCATGGAATCCTCTTCAAATCCCCTTTCATAAAGCGCTGTCGCTTTTAAAATATTCACTTCAATTAAATCAGTAGGCCGTTTATATTTTTCACACAGTATGGTGAGATGTTCAAGAATAAGGATCGCTCTGTTATATTCACCTGTCGATAAAAACACGCGCACAAATGTAATATGACGATAAAGTAAATAGTAATAAGGCTTGTCCTCATTATCTTTATTTTCTTCTTTAAATTTTTCGGTAAATCCAATTTTCCCATCTGCAAGCTGATTGCGCTGTTCAAATGCATGAAAATTAGGAAGCAGGAAGTAATCTTCATTTTTTATAATCAATCTTTCAAGTCTGGCAGTCAATGTCTCAATCTCTTTTGGATTATGTACGGCACGAATCAGTTTTACCAATATTGCGGTGCAGACAAAATATAAATACGTATATTTGCGGTCTTCAACAAGGGTCATGATACGCCTGACCGTTTGTTCCGCTTTTGCATAATTTTCAATTTCATACATATATTCTGCAAATATCAGATATGTATTCCAAACATCTTCTTCCTGGTTCAGGATATTTCTTTCCCCTCTTTCGTAGCCCTCCAGGATCGATTCCGTATAAAAAATACCATCATTGCCATAATCACGAATACCTCTGAAAATAGATGGAAGCATAAATACGGAATAGCGGCCAACATTATGATTAATTTCTTTTAAATCAATGGCATAATAATAATTATGGTTCCATTCCAGATGTTTCTCATTTGCCTGCGTTG
>Ga0153928_1000011_pt1 | contig 99868 bp, 94 predicted proteins | sample TSNJ012MetaG_FD_106656 | JGI IMG/M metagenome (GOLD analysis project Ga0153928, IMG submission 106656) | Attine ant fungus gardens microbial communities from New Jersey, USA - TSNJ012 MetaG | ecosystem: Host-associated > Fungi > Mycelium > Unclassified | place: USA: New Jersey, Wharton State...
CCCGAAATGCCGGTCCTGCTTTTTGACGCCTAGCAGAGCTAGGTGGGTGTCCTCAATCAGACTTCTGCCTTCCACTGCAAACGGAGGCTTGACATCCATCTGAAGATATTGGAGTCCCGTAAATCATAATGTAGGTTCAAAAATACAGGATTAGCGAACATTTCAGGAATTTCACACGTTCTATCTTTTGATATAGTATATCACAATCTATGAGATTCTACAACTATTTTTCACCGCCAGCTTTTGGCAAATGTAGGCTCTCCCGGTCGACTTTTCCGAAGTTCACTGGGGTAAATCTCAGTCACTCATTTCTGTTCTCCTTTGCCTGCCCGACCAAACGGCTGCTTCCCAGGCGAAAAGCACCTGCCCGCAACAGCTTCTGCGCAAATTCAAAATCGGAAATTCCGCCGGCTGCCTTGATCTTCACTCCCGGCCGCAGATGCTTTGCAAACAGCGCCACATCCTTCGGATCTGCACCGCCAGTGGAGAATCCGGTGGAAGTCTTAATATAGTCCGCATCTGCCTCGGAAACAATCTCGCACATCCGGATCTTTTCCCCTTCCGTCAGAAGACAAGCCTCCACAGTCACTTTCAGAATCCGTTTGCCGCAGACCAGCTTCACCGTCTTAATCTCATTCTTAAGGCTGGCATAATTCCGGTCCCTCAAATCACCCAGATTGATCATCATATCGATCTCATCTGCGCCCTTCTTTAATACATCGTCTGCTTCAAAGGCTTTGGAGGATACCGTCTGATACCCATTTGGAAAGCCAATCACGGTACAGATCGGAATACCGCTTCCGACATATGCTTTCACACGCTTCACAAAGGCTGGGGGCACACAGACGGATGCTGTTTCAAATTCTATTGCCTCATCACATATCCGCTGTACATTCTTCCATGTCGCCGTAGGACAAAGTATGGTGTGGTCTACCGCCCGCAAAATCAATTCTCTGTTCATCGAAATCCCTCCTGAGCCATCTATGAAACTGTTACTAAGTATTTTATCATAGATTTCTGTCTTACGCAAATTTTCTTTCCTCCAAAATAAGAAACCAAATAAGAAACCAAAAAAGAAACCAAAAAAAACATATCCGAAACAGTCAGACTATCCAAAATTATGCTATAATCAAAAGAGAATCGGTCAGGTGTGAACCTGTTAGAAAATAATGACCGTTTGAAGGGAGGATAACAAAATGTATTTTTCCACAACTTATCCGTCTCCTGTCGGTATCCTCACGCTTGCGTGTGATGGTGAGCATTTGGTGGGCTTATGGATTGAAGGACAAAAATATTATGGGAGTACAATCTCGGAAGAAATGACCGAAAAAGACGGCATGCCGGTGCTCGGCGCTGCCAAAAAATGGTTAGACCGTTATTTTGCCGGGGAAACGCCCGCCATCTCCGAATTGCCATTAGCGCCTATCGGCAGTGAGTTCCGCCAGGATGTATGGCGCATTTTATGTGAAATACCCTACGGCCAAATTATAACTTACGGCGATATTGCCAGTAAAATGGCAGCAAAAATGCATAAGAAAAGCATGTCCAGCCAAGCTGTGGGCGGGGCTGTGGGGCACAATCCCATCTCAATTATTATCCCATGCCACAGGGTCGTCGGATCGAATGGCAGCTTAACGGGATATGCCGGAGGCATCGATACTAAAATTAAATTACTGGAATTGGAAGGCGTAAAAAGATGAACCGGGCAACACACTAATCCAGAAACTCCGTCATAAACTCCCGGTAACGCAGCGGCATCATGTTTCGCTGAAGCTTCGGGTTCTTCCGCGCTTCAATGGCAATTGCATGGAAAAAGGTCTTCCATAAATCCCGGTACTCATCCCTCTTAACGGCCAACAGCTGCTCCGCATCCTCTCTGGACAGTTCGGTGATATACCATGGCTGATTTGCAGGATGAATACCTGCCACACTGCGCCCCGTATCCAGAATCATAAAGTTCTCTCCGGACAACCGGTCGGCAAAATGTGGCATCACCAGGGTCAGCACATGATTCTTCGGATGGATCCTGCCGAGCAAAATGCCGCCTTCGCGCTCATCAAACCTCAGAAATTCCCGGGTAAAATGCGCTTCATTCCCTACCGCCCGGTTTATTTCCACCATGCGCATAACGGCCGGCTCTGCCATCATATCCAATACCCGTGACCCATAATAAAAGCCGCCTACCAGAAAGCGGTAGATATCATCCGCCTTCGTGTCCTGCTCTGACATAGCTGCCCGGTACACCACTTCCCAGGCTTCCATAGAGATTTTCTTCTGAATGGAACGGCGAAGCTTCTCTGCCTTGTCTCCATCTGCTTCTACCGTCACATAATCCGCAAATAATTCCAATGTATCCACCTGATCCAGCTTCAGCTTCACCCTGGAGTGTCCTTTTCTGGATGCCCAGGCATCGTACACACCGGTCAGGATCGATTCCAAATTGTCTTCACACAGATAAATCGTCTTCTCCATAACCACTCCCTACATCTGTCCAACCACACTCTTCACCAGGTCTTCCGGCTCCGGCTCCGCCCTCAGATAAAGGTCGTCAAACAGTGACATCTGGCGGTAGCCTCCCTGCTCCCCCAGCTGCAGGGTCTTCTTCCGGTCATCGGAGACGAGCATCCCCGTCAGGTAATCCTCTTCCAGCCGGATCGGCATCATCATCTTTCCCTGGCAGGTAATAAAGTAAGCCGCCCGCTTCAATACCACGCCCATTTTCTTCAAATCAGGAAAACCCAGGCGGGCGCTTCTTCTGGCTTTCATAATCCGCCCCGCTGAGCGGACGCCAATTCCTGGTACCCGCAGCAGCTTCTGATAATCGGCCCGGTTCACCTCTACCGGGAACTCGTCCAGATGCCGCAGCGCCCAATCACATTTCGGGTCCAGACCTTCGTGAAAATAAGGCTTATCCTCAGACAGGAGCTCCTTCGCTTCAAATCCATAGAAGCGCAGCAGCCAGTCCGCCTGATAGAGGCGGTGCTCCCGCAGCAGAGGCGGCTTAGTCCCCAGCGGCGGAAGGCTGGCGTCATCATTAATCGCTGTATAAGCGGAGAAGAATACCCGCTTCAATTCAAACTTTTGATATAAGGCCTCGGTCACACTAAGAATCTGATGGTCTGTCTCCGGGGTCGCCCCGATTATCATCTGGGTGCTCTGCCCCGCCGGAACGAACTTAGAAGACGCTTCATAATGGATTGCCTCCCGCAGCGCCGGAAGCCCTGCGCGGCTGCTTAGCGTAGCCGGCAGCTGCCCACCCTGTGAAGCGCCGGGTACAAAGATCTTACTCTGCTTCTGCCGGTCCGTCAACCGCAGCTTATTATCGTGGATCCCATTCTGAATCTGGCGCATCGGCGTCAGGATCATCTCCCGGCTCTTACCAGGTGCCAGCTTACGCAGTCCGTCTCCGGTCGGAAGCTCCAGGTTAATGCTCATCCGATCCGCCAAATGGCCGATCCGGCGAATCAACTCCGGATCCGCTCCCGGAATCGCCTTCACGTGGATATAGCCCCAGAACCGATAGACTTCCCGCAGCTGCCACAGCGCTTGATAAATCTGCTCCATCGTATAATCGGGAGTCCGCAGGATGCCCGAGCTTAGAAATAAGCCTTCGATATAATTCCGCCGGTAAAATTCCATCGTCAGTGTACAGATCTCCTCCGGCGTGAAAGAAGTACGTACCGTATCATTGGAGATACGGTTCACGCAGTATTTGCAGTCGTAAATGCATTCGTTGGTCATCAGCACCTTTATCAAGGAGATGCATCGACCATCGGCTGCAAAGCTATGGCAGATCCCACAGGATACCGCGCTGCCCATCGTCCCCTGCTTTCCCTTCCGGTCCGCGCCGCTGGAGGTACAGGCCACATCGTATTTTGCCGCATCCGACAAGATCTCTAATTTCTGCTGTAAAGAAAGATTCTCTTGCATTAACATAAGCTCACCCGTACATTTGTTCTTTTTTTAATTCTAGCACAGGCCGCTTAAAAAAGCAAGCTTTTTTCCGAACATATGTCCGAATAGATCCTTACCCGGGTTTTCCGATCAATCTATACCAGATAATCGCCAGATCGTTAATACGTAAATGACCTCCTGGTGCCGTATGGCGCTTCAAATACCAGGTTCTAAGCAGGCCTTCAAGACCAGCCCACAGCATTCCCATCAGGAAGAGTATACCGCCTTGATGAAACAACTGCTCCATATAAGAAGTCAATTCCATCGTCATCGGCTTCTCCAGAGGCGAATAGATCAAAAGGAGCAGCACCACCGCCGCCACATAACCGAGCAGTACACAAAGTCCACCACTGAAGACATTTACCAGGACCTTTGACCATGCATAAGTATTGCGATCCGTCCGGGACAGAGAGGTATTAACGCAGCCATTTTTTCGTTCATCCAGGTAATTCGCCACAAAGGGAAGAGCTGCCGCCAGCGGCACCATAAAGAAAATAGCCTCTCCCTCTAACGCGTTCATGAGCAGCGCCAAATGATATTGTGCATTCAGGCCTGCAGCCAGATTTTCTTCCGACGGAAATAATTCTTTTCCACCGCTTAGAACAAGTGTGAGCATTACGGCTGCCACTCCCAGCAGGAACCCCCCGGAGTAGATGCTCCGCTCCAGATAAATCAAAAAGTTACAGCAAAGCTGACGTCCTCCTACCTTCTTCGGCATAACGACTCCTTTCTGTGCTCTTACGAATACCTCAATCTCCAGTACCTATGTTGCTTTCTATGCACTATTATAGAAGTGAAATGTATCCGCTCTTTATCTGAAATGTATCTAAGTTGTAATTTTGGGGGACGAAAGCTTCTTTTAGTTATTCGCATCACCTCGCAGACCTTTATAAATCTGTAAGGTCTTCGGTGTATATTCTATTATATAGTCACAGGTATCGGAAATCGTCATAGCATATTTATTGCTCTTAGAGGCATCCTCATCCGGTATGCTCATCCTCAAAGGGCACGTCACATAACTTACTTTAGATGCATCTCTCCAGTCTCCATCATTCGGCGCGATCTGCTTTTCCAACGACAGGTTATACCACAGCGATGTGGCCTCAAATTCATATACTATCTGATCATATCCGATATAATGAATTCTCTCCTCAACCCGCAGGCATAAGCACAGCAGAGATCCGTCGTCGGCATCAAATACAGCCTCCACTTTCCCATCGTATCCATAGTCCAAAAGTGTCACTGCAAAGGAGATACTAACGGTTTTGCTAACATATTTCTTCAGATAAGAGTCCGTATATTGGTAAGCTTCTACTCGCCCGTTGGAGAACGTCCAATTTCCATAATACTCCTGCAGGATCATAACATATTGTTCAAACTCCAGAAAAATCTTATAGTACTGGTCAAAGGTCATAACTCCGTTCTTATACATTTCCTCAGATAACACTACCGCCTGATCTGTTTTTAAAAGCGAATCCGAAAGAAAATACTCGCTGGAAAAAAGCTTTACTTCATCCCTTTCCCATTCGCCGGAAGTCAACAGGAGCTTTTGATCCAATGTCATATCCCCGACGTCTACCTCCTGCTGCCCTGCATAATAATCCGCCCCGGCACTTTCTACTTGCCCCAGCAGAGAAGTATCCTGACTTTTCAAAATAACCCCCGGCAAAACCACGCCGGCCGTTACGATACCAACCGTTAGAATTACCAGCAAAATGGCCAGACCTCTTCTACTCCAATTCTTCACTGTCTGCCTCCTTTTCCATTCCTGCTAACCGGGCAAACCGGATCCGCATCGTCGTACCGGCACCTTCCTCGCTCTCAATCTCCAGGCGTGCTCCGTGCCTGTCCAGAATCCGGGCTGCCAGCGAGAGTCCCAGGCCGGCGCCGCCTTCATCTCTGGAGCGGGATTTATCAACCATGTAAAAGGCCTCTGTGATTTTATCCTGATCCTCGTTAGGGATTCCGTATCCAAAATCGGTGATTTCCAGCACCGCCTCCTGACCCTGCTCCAGGCTCCGGTAATAAATCCGGCTTCCTGCCGGAGATGCCTTTCTGGCATTATCAATCATATTGATGCAGACGGTTTTCAACAGCGTACCGTCGCCTCGGATCCAAAGGGGAACGGCCTCAATTACCAAATCCATATCCGCCCGTTCCAGCATGGGTTCCGTACTTTCTTTTACGGCTTCCATCAATTCCGGCAGAAATATCGGTTGCTGGGCAATGTTTTCGTGATTTAACAGAAGCAAGTCAAACAGCTTCATGGACATCGCCTCCAACCGCAGCCCCTCATTAAAAATATAGCGGGCGGCCTTTTGCCGCTCTTCTTCCTCCAGATCCTGTGAGGACAACATCTCTGCATAACCAATTACAGAAGTGAGCGGTGTCTTCAATTCATGGGTGAAATTAGCTACAAATTCGTCCCGTCGCCGGTTTTCTTCCTCCAGAGCCTTCACATGATGCTGTACGGCCACTGCCATCTGGTTAAAATCTCTGGCCAGGTCGCCAATCTCATCCCTGGTCCGGATTCTGGCTCTCACCCGGTAATTTCCATCGGCAATCCTTCCTGTGCTGGCCTTTAGCTTGGCAATCGGCCTGGTCAGCACACCGGCAAACCAATACATCAAAACACCGCAGACTGCCAATACCGCAATCATCATATAGCGGTGATATTGGATCTGCAGCTCCTGCTCTTGGAAAACGGAGCTGATATCTCTCTGGTTTACTACATAGTACTGGCTGTCACCGATCCTCATGCTTCCGGCAGAAGCCAGCAAATACTGCGCTTCATCCTGATAGACCAAATATTGCTTTTGTCCGACCTCCAGGCCGCTTAAAAGCCGGCTCATATCCGCCTGAATCACCCGATTCTCACTGTTTTCCTGAAAAAGCACCGTCTCTCCATTGGAAATCTGAAACCAAGCATTGGTTCCCTGTAAGGCATCCATTATAGCAGAGCCAACCTCCATCCAGTCTTCACTCCTGCCCATAAACGAATTTCTAAGGATACGGTTGACTAAATCCGATTCCACACTGGCCAATATCAGCTGATTTTCACTCATACTACCAGCAATTTCCCGTTCCAGGCTATTCTTATGGTTTCGCTCCATCAGTAAATAGCCGCTTACCGAAAAGGCAGCTGCTACCAGTATCATATTCAAGAATAACACCTTCAGACGGAAACTCATTCTTCCTCCCCAGGGTATACTGCATCAATCCAGACGATAGCCAATGCGGTATACCGTTTTTAGCTGCTCTTCTAAATGCAGTTTTTTGCGAAGCCGCTGTATATGCAAGTCCAATGTCCGGGAATCTCCTTCATAATCCGACTCCCATATAATCTGAAAAATCCGGCTGCGAAACAAGGCGACGCCGCGATTACGCAGGAGCAGGACAAATAGGTCAAATTCCTTAGGCGTCAAAGGAACGGCACCCTCTGCCCCTGTCACCTGTCTGGACTCCACATCAATCACGAGATCCTCATATTCCAGCCGGGCATCCACTTTATGAAAACGCCGCAGCACAACTTCGACCCTCGCCAACAGCTCCGGAATGGCAAAAGGCTTGATCATATAATCCTCCGCACCGGAGAGAAGCCCCTTCACCCGGTCATCTACCGCTGCCTTAGCCGTTAGAAAAATCACCGGAATCCCCATGGGACGTATATACTCCAACAGTTCATATCCATTCACTCGCGGAAGCATGATATCCAAAAGTGCCAGATCATAGGTCCTTTGTTCCAAGAGATCTGCCGCGTCCAGTCCATCGGCTGCTTCAGTACAGTGATAACCGGCCTTTGTTAAATTCATTACCAATAATTCCCGAATCGGCTTCTCATCTTCTACAATCAGCAATTCCAGCATAATCTGTCTCCCCCGCTCTTTTTGCTCTTACAATCATACAATAAGATTGTATCGAATTTGTATCGAAAAAACAACCCTGTACAAAAACTGCACAGGGTTGTCGAAATCAAGGTTATGAATCAGTCTACCAGATCACATAGACACCCGATTACATCTTCAATCGATTCCAGTGCTTCCGCCGGAAGCTGATCGAATCCATCCTTATAGGTGTAACGCTCACTGATAAAACGACGGCGGCGCTTCATCGCATCCTGGAGCTGACGCAGGTATTCCTTGTCTTCCATGTCTGGTACAAAACCTTCCCATTCCATGATCTCCATGCTTTCGAAAGGTCCCCACTGCTTAAAGTCTGCCTTTCCTTCTACAATCGCTTCAATTACACCCAGCGTATCGGCAGGTGTTACCTTTTTACCCAGGAAATCTCCCGTATTGATAATGTAGCAATCAGCCCCTCTTTTATCTACCAGAGTTTTAAACTTCACATAATCATATTTCAACGGATAGGTACGGAAAGGGTTGGCATAGGGTTCATATACCAGCATATTCATATCCACGCCCTTGGCCAGATTCTCCGCACTGCTCCTCTTCGTCGCAAGAGTTGCTCCCATAACAGCAGCCAATGCTCCGCCCCTTACCTTCACAATCGGAGGAAGCGTAGGGTCCTTCATAATCCAGAAGATCGCATTTACCGGCTCCTCAATTTTATCCACACGGTTCGGAGACCACAGTTTCGACTTGATTGCGCGGCCGTTGCCATTCCGGATATCTTCCGTTACTACTACTATATTGCCGTCCTCATCGCTCGTAGCCGCACAGTTCTGGACTGTCAGCAGGTACTTACTGGCTTCACAGTAGATTGGGTAATCCGCCGTTTTATCAAAATACGTCGGCTCCATTGCAATAGAAGAGCCCGTCTCGGCATTAATAATAAAGGCGTCATCATGAAGAATCGTTACATCGTATTTATCGTGGTGCTTATTATGTGTGATGGTCGACTTACCGGAACCGGATAAGCCAAATACACTGGCTACAAACTTCTTGCCATCCGCCAGATTATAACGCTTCAGGCCGCCATGGCAGGATACATAGCCATTCCGGCTGGCAATTGCCCATGCAAGAGTCAATGTTCCTTTCTTCAATTCGCCGAAATAACGCATTCCGGTGATCGCCGCACAATTCTGCTTTGGATCAAAATACGCCATTCCATTGCTGAATCCTTCCGGCCGGAATTCCGGATCGGCAAATATGTAAATATCTCCCTCGTCGTTAATGACATTGGACTGCTTATACATCCGAATGTATTCATCGGACCGGTATTGAAAATTCAGCATCCAAGAATACAGGTTGTTCTCAAAGCCTTCCGGAATCAGCAGGTGAGCCTTTACCATAAATTCCGGATCCAGGCCAATATACACCTCTGCATGATACATCGTACGGAAACGGCTCTGGTAAACTGCACAAAGCAGCTTCTTATCCAGATCCGCCGTATCCACGCCCGGTTCTCCGGCAATTCTTCTGGCAGAAGCCGTACGGCCCGTCACACTTCCGTCATTGAACAAAAGTACCTTTGCATCCCTCGGCAGACCAAAATTATCCCCATGAAAGATGGGCATATCCGTAACGATCGTACCCGGCGAAGACTTTGCCAGATCGTAGGCGACCCGGAGATTCGGGACTCTGACCACGTTATTGCCATAAAATGCTGTCTCAATAATGGATCTCATCTTCCCAAAGTAAGGACTCTTTGCCCCGATTTCAGATCTCGGGAAACATGCTTGTGTCGACATAAGGTATCCTCCTGCTTTCCTTTTCTATCCTAATTTTCCCACTTAAATAAGAAAATGTCAACTGATTCTGTACAAATTAAGCGCCCCTGCAGAAAACAAATATCTGCAAGGGCCGCTGTTTATTTTACACCTAAAAATCTCTTGATTTCTTTCGCCATGTTATTTTTTTCACATACTGTGTCATGAAGCACGGAAGCGGTGCGGATTTCTTCGATCGCATAAGGAATCTGTGTTCCCGACAGCTTGTGAAGCTCATCAATTAGTGCAAAGTCCTCTTCCTCATTATATCGCGGATCGATCGCCGCCATGACACTTCTGGTAAACTTGTAAGGGCTCGCAGTAGATATTACTACCATCTTAGCCGCATCCCCGGTCTCCTGCCGGTACTGCTTTCCAACATGAGCCGCCACTGCCGTATGAGTGTCCATAATATATCCGGTCTTCTCATAGACCTGGCGGATTGCCTCTGCGGTTCCGGCCTCATCCGTATAATTGCCGTAGAAATCCTTCAGCTCGCCGCGCATTTCCTCCGGAAGCGTATAAACACCGGTAGACGCCAGCTCAGCCATAAACTCCGAATTCCGCTCCGCACTCTCACCGGCCACCTTATAGATCAGACGCTCCAGATTGCTGGAGATCAAGATATCCATGGACGGAGAGCTGGTCAAAATGAATTCCCGGTTCCGGTCATATACGCCGGTCTTAAAGAAATCGTAGAGCACCTTATTTTCATTGGAGGCACAGATCAGCTTTGCAATCGGCACACCCATCTGTTTCGCATAGTAAGCCGCCAGGATATTTCCGAAATTGCCGGTAGGGACTACCATATTGATCTTTTCGCCTTCTGTAATCTCCCCTCTTGCCACCAGCTGCGCGTAGGCGTAGGCATAATATGCCACCTGGGGGACCAGCCGGCCAATGTTAATCGAATTAGCAGACGAGAACTGGAAGCCTGCACCTGCCAGCTCCTTCTCCAACTCCCGGTCATTGAAAATGGCTTTCACGCCGTTCTGCGCATCATCAAAGTTTCCCCGGATACCTACCACATGGGTGTTGTTCCCTTTTTGTGTCACCATCTGGCGCTCCTGCACCGGGCTTACCCCATCCTTCGGGTAGAATACAATAATCCGTGTACCTTCCACTCCGGCGAAGCCGGCCAGTGCCGCCTTACCGGTATCCCCGGAGGTCGCAGTCAAAATAACAATCTCATTCTTAACACCATTCTTCTTCGCCGAAACAGTCAGCAGATGCGGCAGAATGGAAAGAGCCATGTCTTTAAATGCAATCGTGGCGCCATGGAACAGCTCCAGATAAAACAAATCCTCTATCTTTTTCAGCGGAGCGATTTCACCGGTATCAAACTTGCTGTCATAGGCGCGGGTAATGCAGTTCTTCAGCTCCTCTTCGGAAAAATCCGTGAAGAACTGCTTCATCACTGCATAGGCCACCTCCTGGTAAGGCATAGAGGCTAACTCCTTCATGCTTACATCCAGAGAAGGAATCCGTACCGGGACATACAGGCCGCCGTCCTTGGCAAGTCCTTCCAGAATCGCCTGGCTGGCTGTCACAGGCGCATGATTGCTTCTTGTGCTCTTATAGTACAACTCACTCATGGTTATTCCCCTTTAAGATGGGGCGCCGCCGTGTAACAATCAAAGTTGTACACGACATCCGCCCCATTTCTGTAATGATTAGTTCTCGATCAATTTATTCTGGTTATTCCAGCTATAAAGCTTCCGAAGCTCCGTGCCAACTGCCTCTGCCTGATGCTCAGCCTGTCTTCTTCTCATAGCACCGAAGTTCGGACAGCCAACCTGGTTCTCTGCTAACCAGTTCTTAGCAAATACGCCTTCCTGAATATCGCTTAATATCTGCTTCATCGCCTTCTTGGTCTCATCGGTGATGATCTTGGGTCCGGTAATGTAATCGCCGTACTCAGCTGTATTGGAAATGGAATATCTCATGCCTGCGAACCCGCTCTCGAAGATCAGGTCTACGATCAGCTTCACCTCATGGATACACTCAAAGTACGCGCTCTCCGGCTCGTAGCCTGCCTCAACCAGCGTCTCAAAGCCAGCCTTCATCAGTGCGCATATACCGCCGCACAGCACCGCCTGCTCACCGAACAGGTCCGTCTCCGTCTCTTCACGGAAGGTAGTCTGCAGAACGCCGGCACGGGCGCCGCCGATAGCCAGCGCATAAGCCAGCGCTTTATCTTTAGCCTTACCGCTGGCATCCTGATGAACCGCGACCAGACAAGGAACGCCTTTGCCTTCCTGATACTGGCCTCTTACGGTGTGCCCCGGTCCCTTAGGGGCGATCATCGTTACATCTACGTCCTTCGGAGCTACGATCTGGCCAAAGTGAATGGCAAAGCCGTGCGCGAACATCAGCATATTGCCTTCTTCCAGATTGGGCTCGATCTCTGTCTTGTACATCTGTGCCTGCTTCTCATCGTTGATCAGGATCATGATGATGTCAGCTTTCTTCGCCGCTTCCGCAACGGTATATACTTCAAATCCCTGGGCTACCGCCTTGTCCCAGGACTTGCTGCCCTTATACAGTCCGATAATAACATTACAACCGGATTCCTTCGCATTCAGCGCGTGTGCATGTCCCTGGCTGCCGTAGCCGATTACGGCAATTGTCTTGCCCTCCAAAAGAGAAAGGTTACAGTCTTCCTGATAATAAATCTTTGCCATTGTGATAATCCTCCCTAACAGTATGTATTCGTATTTTGTTATTGCTATGCTTCAAAGCTGCCGCGGGCGAGACCGGTAATACCTGTCCGCGCCACCTGCATGACTTTAAAATTACCTAACAGACGAAGGAATGCCTCCAGCTTTGTCTGGTTGCCCGTCAGCTCTACAATCACGGACTTCTCCGACACATCTACGATCTTAGCCCGAAAAATATCGGCGATCGCAATTACCTGCTGGCGTTCCTCCTGGTCAATGCCTACCTTTACCAGAACCAGCTCCCGACATACGGATTCGCTCTCCGGCAATTCGGTTATATCCACCACATCTACCAGCTTCGCCACCTGCTTGCGGATCTGTTCCAAAATTTCGTCCTCGCCGCTGCAGACAATCGTCATACGGGAAAAGGCCGGATTCTGGGTAATCCCTACGGTCAGGCTGTCAATGTTATAACCGCGGCGGCTGAATAGTCCTGCCACCCGGCTCAGAACACCGGAAGAATTCTCAACTAAAACCGAAAGTACAATCTTCTTCACTTCATGCCTCCTTCCACATATTCTTTACTAAATTAACGTAACCATTCTAGCACAATCAAAACTGCGTGTCAAACCTTAATTTCAGCCGTTTGGCGGCATATGGTACGATTTGCAGCAATCGGCAGTTTCTGCTTGCAGTAAGCTCCTTCTTCCCTTATAGTATCTCTATAGCCATTGTCCGGAAAGGAGGACTTATGATATTCGGCGACTATCTACGTACGGCACGCGAGGCCAAAGGTATAACACTCCAGGAAGCCGCTGACCGGCTCTCCCTTCATAAGAGTACCCTCCACCGCTACGAAAACAGTGAAATTCATCGGCTTCCGGCCGATAAACTGGAGCAGCTGATAGCCTTTTATGGCACCTCTGCCTCTGCATTGCTGAACCTGCCAATCGGCTGGAGTCAGATACACCAGCAAGGCTTTTACACCCGCATTCTTCAATATTCCTCCTATACCAACCCGCATAAAGAACTTCCTCTCTGGAGTAAGTATGAAGCGCTGGATGCCCGGGCCAAAGGCTTAATCCGGAGTCTGATTGAGGAAGAGTACGCGCACAGTCTGGATCCTCCCTAGCATTCCCGGCGAAGAGGCAGGATTTCCTGCATTTTACCGCAGCTCTTCCATAGAGAAAGACACGTTCTTCAGATCACAATAGTGCCGGCCTTTTATTGCGGTAAACTTTAATACGCAATAATCCGGATCCGTCACACCCTTTCTATAATACATAAGGTCGCCGGTCTGCCAAATTTCCTCTTTGATTTCCGGAGTCTCTAAGACTTCCATGGCGCCCACCAGCATGACGCCTTCATACCGGAAACGTCCCCGGTTATAAAAATAGATGCTGGCTTTGGGATTCTTCAGAAACTGCTGGGTCCGCAGGGAGGAGGTATTCGTTGTAAAATAGAAACAGTCCCCTTCTACCTTCCGCGGCGCAAACATGGCCTTCAGGTTCGGAAAACCGTCTTCATCCACCGATGCGACAAAGGCTGTCTTCTGCTTCTCAATAAATTCATACATATGCGCTCTGGTTTTCATTTTGTGTCCTCCTGAAATGATTGGTTTACATTCTCTTCGTGTAATAATGTCTCCAGTATTCTTGCCAGATAACTCTCGAACAAGCTTTGTTCTTCTGCTGTGAATCCCTTATAAAACAGCTGATTCATCTGTTGTGACACGGCTTCGTATTTCCCCTGAATGGATTTTGCAAAATCCGTAAGAGCGACAATTACCTGCCGCCGGTTTTCCGGATTACCGTTCCTTTGCAGAATCCCTTTGTTTACCATGCCACTCACCACAATCGAAACGGTGTTTTTCGCAAGGGACGTCATCTGGCTGATTTCACTGATTGACAAATAATCCTGCTTCCACAGCACAAATAAGATCCGCCCCTGAGCGCCGCTGATCTTGATTCCATTCTCCTGCAGCAGCTTTTCAAGGATCCGATCCTGCAGCTGTTTGATTTGTGTGATGTAAAAGCCGCCCTTTGTTTCCATGCAAGCACCTCCGTTCTAATTGGAACGTTTCTAAGTAGAACAATTTTAGCATAGCATAAAACCGGGCAAAAAGCAATCCCTGACAGTACGGGTAATTGAGTCAAGACACAAAGAACCGGAGTCGCCCATGAAAAGCTTGTAGACAGCCCCGGTTCTTTACGATATACCAATATCATAGAAAGCAGTCATCCATTTCCTGCCATAACCCCTAATACGATTACCACTACTACCAGGGCTATCAGACAGAAGATAATCACATCCATTGTACGAACGGACACGTGAATCTTGTCATAAAGCCGTTCTTTGGCATTTTTATAGACAATTTCCTCTTTGGCCTTGAGAGCTTCCTCCTTCTCCTTCAGCTCCGCTTCCTTTCGCGCCAATTCCTGTTCTCTCCAGGTAAATTCCGATGCATTCTCCCGATCATAGTTATTTTCTGTGATTTTTTCCACCTGGCCCACCTCTTTTACTTATTTCTTAGCAATGTACTTACGGATATCCAAAGCTACCGCGATGATAATTACAAGTCCCTGTACCACGTATGTATAGTCGGAAGGTACACTCAGGAACTGCAGGGCGGTCTTTAACAGCTCAAATACCAGAACACCTACCAGAATCCCGGAAATTCGTCCGATCCCGCCGTTGGTAGAAACACCGCCGATGGTACAGGCGGCAATGGCCTCCAGCTCATAGCCCTGACCGGAGTTTACCGTCGCTCCGCCGGATTTTGCTGCTAGTAAGAAGCCTGCGATTGCATACAAGGCAGCTGCCAAAACATAGATTAAAATCTTTGTCCTATTGACATTGACACCGGATACTTCTGCCGCTACTTCGTTGCCGCCAATCGCATACATATACTTACCATGACGGGTTTTGTTGTATAGGAACCACATAACGGCACCAATGCCCAGGGCAATGATCACCAGAATCGGAAGCCAGCCGCCCAGAATCTTATCTTTCGCAATAGACGTATAATCCGAACGGAATCCGCCCAGCGGCGCTGCTCCTGTATACACCAGACACAGACCATAGACCAGCTGCTGCATACCGAGCGTCGCGATAAAGGGAGGAACCTTCAAGTAAGAAATGACGCAGCCGTTAATCAAGCCGAACACTGCACAGACCGCAATCGAGATTAATAATGCCACCAAAATCGGTACCGAGCCCATGTCCGGATAAAACTTACTGGCAGCTCCTACATTTTGGAGCAGAATCCCAGACACACAGGCCGACAGACCGACGATCCGGCCGGCCGACAGATCGGTTCCCTTGGTAATCAGGCAGCCGCTGACACCAAAGGCGATAATGACACGTACGGCAACGTTCGATGCAATGTTGGTAATATTGGACTGTGCCAGGAAATTATCCTGTGTAAATCCTACGAAAATAACCAATATGACCAATAAGACAATAATCATATTATTCAGCAAAAGATTCGCCACATTTTTTCCGCTTAATTTGGATTGTGTCATCTGTTCATCCTCCCACACTAAACTGAGTCGCAAGGCTCATGATATTCTCCTGCGTTGCCTGCCCGCCGGACACCTCTCCCGTTACATGTCCGTTACACATCACCACAATACGATCCGACATACCGATCAATTCAGACATTTCCGACGAAATCATGATAATACTTTTCCCTTGTTCCGCCAGCTCTGCCATAATGGTATAGATCTCATATTTGGCGCCCACGTCAATTCCCCGGGTGGGTTCATCCAGAATCAATACCTCCGGATCATTGGCCAGCCACCGGGAAATAATTACCTTCTGCTGATTACCGCCCGACAAAGACTGAATCAGAGTCTTATTACTGGGTGTTTTAATGCTCAATTTTTTGACATTTTCATTGACAAGCTCATTTACCTTGCGGTCATTAATCACAAAACCAAAGTCCAGATATTTGTTTAATGAGGAAATGGCCACATTATCCGCAATGGACAGTACTCCAAAAATTCCGCTGCCCCGGCGGTCCTCGGTTAAAAGTGCAATGCCATGATCAATCGCATCTTTGGGCCGGCGGATCTTCATCTTCCTGCCTTTATACACAACCTCACCACTGACAATGTGTCTGGTACCGAACAGGGCCTCCATCAGTTCCGTCCGCTGAGCGCCAACCAGGCCGCCTATTCCAAGAATTTCTCCTTTGCGCAGCTCAAAGCCGCAATTCTGAAACGACTTGGCATGAATGCTGGAGAATCCGCTGACCTTCAGTACTACCTCGCCTGGTATATTGTGCCGTTCCGGATAGATGTTCGTTAATTCACGGCCTACCATTTTGGTAATAATCATATCCGTCGTAAGTTCTCTGGCTTGCCAGGTTCCGATGTACTGACCATCCCGCATAATGGTTACTTCATCGGAAATCCGGAGAATTTCATCCATTTTATGAGAGATATATATAATCGAGACGCCTCTTTCACGCAAATCATCGATGATGCGGAATAAGGCCTCAACTTCATTCGCAGTTAATGAGGATGTGGGCTCATCCATAATTACAACCTTGGCATTCATCGATACCGCTTTGGCGATCTCAACGGACTGCATCTGGGATACCGAAAGTGATCCCAGCTTTGCTTTTGGATTGTATTCCATCCGGACTTCCTTTAACAGCCGTTCCGCTTCCTCATACATGGTTTTATGGTCTATTACAGGAAAGAATCCCAGGACCCTTTTCATCGGATAACGCCCACAAAATATATTTTCACCGATGCTTCGCTCCGGTATGGGCTGCAATTCCTGATGGACCATGGCGATACCCTTGTGTAGCGCATCGTCTGCATTAAGAATCTGAACCTTCTCTCCTTCTAAATACACTTCGCCTTCATCCATCTTGTAAATGCCAAATAGACATTTCATCAAGGTGGACTTTCCTGCGCCGTTTTCTCCCATCAGAGAATGAACTGTCCCGGGGCGTACCCGCAGGCTTACATTATCCAGCGCTTTAACACCAGGAAAGCTTTTGCTGATCCCCGTCATTTCCAGTCTGTAATCAGCCATCCTAGAACCTCCCATTTTTTTCTAAGAATCGGGTGTACACGAAATGTACACCCGATTCAATTGCAGTTTTTAATGCGCAATTTGATTATTCGGTAACTTTTATGTAGTCAAGCGTGTACTTTACATCCACCTTTTCACCGGCCGCCATCTTAATGGCAACATCGGCTGCTGTATGAGATTGACTAATATGATCATTCAATACCGTACCGGTCATTCTGCCTTCCTGAATCGCTGCCGTAGCTTCGTCCAGTGCATCCACACCTACCAGATAGATGTCTTCGTTCATCTTTCTTCCGGCGGCTTCAATTGCCTCAATTGCGCCCAGAGCCATCGCGTCGTTGTTCGCAAAGACCACTTCGACCTGATCACCGAACTGAGACAGGGCTGTTGCCGTCAATTCCTGACCCTTGCCCTGATCCCAGTCACCGCGCTGTGCAAATAACTCATCAACGGTAATGCCGGCATCGGTCAGGGCCTTAACGGAATACTCGGTTCTGTACTGGGCATCTACGTTCTCAGGATCGCCGATCAGCATAATATAGGAAACCTTGCCGTCGCCGTTGATGTCACCCTTGTTCGGTGTATCCAGAATAATCTCGCCCTGGAAGGTACCGGACTGTCTGGCATCTGCGCCCACATATGTAGCAGCAATCCCTTCCGTGGTCCATCTTTCCAGTTCGGATTCATCGGGCTCACGATTGATAAATACGGCCGGTACGCCGGCATCCGCACAAATCTGTGCAACCGTTTCCGTAGAGGAGGCCTGCACCAGGTTCAGAATCAGTACATCCACGCCCTGAGAAATAAAGTTCTCGATCTGATTGGTCTGCTCCGCCTGATCATTCTTACCATCTACTACTACTACTTCCGCATTATACGTTTCTTCCAGATAAGTCTGCAGTTCCTGACGATACAGTGTCATAAAGTTATCATCAAACTTATAAATGCAAACTCCAATCTTCAATTTCTCACCTGCTGCTGTGGTTTCCGCTTCCGATACGGTTTCAGCAATGGTGGACTCAGCTGCGGTCGTCTCGGCCGCGGTGGTTGCTGGTGTGGTTTCATTGGAGCTGCTGCCGCATGCTGCCAAAGAAAGCATCATGGCACCTGCCAGAAATGTGGCCCAAAATTTTTTCATAGTAACCTCCTTGTTCATGAATTGTTATTCGTTACACCTTCATGGTATAAAATTGGCAGAAAAAAATCCATAAGATTTTCTTCTGCCATTCATTGAATTTTTACGATTTTTTCACAATCCGTTTTTATTTGCCAATTAGATTACTATCTTCTACGGCTCTGAATCCTCCCGCATACAATAGGTCAGTGGGATCCGAACCGATTTATCCGGAAGAATATCGGCGACGGCATAGACATCCTCTCCCTTCGCCAAAGCCTTTGCCATGTTAAAAATCGTTTCGGCATGAGCGGCCTCATTCGCAACCGCTGTCCCCAGCATCTTGCCGTCCGCGACAGCCTGCAGTCCTGCCGGCGTCCCGTCGATTCCGACAATGTTATTAAAATCCAGGCTCATATGTTCAATGGCATCAATCGCTCCTAAGGCCATATCATCGTTATTACAGATGATCAGTTCAATCTGGCCGCCATACTGCTTAAACCATTGCTCCGTCAAAGCCGCCGCCTGGCTGCGCACCCAATTGGCAACGCCGGAGTCCAGCTTCTCCACCTGGATCCCTGCGTCCCGCAGGGTCTGTACCGCAACCTCGGTTCGGATCATGGAATCCTGGTGGCGGTTCTCCCCTTCCAGCATTATGTATTGCAGGATTCCATCGCCATTCAGATCCAGCCGCTCCGGATAGGCCTGATAATAGTCTGCGACAATCTGCCCTTCGATCTCCGCCCCTTCTTTGGCATCGGCCCCGACGTAATAAATCTTGTCCCAGCGCTGCAGATCCTCACTGACCGGTTCGCGATTAAAAAACACAATCGGGATCCCCGCTGACGTCGCCTTATCAATCACCACGGCGGCTTCCGTACGATCAACCAGATTGACACACAAGACATCATAGCCCAGAGAAATGTATTTATCAATCTGCTCATTTTGCAGCGACTGACTTTCTTCGGCAGCAGAGAATTCCATGCGGATCTGCTCGCCGCTTTCTAATTCATACTCCTTGACAACGCTTTCCAGATTGCTGCGGATGGCGCTGATAAACGTGTCCTCCTGCTTATACAACAGCACACCGATTTTCAGTACTTGATCCTTTTCGCCGGAAGGCTCTTGCCGCCACAGAAACAGCACTGCCAGCATCACCGCTGCCACTGCCATCAGGCCGGCCAGTTCCAAATATGTTTTCCGATGTTTCTCTTTTTCGCTCATCGTATCTGCCCTCCTTGCGCCCACAGCCGGTCAAACCGGTAGGTCGTACGGGTATATTGCTATGAAATCGGAAATAACAGTTTCTGATACTCCTTTTCATAAATCTGTTCTTTGGTAATATAAAAGAAATCAAGAGATACCTCTGCCTGCTCCTTGTGATCAATGGCATACACGGCCTGCTTTAAACTCAGATAGCCCTCATCATAACGGTTGATGACCATCAGTCCACTGAGAATGCCGCTTTCCATATGGTTTAAAGCATAGTAAGTGTAACCAAAACCATACAAAGCCGGACTCTCCGCAGTTCCATCCGGATACATCTCACAAAACCGGATCACCATGTCTTCCTCTATGGCTACCAATGCCGTTCCCGGCTTATGGACAGCTTCTTCCAAAGCTTCTGTCTGACGGACACAGACCATTCCGCTTTCTTCACAGTATTGTTCTATCGCCTGCGCCCTGGCTTCAAGTGCCTGGGTCCGGTCCGCATCGCCGCAGATGATAATCCGCTCCATCCCATCGGCTTGCAGCTGTTCTCCCATGGCTCTGCCCATGGCTCCATTGTCAGCCCCTACATAACTAACCACCTTGTCGAAATTCAGTGCCGATTGCACCGTAATCAAAGGAATATCCACCTTTGCCTCCATCAGCATGGTTTCCAGCTCTTCTCCGGCCGCCGATGCTAGAATCACCGCCTCCACACCATTTTCAATTTCGCGTAATAAGAGCTCCATTTGCTGGGAAGCATCATTTTCATCATACAAGGTAACAAACCGCACATCGACGTTATAATCGGAGGCCGCCTGCTCCATTCCTTTTTTATAAATCTTCCAAAAATCATCATTGGTATGGTTGACAATTACCGAAACATTTCGGACCACGTCCTCTTCCTCACGAAAATACCCAAAACTAGAAGCAGCTACCAGAATTGCCAATATGAGAGCAAGGCCGCCGATTACTAAACGTTCTATTTTTCCCATCGCGCATCCCCCTCTTCATAGACAACCGCTTCCAAATGAATCGTGATGGTGGTGCCTTCATCCGGTTCACTTTCGATCTCTAATCCATATTGGGATCCAAAATACAGCTTAATGCGCTCATTGACATTGGCTACACCAATTCCCGATCCTCTGGACCGGCTCGACCCCAGTATTCCCTTTCGCAGTTTCTCAACCCGGTCCGGCGTCATCCCCAAGCCGTTATCCTGTACGGAAAGATACAGATCGCTGCCTTCTACCCAGGCCCTGATCCGGATCAATCCGTCGCCATCCATAAATTCCATTCCATGATAAATGGCGTTCTCCACCAGAGGCTGTACTACCAGCTTAATGGTCGCCATCGACAGCGCCTCTTCCTCCGCCTCGATTTCATAAGTGAACTTATTTTTATAACGCATCTTTTGAATGGTAAGATAATTACGGATATGTTCCAATTCATCCTGCACCGGAATCATGACCTTGCCTTTGCTCAGGCTGATACGGAACAACCGGGCCAAGGCCGTAACGGCACTAACCGCATCGGGATAATTTTCATTCTCAATCATCCACACGATGATGTCCAGCGTATTATATAGAAAATGAGGATTGATTTGTGCCTGCAGCGCATTCAGTTCGCTCTTCCGCTTGGACTCGTGCTCGGCTACCGCCTCATCCATCAACTGCCGCATTCGGTCTACCATACGCTGCACCGACCAGCCCAAATGCCGGATCTCATATGAGCCGCCCACATAAATCTCAGTGTCAATACCCAGCTCTTCCAGCTTTCTGACTGAGCGTTCCAGCCGTTGAATCGGATCTGTCAGCGTAGAAGAAATGTAGGAATTCATAATCACCAGGCCCAGTAGAAAAAGCAGGCAGGCCCCTACTATGAAGACACGGTTCTCGGTACTGTTAAAGGATAATCCCCGCTGCGGCGTTACGCCCACCAGCTTCCATCCCGTATATCCCACTGTTTTTACGGTGAGAATGCGCTCTTCCCCCTCAAAGGACAGCTTATGATTTCCATCCCCCAGGGACGCCGCCTGCCTATTATCCTCTGAACGTTGCCCTGAAGCAATCAGCTGCTGCTTGGGATGGTAAATCAAATCCCCCTCACTGTTAATCAAATAAATATAGCCATCATTGCCGAGCGTTGCCTTGTTTAGGATTTGCTCCAGCCCACTGTATTTCAGGTCAATTAGCAGCACCCCTTGAGAAGTGGACTTACCTTGGGTTATCTCCACCGCACAGCTTAAGGAAACCACCCAGCGGTACAGATCATCGGCATTGGAGAAAGCCGTCTGTACCGAAGGACTGGAGAAATGCAGGTCCTCTGATTTGTCCAAGGTCTTTTGAAACCACTCTTCGTGAACCGGGTCAGCGTTTTTTTTCAGAACCGCCGGCGGCGCCGTTGCCAGCAGCCCTCCTTCCGCAGAGAACAGCGCAATATTTTCAATACTAGATTGACTGGCATTGTAGAGAAGCGACATTCGTTCGGTAATGTCCTCTTCCTCCAGATCTGCATTTTTAATGACCGAATAATATAGGGAATCCGACAGGCGCATCTTATCTCTCAAATAGGACTCCAGCGTCTGATTTACCTGGGAGATGACAATCTGATTTTCCTTTAGAATGGTGTCTTCCAGCTGGCCTGAAAAGCGTAGATACAAAGCCACGCCGGTTAACGTAATAGCCAGTGCCGCACTAAGGGTAAAGGCCAGGAAAACCGTGTAGCGAATGCTTCTCTTGCTATAGCTTTGCTTGGTCCGGCGGATGATCCGCCGGAAAAGGGACTCTTGCATACTGCCTCCTAACGGGATAACGCTGCTGCATGGCTGCGGTAATGGGATGGCGACATGCCAAACCGTTTCTTAAAGACATAGCTGAAATAATTGGCTTCCAGATAACCCACCTTCTCCGCAATCATATACGTCTTGTCATCCGTAGTTTTTAATAGCTCGACCGCATGCCTCATCCGCACCTCCGTGAGATAATTGACATAACTGACACCGGTTTCCTGTTTAAAAAGGGTAGAAAGATACGAAGGACTGATGTGCAGCTTCTGACAAAGCACCTCCAGCGAGAACTCCGGATTCGCATATTGTTCTTCAATAATCTGCTTGGCCATCATCACCAGGTTCTGGGTCGTGGTCAGGCGTTTTTTATTAATCCCTTCCCGTATCTTCGCGCACACAGAGAATAGCCAGTCCGAAAACTGCGCTTCTTCGTAAAACACCGACAAAATCTGCAGATAATCACCGGCATCATCAAAAACTTCATCGGCTGACAGCCCAAACTTGCCGATTATCTGCAGCAGTGTATTGACAATCCCAATCGCGTACATCTGGTAATGAGCAAAATGACTCTCTCCGGCTATCGCTTTCCGCGCCAGCGCCTCTGCTGCTGCTGCCATCTCCTCCGGTGTTCCAAAGGTAACGATGTTGACCAGCTGTTTTCCAGACTCTTCTGGGAAACACTCAGGCACCGGAACCGTATCGGAAACGTCACCGGCATAAATCGCCCGCTCGCTGCCCATCACCCGGCGGTAATCCAAAGCCGCCGTCCCTTCATTGTAGGAAGCCGGCAGCTTCCGAAAGACGGAATACGGCCTTCCAATCCCTACCGTCAGCGTAATATTCAGCACCCGCCGGCAGGTACGGCAGGCATCGTCCATGGCATTCATGACCATCCGGACCTGGTCTGGATCTGTTAAGGTCAGGATCACAACAGGCTGGGTGCGGTAAATCAAGGTGGCATACGCCCCCAGCCCTTCCAGCCGTTCTTCCATAATCTGGCTGACCGATATGCAGAGCATTTCCCATTCCCTGGCGCCGTGATACTCCTCGGATTCGATCTTCGCCACCGCCGCCAGACGCCATTCCCCGCCATCCGCCAGGGATACGCCCAGATCCTGTAAGTATGCCGTAATCTCTTCATCACTGTCGGGCACCTTGCCCCTCAGTAAATCCGTCAAATACCGCAGCCGAATCACCGGAATGGACTTATCATAATGAGTCTTCAATAATTCAAAATTACGTTTTTGTTCGATTTCTTCATCTAATATGTGCTTGATCCTCTCCAGTACGGCGGATAATTCCGCCGCATTGACGGGCTTTAACACATATTCAATCACATTCAGCTTAATTGCCTCTTGGGCGTATTCAAATTCATCAAAGCCGGAAAAGATGACCAGCTTAATACCAGGATACCGTTCACGCAGCTTAGCGCCCAATTCCAGACCACCCATAAACGGCATCTTCAAATCCGTTATGACCACGTCCAGCTCCAGGGATTCTGCTTTCTCCAGCGCATCCAAACCATTTTCCGCATCCGCCGCCACGGCAAAGCCCAGGCGCTCCCAATCCAGCTTCTTTACGATGGCTTCTCTGACTTCCGCTTCATCATCGACAATCATGATCTTATAAAGACTCATCCGGCACCTCTTATCTGCTCTCAGCGATTATATCCGCTTCGGCCCATCACCAATTTCAACCACATAAAACTCACCAGGATATCCTACCGCTTCCTCGTACATACGGCCCACCTGTTCGATAAACCCAAGCACTGCCGCCGTCTCCACCAGATTCACCGTACAGCCGCCAAAGCCGGCGCCGGTCATCCGCGCGCCCAGGACACCCGGCTGCTTCCAGGCCGCCTCCACCATGGCATCCAGCTCCGGTCCGGTCACCTCAAAATCGTCCCGAAGAGAAATATGAGATGCATTCAGAAGTCGGCCAAAGGTGGCGATGTCCTGTTCTTGAAGCGCTTTCACGGCCTGTAAGGTCCGCTGGTTCTCATAGACCGCATGCCGGGCCCTTCGGCGGCAGTTTTCTTCATGGATCACATGAGCCGCTTCCTCAAAAGCTACCTCGGTTAAGTCGCCCAGTGTCCGGATCCGGCACACCTGCCGCAGATCCTGCAGGGCTTGTTCGCATTCCCTGCGGCGTTCATTATATTTAGAATCATGGAGGCCCCGCTTCTTTTTTGTGTTGCCGATCACAATGCTGACACCATCTAACTGTACCGGCACATGGCGGTAAGCCAGGGTCTCTGTATCCAGAAACACGGCATGCCCCTGTTTCCCATTGGCAATCGCAAACTGATCCATAATGCCGCAGTTCACACCCACGAAACGGTTCTCCGCATACTGGCTGATCAGGGCCGCCTCCACCATCTCCACCGGCAGCCCGAACAGCTCAATCAGTACCTTGCTGACCAACACCTCCAAAGAGGCCGAAGAAGAAAGCCCGGACTGGTTGGGGATGTTGCCAAAGCAGAGAAAATCAAAGCCGGCCGGAATCGCATATCCCTTCTCCAGAAATGCCCAAACAACGCCTTTGGCATAATTCGACCAGCCGTCAATATCCCGGTAAATCAGCTCATCTAAGGAAGTTTCATAAATGCCATCTTCCGCAAAATTCAAAGAAAAAAGGCGAATTCTCCGGTCGCCACGCCGTCTGGCCACCGCATAGGTGCCGATGGTCAGCGCACAGGGGAAAACGTGGCCGCCATTAAAATCCGTATATTCGCCAATGAGATTCACCCGGCCTGGCGCAAAAAAACCTGCGGCAGTCTCACCCGGCCCCATTCTTCGTTCCAATTCCTGCTGTAATTTCGCAATCATTCCTTCGCCCCCTTTTCCGGCAAATGGTTCACATATTCAATAAATTTCAAGAACTGCTGCCGTCCTGGAGGCGTCCGCTTGAATACCCCTGACTGCTCCAGAATCTGCACATATTTCAGTCCCATTTCGTCTTGCAGGATCCGATCTACTGTCATTTCATTGATTATAGCATACTTTTCCCGGATCTGCCCAGTCCAGTCCGCATGTTTTGCCGTTTTTTCATCGTCCCGAATATCGGTCCCGGTCAGCAGAGCTTGCTTTACCAGCTCCATTTCCGACCGCAGGCGCGACGGCAGAATCGCTAACCCCAGCACCTCAATCAGGCCAATATTCTCCTTCTTAAGATGATGGTGTTCCGGATGAGGATGGTACACGCCATCCGGATAGGCCTCCGTGACAATGTTGTTGCGCAGCACCAGATCCAGCTCGAACGCATCGCCCTGCCTGCGCGCAATGGGGGTAATGCTATTATGAGGCACACCGTCCGTGTGTGCCAGTATAAAAGCGTCTTCATCCGTATAATTCCGCCAGGCACCCAGGATCCGATCCGCCAGGGAGGTGATGCGTTCCGGATCCGGACCAGACAGGCGGATCACCGACATGGGCCACTTCACAATCCCCGCCTGGATATCCGGGTATTCTGTAAAGCGCACCGCTGTTTCCACCTGGGCCCGTTCCATGGCAAAGATGTAACGTCCGCCCTGAAAATGGTCATGAGACAGAATGGAACCTCCCACAATGGGCAGATCGGCGTTGGCCCCCACGAAATAATGAGGAAACTGGGTAATAAAATCCAGAAGCTTTCGAAAGGCAGTCCGGTCAATTTTCATTGGTGTATGGCTGCCGCTTAAGATAATGCAATGTTCCTTGTAATACACATAAGGAGAATACTGTAAAAACCATTTGGAGCTGTCAATCGTAATGGGAATCAGTCGGTGATTTTCCCGGGCCGCCTGATGGAGACTACCGGCATAGCCTTCATTCTCCCTGCACAGCTGGCACTTGGGATAAGCCGACTGTACCCTGGTCAGAGCGGCGGCAATATCCTTCGGATCCTTCTCAGGCTTTGATAAGTTAATGGTGATCTCCAAGCTCCCATATTCGGTCTCTGTAATCCATTTTAGATCCTTCGCCACACGATAACGCCGGATATAATTTGAGTCACCACTGAGCTTGTAATAATAGTCCGTCGCCTGCTCAGGCGACTGCTGATAAAGCTCCCAAAACCGCCGGACGACTTCTGCCGGGCGGGGCACCAGGCAATTCATCAGACGGGTATCCCATAAATCCCGGCCGGCCACACTGTCCGATACCAGCAGCCCTTGTTCCGCTCCGTAATCCAACAGTACCCGAAGAAGCTCCTCCAGATCGGTAATCTCCGGTTCTTCCTCAATATAATCTGCCAGATGCAGCACATATAATATCTGATTCCTCACATAAACCACGTCCTCTGAACAAATCAGCCCTGTTTCCTGTCCATACCAAACTAAGCCGGCTACCGCCCCATAGACACTCATAGAATCTCCCTTCCGACAACGAAAGCCATTCTTCCTCCCGGCGTCTTTTCTTTCATTATCGTTTCAATTCATGGGTTTGACAATGCTATAATGTTTTGATTCTATGTAATTTTGTTGCATCATATGGGAAATCATGTTATCCTGACAAGAAAAAGACTTCCTCGCATGTGAGAAAGGAATAGAAATGGCGACCACCTTTAAAAACTCTTATAAAGTACAAGATAAGCGACTGGTCTCTTTGAGTGTTTATAACGTAGGCTTTCAGAAATGTGAATCGCTTTACCAGTGGGGCCCCGGTGTCCGCGATCATTTTTTAATTCATTATGTTGTATCCGGAAAAGGCTATTACCGATTAGGACGTGATCTGTTTTCTCTGCAGGCAGGCGATATATTTCTTGTTTACCCAGATACAGAAATCACCTATTTTGCCGACGGAACCAACCCTTGGGAATACTACTGGGTAGGACTCTCCGGCAGTGATGCCGAAGTACTGATCTCCTGTACCGATTTTCATAGGAAGTCCCCGGTGATCTATCAAAGTGGCTGGGGAAAAGAAATCCAAAAGCATATTTACCGTATCTATCAGTCACGGGGCAGCCAATTCGCCAATGCCGTACAAATGGCCGGTGAACTCTATCTGACCCTGGCCGTGATGATTCGAGCCTCCTCCCGTTCGGAGCAACACAGTCCCAACATTTCCTTGTATCTGCAGAAAAGCCTCCTCTTTATTGCGGCCAATTATGCATCCCCGATTACGGTGAAGGACATTGCGGCCTATGCCGGCATCAGCCGCAGTCACTTGTACCGCGAGTTCCAAGCTCACCTGGCCCAGTCTCCTAAGGAATACCTGACGGAGTTCCGGATCCGCCGGGCGAAACAGCTGCTGCGAGATTCCGAGCTCTCGCTAACAGCCATCGCCAACTCTATAGGATATGACAACAGCCTGTATTTCAGCAAGGCCTTTCATAAAGTGACCGGCAGCAGCCCTTCGGAATACAAGCGGCTCCTACCATCTGATTAAGAAAACTATTTCACTTCAATATTTACCATCACAATCTCCGCATGGGCCTCTGTCCGAACCGGAATCCCCCAGGTTCCAAGGCCTGCGGTGGTAATCACCTGCAGCTCTCCCTCCGTCCGGTAACCGTACTCTACGGGCTTCCCGGTTGCAATATAGGAGAGCAGGCGTCCCGGCACAATCTGTCCTGCATGGGTATGCCCGGACAGCTGCAGATCCGCCGCCGTCTCCGACGCCAATGCAATATCGACTGCCCTCGGCTGATGATCCAGCAGGATAACCGGATAAGAAGAATCCACCCCTGCCAGCAGATCGGCGGTCGGCTCCCGCACTGCCTGGGAAGCATCCTTCCGGCCTGCAATCACATATCCCTCTGCCTGAACCACTTCATCTTCCAGCACGGTTACGCCTACCGCTTCTAAACGTTCCCGTATCTCCCGCCGGCTTATGTCACCGGAACGCTCCATGTAGCTCTCATGGTTACCAAAGGTATAATAGACCGGCTGGTTTGATGCCATTTCTCCGAACAGCTCCACTGCTGCCGCAATTTCTTCCTCCGTCGTACGCTCATCGAAAATATCCCCCACCAGGCAGAAAAGGTCCGGTTCCTGCGCCTCTGCCAGCTCCTTCATCTCCTGAAGTCCCTGCAGTGATACGGCCGTTCCCAGATGAATGTCCGATACCAGCGCGACCCGCAGAAATCCCCCGGATGCAGCGGGAGCCGTCACCGACATCTCATACTCCTGCAGCACCACATAGGAGGCATTCCAGTACCCATAGATCGTAAAGACTGCCGCAAATAAAAACACTGCCCGGTTCCAGGGAAGCTTCGGCACCTTTGGGAAAAAGCGCAGAATAAACCGCAGCAAATCAGCTGCCAGATACCCCAGAAATATATTCAGAAGTAAAACCGAGTGAACGCCCATCAACCCAAGAGAGAGGGCAAACAGCAGAAAAGATGCCAGAAAGGAAAGCGGCCAGCGCCCCCTTCCGGCGAACCTTGTCCTCTGCCATAGGGGGGATTTTGCAAAATGCCACCCTATGTATAGAACGCCAAATACCAAAACAAACGCAAAAGCGGATATGATAACTGCCATAAATTCCTCCTGAAGCTTCGCTCCCATTAGGAGCCTTGGGCTATTATAGCATATCCGCCTCTCTCTGTCATCTATTCTATTTCCAAACCTGAATGCCGCCGGCAATCCAGGCCGGGTTAAATATCCAATGCCGCATGATATCCTTGATATACGGCATTCGTGATCGTGGAAGCACGTACGCAGTCACCAATCTGTGCCACATAGGGCGCTGTATCCAGCAGTTCTTCTACCACATTTCTTCTGGCCCTCTGTCCCACTGCACAGATTGTGCTGCCACCAGGGACCAGTACTTCCCGGTCCTCTGCATCCAGGCACAATACGCCCTCTCCGGTCACCTTTGTACCCCGCAGGCCGGTATGTACTTCTACACACTCCTGAATCTTCTCCAACAGCAGAGGACGATGCCGTACATTAGCATCTACCGCCAGCGTATCCCGCATTTCCACCAGATGCACCTTCTTCCCTTCTTCTGCCAGATGAATGGCCGCTTCACAGCCGGCCAGACCGCCGCCCAGCACAACCACCTCATCTCCGACCTTGTCTTTCTCCAGGTAATAGTTATTTACCACCACCACATTATCCTCCTGAATGCCATCGATGGGAGGAACAATCGGCTCAGATCCTACCGCAATAATCAGCGCGTCCGGTGCCTCCTTCTCTGCATACTCCTTTGTTACCGGTGTATTCAGGCGGATTTCCACCCCTTCTTCTCTGGCGATCCGCTCTAGTGTCAGGCTCAGCTCATACATCGCGTACTTAAAGGGAATTGCCTGCTCGCTTTTTAAAATACCACCCAGCCTGTCCTCCTTCTCACAGAGAATCACCTGATGTCCCCGTCTGGCTGCTGTAATTGCCGCCTCCAGACCGCCGGGGCCGCCGCCGGCTACCAGAACCTTCTTAGACTTCGGTGCCCGTTCCACCTCATTGCCCTCCAGTTCCCGGCCAATCAGCGGATTTACCGTACAGCGTCTGGTGGCGGTAACGGCCCGCTCTGCCATACAGGTAAAGCAGCGGAGACATTTCACGATCTTGTCATCCTGATTGCTCATAACCTTCCGGGGCAGTTCATGGTCTGCCAGTAAAGCTCTGGCCATCTCTACAATATCTGCCTGTCCGGAAGCAATAATCTCTTCCATCTGTGCCGGGTCATTCAGACCGCCCAGGGTCGCTACCGGCTTGGATACATGCTTCTTAATTTCTGCTGCCAGATATACATTACAGCCATGAGGCAGGAACATAGAAGGATGGGTAACGCCGAAGCCCCTCTGGTAAGTACCTGCGGAAATATGGAGCAGATCCACCGAATCCTCCAGCAGCTTAGCGATTTCAACGCCCTCTTCCAAGGTGTAACCACCTTCAAACAACTCCGACCCACTCATGCGAAACTCAATCGGGAAGCCTGGTCCAACAGCTGCCCGCACACTGGCCAGGACTTCTCTGGCAAAACACACCCGGTTCTCCAGACTTCCTCCATATTCATCTTCGCGGTGGTTAAAGTAGGAGGAGAGAAACTGGTTAATCAGCCATCCGTGGCCGCCGTGCACCATAACCATTTCAAAGCCTGCGCGCTTAGCAAGTCCTGCACAATCGCCATAAGCCCTCACAATATCGTCGATCTGCTCCTTCGTCAAAGCTTTGACCTCAAGACCATCCGGACGAACGCCGGCACTAGGACCATACTGTGCCAGCCCCTGCTTCTTACCTTTATCCGTCAGATAGGTTCCGGCATATTGACCGGAATGGGACAGCTCTACACTGGCAATCGCACCATGACGGCGGATTGCATCGGCAGTATAGGTAAAGCCGGACAGAGAACCCGGTGTGGACAGATCCAGATGATAGGCATGAGACCCGTCTGTCTCCGGATGTACCATACATTCACTGACGGTAACGGCAGCCGCGCCGCCCTTGGCACGCAGCTCGTAAAAGGCGGTGGAACCCCGTCCAATGCAGCAGTCTGCGGTGATATCCGTACCGCCCATGGGGGCGGAGAACATCCGGTTCCGGAAGGTAACATTTCCAATTTTAATCGGTTGGCTAAGATGAGGGTACTTCCTTATCATGGTTAATTCTCCTTCAATTCTATTTTATAATATCTTTATTTCGAAATCTTTTCAGAAAAAACATAGCAAAAAAAAAGGGGCTGCGGATATCATCAAATCCGTAGCACCTTGTAACACTTTTTGTATGCCTATAATTCTTTTTTGAACTGACAGAACGCGCGGATATTCCGGTAACCGCTGCAATCCTCATGAAAAATCTGGTAGATATCCCAGCGGATCGCCTCCTGCAGCGAAACTGCCCGTACCCCTTCCATATTAAAATCATGGATCGAAAAATCCATTAGGACGCCTAAACCCATCTTCTGTTTGCACAGCCGAAACAGGAAATGCGTATCCGAGGTCTTGCATACCACATCCGGTTCAAAGCCGGCTTCCTGACAAACATTATAAAAGCTGTGATAAATCTGGTACTGTTCATTTAACAGGAGAATCTTCTCGTCCTTCAGTTCCTGAATTCCGATTTCACTCCGGTCAAAGAACGGATGGCTCTCATATACAAGCAGGATCACCTGCCGGCTGGCCAGGAGCTCTTCCCGGATCTCCGGCAGCTCCGTCCTGCCGACTACCAGTCCCACATCTGCCATGTGGTTCTCCACGGCTTCCTTTACTTCCTCGTTCGAATCTTCTTTCCAGGATACATCAATCTCCGGATTGCTCTCCATAAACTGTAACAAAAACTGAAGAGACAATGCATTTAGGACCCCTCTGGCGCAAGCAATCTTCAGACGCTTGTCCCGCTCCTGTAATTGCCGCATGGCATTCTGAATCCTTTCAAATTCCTGAATCAGGGACTCCCCATGCCGGTAAAGCAGCCTGGCACTCTCCGTAGCCGTTACGCCTTTGCTGGTGCGCTCAAAGAGTGTGGCTCCCAGTTCCTGTTCCAGATTGTTAATAATCCGGCTCAATCCCTGGGCTGTCATAAAGACTCTGCCCGCCGCTTTATTAATGCTCTGTTCCTCATATACTGTTCTAAAGCATTTCAAATCATTTATATTCATTCTTTATACTCCTGTGAAAAAGTGTCGACTGCCTCCGGTATTCCCGCTTATATACCAACGGATATAACATTCCCAGCATGCCGAAGGAAATCACCACATCAATTACGGAATGCTGTTTCAAAAACATCGTAGACAAAACGATCAAACCGCCCAATACCAGCATCCCGGTGATAAACCACCGCCGTTTCCGAACTTCCGGATGATGCCAAATGCTCAAACAGACTGCCAGCGTATTAAACACATGAATACTGGGCAGCACATTCGTCGGCGTATCTATGCGGTAAAGAACCCCTACTAACCAGGTGAAAAGGTTATCCCGTTCAAATGTTTGGGGGCGCAAATACAGACGGCTCGGAAAAACAAAGGATACCACCAGAAAGAGGGTCATCCCGGCTCCCAGTAAAATCCCCAGCCGGTAAAATTCCTTGGTATCATGTCCATAATAGTATATCATTATCCCGATTACATAAATATACCAAAGCACATAGGGAATAATAAAAATCTCCAGAAATGGAATTTTGTCATCCAGTGCAGAATGGATCACATAATAGCGGCTCACTACCCGGTTCTCCAGATAGAAAAACGCCGGCAAATAAACCAACAGATAAGAAAACAGCCAGATATGCCTGTGGGTCTTAAGATACTGTCTCATTATTAACCTTCCTCCCTTTGCTCGTAAAATCCGCCGCCCCAGGGACGCCCTCCTGCGGAGTAAACGAAAGCCATTACGGATGATTCTGTTCTTAAATATGACACTATTATTATATCATACCAGGACTGCTCTTTCTACCTCCATTTTACTGCTTTACACTAAACGATACATATTTATCTAATCTCATTATGCAGATACATTAAGTCCGCTTCCTCACATAGCTAAAGTAAAAACCGGAACATCTGCATAAAAAGCCCTGCCACATACAGCGCCAGCCTTTTCCACCAGGAAATCTCCTGTACCGTAATATGCTCCGGTGTCTCATATTCATCGACGCTAAGAACCTTCCGGCAATCCTGCTCCATAGCCTGCATATACCCGGCCAGCTCTTCTGTCAGTTCTGCGCTCTTTACCACCAGCATCAGCTCTGTATCTATATACGTACTTCGCAGATCCAGATTATAAGAGCCGATCACCGATATATTCCCGTCAATTACGACCGACTTGCCATGATAAGAAATACCACCATCATATTCATAAAGGGCAATACCGGTATCCAGCAAATTATCCTTATTCCACAAATAATCACTGGAAGCAGCAAAATTGTCTCCATTTTCTACAGAATTCAGCAGTATCCGCATATCCGGTACCTGCTGTCCCACCTCTTCCAGTGTCTTATACATATAAGAATTGCAGACGGCATAGGGGGTATGAATCAATACCCGTTCCTTCGCCTGCTTCATCAGTTCCATAAGCTCATAAAAGAGAAGCGGCTCCTTACCATACAGACCGGTTGGGTTGGACAGCAGCCATACTCCCTCCGTAGGGACAGTCCGGCCGTTGTAATTCGTATCCTCAAACAACTCCGGATTCTCCGCCTTCAACGTCTGGTAACGCGCTTCCAGCACCTGCAGCTCTGCCTGTACATTCCGGCTCTCCCGAAGGGCTTCCTCATCATAGAACAATGTACAGGCCGGATGGTTCCACATCTCTTTAAAATATTGCTCTACCTGAAACAAGGAGCTGTTCTCTTCCTCCGAAGCCGCCTCCGTATTGTAGATCAATACCTCCCGATCCAGGCTGTTATGCTCATTTTCATAATTACCGATAAAATAATCAAAAGTATTACGCCCCCCCAGAATGTATCCGGTTTGGTCCACAATGATATATTTATCATGCATTCTCCCCTGGCTCTTCCATGGCGTCAACAGATTCAGGCGGTTATACAGCTTGATCTGCACATTGGGGTGGGAAGACAACGCGTAAAACAGGGGATTGCCTTTCATCTGAACCACACCGCTGATCCCATCCACCACGATCTGAACCGACACGCCTTCATCTGCCTTATGAAGTATCACGGCCAGTAAATCTCTCGTGCTCTCCCCCTCCCGCATATCGAAGGTTGAGAGGATAATCCGTTCCTGCGCCTGCTCCAGCAGCCGGATCCGTTCCTCCCATGCACTCTGGGACGTCTCCAGCAGCATTGCCCGGTCACATCCGGTGCCGGACGCCAGCAGCGCTTCTGCCTGAAATTCCTGCCTTGTCTCTTCCGACACGTCCTTATATGCAAGAAAGGGAAGAATTGCTCCTAATGCCAAATAGAGAAGGATCACCAGAATACCACCGGCGATCCAACGTTTTTTTATTCGCTTCTTCATACCGTAATCCTTGTATGTATTTTAATTCTTACCTACAAGTATACGAATCTATTGCCACCCTGTCAATGTGTTCCCGGAAATTTAAGAATTCCCGTCGGCTAACTTTGTTCCCGCCATCAGAGCTGTCAGCTGCTCCAGAATTCCGCCGCCGGTGGATAGGTCGATATTACCGACCTTGTCACAGATCTTCTCCAGATACTCCATCTCCTTCAGACGGTACAGGGTCTGATTTTCCTCCATCAGGCGAGCTGTATTCATTAGGCTGCGGGTGGATGCCACCTCTTCCCGGCGCATAATGACATTGGCCTGCGCCCGCTTCTCCGCCACCAGAACCGTATTCATAATCTCACGAATTTCTCCGGGGAGAATGATATCTTTAATACCCACCTGCGTGATCTTAACGAAGAACTCCTCCTCCCGCTCAGCCATCTTCCGATATACATACTGGGAAATTTCCTCCTTCTGCTGCAGCAGTTCATCCAGTCGGAAGCGTCCTACATACTCTCGCAATACCAATTGCGCCATGGTATACAGCTGGGAAGTGACGTTTTCCATCTTCTGCGCCAGCTCCAGCGGCCCGGTGATTTGATAATTGCAGACCACATTCAGGCGAACACCGACCTTATCTGCCGTCAGGATTTCCTGGCCGGCAATCTCAATCTGCTGCACCTTCATATTAAAGACCTTGCTGCTCACCTCCCTTGCATAGTTCCAGAAGTAGTACGTACCGCTGGTCAAAGTCCGCTCATAACAATTGTCAAAATACAGCAGACAGACTTCGCCTTCTCCTACAACGATCTTCTTGTACATCTGAGCAGGCATCAGATCCCTGTACATACGGGGAATACCCGGATTCATTTCCGGAACCGTGATATCTACCAGCTGGAATTCATTCTTTTCAAATACATTCCAGCAAAGCGCCTCCTGCTTCGTAACCACATCCCGATATGTACCATTCACAAAGTGCAGGGCAATGCAGGTATCCGGAATCGCCACACGGATTACGCGTGCCGCGAATTCCTGGTTCTCCATAAGTATCTTAACAGGGATTTCACAGTTCTCCACATAACCGGTCATCTTCACCACCTTGACTTCATATCCTAACGCCTTTCTATAGGAATGGCGTCCTGCCATTAATAGCTTTTGAAATACGCCGCGCTTCAGGAGGTACCCACACTCCTGCTGGCAAATTGTAACTCGCATTTTATATATCTCCTTTTCTAATTATATTGGATGAAAATGAAAACGCGTGTCTCATCGCGAAACCGGGGGCACAGCCTTTAGACGATAGCGCCAGGTCGGTGATGCGGCACTCTGCCGCAATCGGCGTTCCCATAACTAAAATCGGTATCCGGTGTGCACTGGCCGTTCCGGGATTTGAACCCGGATGCCTCTGACCGAAGCCTGCTGCATCCGTCCCAGAGACGCTGCGTTTTCATTTTCAGGGCCTTCTTACGAAGGCAGTTCTGCTTGAGATGTCTTTACCGGACATTCCATTTTTCATGATTGCTTTGCCACTTAGCTACATGCACTGAGCATGGGAGGATTCGAACCTCCGAACATCATCCTGGTGACAGATAATCCGGAATACCGTTTCGGCAAAGCCGCCGGCACCGCCGGGGTGGAACCCCCTGACCATGGAATTTTCTGTCTATATATAAAGTTTCCTTTATATCTTCTTTTCAGCCTTTTATTAAAGATGAACGATACACTAGCCCGGCCAACTTTTAATATGCTGCTTCTCGCTTCATTGGTCTTATTATATGGTATTTTTACCCAAAGATCATTTAAAAAAAGCTGCGAAATCAAAAAACCGCCGGACCATTTCTAAATGGCCGGCGGCTGCACGCTTAACCACAAATCAAATGTGGGGCTTTCCCCCCTCTAAAATCTCCTTCTGTACCTTTTTACTAAAGGATTGCAGAATCAATTCATAGGACATGTCCAACATCTGTTTCAATATCTCATCCGGCACGCTTCCCTCCCGGTAGACAGAATTCCAGTGTACCTTATTCATATAATAACCGGGAACGATATCCCCGTAATCCTTCCGCAATGCTTCTCCCAGCAAGGGATCGCATTTCATCGTAATAATCGGCTTCCCTTCCTTATCGCCGCCCACCATGCAATACATCTTGTCCTTTAACAGAAAACGGAATGCATCCCATTCCTCTTTAAAGTCTTTCACCGTACCGGTCTTTGCCAGTAAATATTCGTCCAGCCATTCATACTTCATCGACAGATCCCTCCTTTTTGTGTTATTTTATCTTATCACATAGAACATGACAACAGGCAGTCATGTTTAACCAGTACACTAGTGTACTAGACGCCATGCAGTATTTACGGTACAATACAAAGTGCATAACTTATTATTAAGAAAAAATACAAACGAGGGAAGATATGTCTGAGTTTCAGGAATTAGTGAAAAATTTTGACCGTGTACGGGATTATATCCGCCAATTTTTTATTTATGGTTTTAAATCCCGGAATGAATTTGACCAGAAAAGCGGCCGAACCTATGACAATGAGCGTCGTCGGGCTGAAAGCTGGCTCTCTTCTTATACACACTCCCTGTATACTCCACGCGGGAAGCAGGTTTACATCTGTGCCGACAGTAAAACCATTGAGCAGAATCCACTCTATGCCGCCTGGAAATCCAAGAGTTTCACCGATAAGGATCTTCTACTCCACTTTTTCCTGCCGGAGCTGCTGAGGGAGGAGTCTCTTACCGCCGGAGAAATCAGCGACCAGATGGCTGCCCGCTGGGGATTGGCATTTGACAGTCAGACCGTACGCCTGAAGCTGAAGGAGTATGAAAACAACGGGATTTTGTACTCTGAAAAAGACGGCAGAGCACTTCGCTACCAACTAACCCCTCCACTGGAATGGGAATCATCTCCCCTTTCGGGAAAACTCTTAACGGCTGTCAGCTTCTTCCAGGGTACTGCTCCCTTTGGAGCTGTCGGAAGCACAATAATGGATTTGGAAAACACTCGAAATACGCTCTTTCAGCTGAAACACCAGTTTATCGTTCATACCCTGGACGACAGAATTCTGCTGCATCTGGTCACCGCCATCCGGGAGCAGCGGGGAATAGCCTTCACCCTAAAAAGAGAGAAAACCGAACATCTTCGCCCTGCCTGCGGCATCCCGCTAAAGATCATGGTCAGCACCCGGACCGGCCGGCGTTTTCTCTGCCTGTATTCTACCCGAAGCAAACGGCTGACCACCGTACGTCTGGATATGATCCAGGAAATCCGCCTTCAGGAGCCTTATCCGGATTATCCGAAGGCACAGGCTGCCTTGGCGCGAAATCTCCCCGCCTGCTTTGGCATTTCCTTCCATGGAACCAAACGAATGGAAAGCATTACCTTTCTGCTTGAAATTGATGAAGCGAAGGAAGCTTACCTATTGGAGCGTCTGCAGCGGGAAGGCCGGGGCGGGCAGATCACCCAGGAGGGCAAGAATCGGTTTCGTTATACTGCCAGGTTCTTTGACACCAATGAAATCGCACCCTGGATTAAAACCTTTACAGGACGGGTTTTAGAACTCTCCGGCACCAACGATACCGTTATCTCACGCATTAAGAATGACTGGCAGCGGATGTATCACATGTATGAAGAGGAATGAGTATGGAGTATTTTGATAAAGTCTACAGTTGTTATTATAGCGTAATCCGAACCATTCTGCAGGAAGCCGCCAAATCGCCCCTGACCGCAGGACAAATGCAGGAGCTGGCTGACCGCCAGGGTTTTCTGGAAACCGCTATGACAGTGGTTCCGAAGCTGACCTCTGGTGAGTGGCCGCTATTAAAGAAAACCCTGACCAATACCTTTACACCGGTCTTAGCGAATTCTCTCCGCTTGCCATTAACCGAGCTGCAGAAAAGCTGGCTGAAAGCATTGACATCCGATCCCCGGTTCTGCCTGTTTTTTTCAAATCAAGAACGGCTCCGGCTGGAAGCTTCTCTATCCGGCCAGGAACCGCTCTATTCACCCGAAGATTTCTACTATTTTGACCGTTTTCAGGATGGTGATGATTATTCGGATCCCTTCTATCAGGAACGCTTTCTCATTATCCTGGAAGCGCTCCGGGAGCGAAAAGCCCTGTGGATAACCTATCAGGGAAAACATGCCTCCAGCCGGACCTTCGAAGCCGTCCCATACCAGCTGCAATATTCTGACAAGGATGACAAATTCCGCCTATGCTGCTTGATTCGAGGAAGAAACAGCTTCAATAAGAAGGCTTTGCTGAACCTGAACCGTCTGGAAGACTGCTTCTTAAGCAGCAGTAGGGTACCGGATACATTGGAAAAACACCGCTTTACCTATTCCAGCCGTCAGAGGACTGTTACTTTTGAAATTAGTAAGGAGCGAAATGCGCTGAACCGTTGTCTGCTCCACTTCGCCCCTTATGAAAAACAAACCATATACCACGAAAAAACCGATACCTACCAGTGCACCCTTTCCTATGAGATCGCTGATGAGACCGATCTGCTGATTCAGCTGCTCTCCTTTGGCCCAGTCCTTCGTATCCTGGGACCGGAAGATTTTCTGCGTCAGGTTCGCCAAAGGGTACGCCGTCAACAGGCTGCCGGCTTGATACATCCTTTCAAACTACTATCACCTTGTAGCGAAAAAAATCCTTTTTAATGTTCTTCCAATCATTTATACACTCACCTCGTTCTTCAAAATTCGCCGTGATATACCAGCTATAACAAGCATAATCAAGCTTACGGCAAGTACCGGGATATACAAAGTAGTACTGAAAGATTTGAACAACACTCCGTATATGACCTGACCAAGCGGCGCGGCGCATTGGGCCACCGCCATAATGATCGCCATAACTTTTCCTAAATTCTCGTTAGGCGTTACTTTTTGCACCTTGGCAATGATAAAGATAGAGAGTATCGTCGCCACTGTTGCTATGGGGATTGCACCCGCCATAAAAAGAAGGAAGGACGGATAAAAGCCGCGATCAAGGACAAAAGGCGCAACGGACAAGGCGATTGGCAAAAGCATTAGTGTGATAACTATAATCCACCGGTGGAGTGTATTCACTTGCATCCTTTTGGCAAAAACTCCAATTGTCAATGCACCCAGTATAGAAGCAAAGTTAATAACTCCCATTCCCACACCGTACATCGTATCGCTGCTTTGCATAGTGACCCGTAATATGATGGGGCCGCCGACAATCAACAGCGGAGATAAAACTAAATTTATCAAGGCTGCGAGAATCATGGATTTCATAATGAACGGCTGTTTTACCACATAGGAAAAACCGTCTTTCATATCCCGTGCAATAGTTGGCACTATATGACCTGCCTGCTCCCTCTTGGTAAATGGTATCTTAATGAATATTTCCATCACCGCAGACAGGAAGAAAGCAATACAGCTAATGACAACAAGGGATTGCACACCAACGATTCCATATAATATGCCGCCTAAAATCGGAGCCGCTACGCCGGATAACGCTTGCACAGCCTGCACAATACCGTTCGCTCCCTCCAGCTTGCGCTCCTCAACTAATAGTGGGATGCTGGCGGTAACGGCGGGTGTATACAAAGCACTTACAATGGACAGCAGTACCATGATGACACCGATCAGCATGACGGATGTATTACCCGCTGACATAAGCAGGAATAGGCAAAATACAATCGCGCTGCTGGTGAAATCGAAAATCACCATTAGATTACGTCGGTTGAACCTGTCGGCAATTGCTCCGCCGAGCGGGGCAAGCAGAAGGGGAATATTGGATATGGCAAATAACGCGGCAAAAATATCCTCGCGTCCGGTTATGTCTAAAACGTAAAGCGACAGGGCGAAACGCAAAAGGGACGAGCCAAGAATTGAAATAACTTGCCCTAATACCATTAAGGCAAAGTCTTTAGGGGACGGTTTGATAGCGTTCTGCATAATAAACACCTCTTTCATATTAGACCGACATCCGGTCTATTAAGTCAAAAAATAAATGCATCTCATTAAATTCCATTTCGCTCACGTTAATATATTCATCATATCGCTTAAGCTTCCTCTTTCAGTACCAAGGGCTGCTTCCATAATATTGATAAATGCCATAGCCCTTCGCACCGCTTCTTCGGGTTCCCAATAAAATAGTCCTTCATCAAGAACAACCTGTGCAGCGGCAAGTAAAAACTCTACTGTTTCCTGCGGGTAATCCGTAGCCATAATGCCTTCGCAGACACCTTGCTCTACGACCTGTGTTAAGACAGGCGCTATTTGCAGGATCGATTGCACCAAGCTTTTTTGGTGCATCTCGGCATTACTCGGCTGATGAAACTGCTCAATCATTTTTTCTTTGCCGCCTCCGCTCTGGGGTTTTTGTGCCATAAGGATTTGAAACAGCTTTTGAACAGCGGGCATATTGGGGTTATCAGCAATTTGTTTTGCTTCGGCCACATCTGCATCTATAACGCGCATAATAATGGCGTCCATCACTTCTTCTTTTGATTTAAAATAGTAGTAAAATGTGCCTTTGGCTATTCCAATCTCTTTCAAAATATCCAGGATCGTTGTTTGGCTATATCCTTTTGTAGTGAAAAGCCTTTCAGCGGTATCTAGAATCTCAGTTCGACGTTCTTCCGGGTCTTTTAGTATTCGCATATCCAAAATCTCCTTTTCTTTGTAGACCAACGGTCGGTCTATTAAAAGTATATACCCTTAAAGGCCGTTTGTCAACTGGAAATGGGTTGAATATTCAATTGATCAATTGACGGCGTTCCCCCTCTGTGGTATATTGAAGGCACAAATGAATTGCGTGTGTATTTGCATCGTCAGATGCCGGCATTTATCCGATGCCGAGGGAACCGGATGAGATTTCCGGACTATCCCAGTAACCGTGAAGCGGACGAAAGGGCACAAAGTCACTGTCGTAAGATGGGAAGACGCCTCAGTAGGAGGAAGCTAAGTCGGGAGACCTGTCTACACATCTATTTTCTTCTGGGGTTGAGATGATGCTTTGCATTGTACATGTTTTTTAGTACAGAAAAGGTTGTTTCTCTGCTTGAGATACAGCCTTTATTTTATTTCTCCCTTCCTATCAATTCATTTGAAAATACAAGAAAGGGAAACAACTATGAAAAAGAAAACGACACTTTCACTCCTGCTGGCAGCTCTTATGCTGCTATCCACCCTAACTGCCTGCGGTTCCTCCGGAAACACGGATACCATAGCTGCCACTTCTGCCGTGCAGGCAGAAACTACGGCTCCCACTTCTGCTGCTCAGGCAGAAACCACCGCTTCCTCAGGCCTTACCATCACCGATATGAAAGGCCGTACCATGACCTTTGACGAGCCGGTAGAGCGGATCGTCGTTCTGACTGCCTCGGACTGCGAAATCCTCTATGCCGTAGGTGCAGGCAGCATGGTAGTCGGCCGGGGAACTTACTGTGACTATCCGGCCGAAGTAGAGTCCGTTCCTGTTTTAAGCTCCGGTTTCGACACCAATGTGGAAGAGATTATTGCATTGAATCCCCAGGCAGTTCTGATGAGCACCATGTCTCAGCCCCTGGAGCATATTGAAGCACTGGAAGCTGCCGGAATTCGCTGTGTGGTTACGGATGCGAGAAACATTGCCGAAGTCTATACTGCCATTGAACTGATCGGCTCTCTTGCCGGTAAGGATGAAAAGGCTGCCGCCGTAATTACCGAAATGAAGACGACCTTTAAAGAACTGCAGGAAAAGGCTGCCGGCGACGGCAGCAAAACCGTTTACTTCGAAGTTTCTCCTCTGGAATACGGGCTCTGGACAGCGGGAAGCGGTACCTTTATGGATGAACTGGCCACCATGCTGGGCCTGACCAATGCATTTTCGGATGTATCCGATTGGGGCGAGGTATCCGAGGAGCAGGTTATTGAACGAAATCCGGATTATATTGTAACCATTGCCATGCATTTTGGCGAGGGTCCGACACCCGAAGAAGAAATCCTCAGCCGTACCGGCTGGCAGGGGATGACGGCGATTCAGAACAATACGATTCTGAATGCCGATTCCAATGAAATCTCCCGTCCCGGCCCTCGTCTTGCAAAAGCTGCCAAGACACTGTATGACTTCCTTTATGGAGCGGAATAAAACACCTCTGCCCGGTAAGACTCGCGATATCGCAAGGGGAACTCCCATGATGCACAAACCCAGAGAAACCTTTCGACCAATTGAATATCTTGGCTGCATCGCCCTGACGCTTTCCATTATGATCCTTTGCATTTGCGTAGGAAGTGTCAATGTGTCGGTCCGAGACACCATATCTGCCATTGCGGATACGGTGTTGGGCCGGTCCATAGCCCAGGAGAATCTGCAGTCTATTATTGTCTTCGTCCGGGTTCCCAGGGTACTCTGCGTAGCTTTGGCAGGCGCCGCTTTGTCACTATGCGGCGCTGCCATGCAGGGGCTGCTTCGAAATCCACTGGCAGACGGCTCCACTTTAGGTATTTCCTCCGGTGCTTCACTGGGCGCCGCGATATCTATTGCCTTCGGCCTTACCATACCGGGTATTCCTCTGGCCGGAACGATGGTCTTTGCTATTCTGTTTGCCTTTTTTTCTATGGTAATCATCTTGTCTCTTACCTACCGGCTGGACTACTCTCTTTCCACGAATACCATTATTCTGCTCGGTGTGGTCTTCTCAATGTTTGCCAACAGCATTCTTAACTTTATCATGACCTTTTCCGGAGAAAAGCTCCGCTCCATTACTTTCTGGACCATGGGTTCACTGTCCGGCAGTAACTATACCCACGTACTGATTTTGCTGACTGCGCTTTTACTGCTGGGCGGCATTCTGCTCCGCTACCGGCGTGAGCTGAATGCTTTCGCCATCGGTGAGGACAATGCCCGCCATATTGGAGTACCGGTAAAAAGGGTAAAGCTGATGATCATGATTACCGTAGCGGCTCTTCTTGGCATCTGCGTATCCATCGGCGGAACGATTGGGTTCGTAGGACTGATTATCCCCCACATCACACGTATGCTGACCGGGCCAAATCATAATCGCCTGCTGCCTGCTGCCATTTTCTTCGGAGCGTCTTTCCTTATGCTGTGCGATTTGATTGGGCGTATTCTGTTAAGACCTCTGGAGCTGCCTATCGGCGTGGTAACCTCTTTCTTCGGTTCCATTGCCTTTGTCTTTATTTTTCACCGGACAAGGAGGATAAAATAGTATGCTTGAAATCCAACATGTAACGGTTCGCTATGGAGATCTGACTATTGTAAATAACGCTTCCGTTTCGGTCCGTGAGGGTCAGTGGCTGATGCTGGCAGGCCCTAACGGAGCCGGAAAAAGCACACTGGTAGGCGCCATTTCCCAGGGTGTCCCCTATACCGGAAGCATCCTGTATGAAGGGCAAAACCTGACCCAGATGAAACCGGCCCGGATTGCACAAAATATCGGAATTCTGGCACAAAGCCACTCCGTGGCCTATTCCTTTTCCGTAGAAGAAATTGTAAAACTTGGCCGCTATAGCTATTCTACCGGGGTTTTTGGGACCACTAGCGACGAAGATCAGGAAAAAATTGATCAGGCTCTGGAAATGACCGGTCTTCTGCCCCTTCGAAACCAGTCGGTAATGACGCTGTCCGGCGGTGAGCTGCAGCGCACCTTTCTGGCACAGATATTTGCGCAGGATCCCAACCTGCTGATTCTGGATGAACCCACCAACCATCTGGATCTGGTATTTCAGAAACAAATCTTCGAACTGATCGGGGAATGGCTGAAAACGCCGGGACGCGCAGTGGTTTCCGTAGTACACGACCTGAGTCTGGCAAGAGCCTATGGATCCCATGCACTGCTGCTCTCTCAGGGTACCGTCGTCGCTTCCGGCCCGATTGCCGCGGTTCTGACCCGCGGACACCTGCAGGACGTCTACGGAATCGATGTATATTACTGGATGCAGCAAATGCTGTCTGAGTGGAAAGATTCTAATGAATAGCAGGAATCCCCGTTGACAATACCAGTCTAAATGTGTTAGACTATACTCAGTCTAATACGTTTAGTTTGGAGGCAAAGCTATGGCAAAAAGCATCTCTCTCACCGCCGCGGAAGAAAAACTCGCGGGTCTGATATGGCGGGAAGCGCCGCTGACTTCGCCAGCGTTGGTCACGCTTGCGGAGCAGGAAATAGACTGGAAAAAATCAACGACTTACACAGTGTTAAAAAAACTCTGCGACAAGGGCATTTTTAAGAATGAAAATGCCCTTGTGTCGGTTGTACTTACACATGACGAGTTAATCGCGCATCAAAGCCAACGTTATGTCGAGGACACATTCGGCGGGTCGTTACCGAAATTTATCACGTCATTCATCGGCGGCAAGAAGCTCACGCCGGAACAAGCTGCGGAGTTGAAACGTCTGATTGAAGAACATGAAGGGGGCGGTCTTAATGGATAAACTGTTCCTGACAATCGTAAACATGAGCCTGACAGGGGCGTTCGTCATCGCGGCGATATGTCTTGTGCGGCTGCCATTGAAAAAAGCCCCGAAAATCATTTCCTATTGCCTTTGGGCGGTAGCGGGATTTCGTCTTGTGTTTCCGTTTTCGATTGAGAGCGTATTCAGTTTACTGCCGTTTAAGGCACAGACCATACCATCGGATCTTGCAATGCAGTCCGTACCACGCATTGACAGCGGCGTGGCGATTGTGGACAACATCATCAGCGCTTCGCTCCCCACTCCCGCGCTTGGAGCGAGTGTAAATCCGCTGCAAATATGGATAACAATCGGCGCTTTTGTATGGTTCACCGGTGTTGCCATAATGCTCATTTACGGTGTGGTGTCTTATGTTAGACTCAAACGAAAACTGCAAAACTCCGTATGCACTGAAGCAAATATTTATGAAGTGGAAAATATAAAATCGCCGTTCGTGCTTGGCATTTTGGGCCCGAAAATTTATTTGCCGATCGGTTTATCCATGCCGGAACGAGGGTACATCGTTTTGCATGAGCGGACGCATATTCGGAGGCGTGACCATATCGTAAAATTCGCGGCCTATTTTGTTTTGTGCTTACATTGGTTTAACCCGCTGGCTTGGGCAGCATTCCTGCTGATGGGCGTTGACATGGAAATGTCATGCGATGAGCGTGTGTTGAAAGAAATAGGCGGCGAAACAAAGAAGGATTATTCGCTGACGCTGTTGTCTTTTGCAACGGAACGGCGCATTATTGGCGGCAGTCCGCTTGCTTTTGGCGAGGGCAGTCTCAAAGAGAGAATCAAAAACATACTGAATTTCAAAAAGCCGTCGCGGATTATCATAATTGCCGCCGTCGCGCTTGTCGCAGCTCTTAGCGTGGGTTTAGCCTTGAACCGGGCGAATGGCAATGCCAATTACGATATACCCGACATTACCGCAACGGAGATGATTGACGGCGCGCAAGCAAAGGCACTTCGCTTCGGATATTCATGGTTTGACGGTAAAAACGGCGTTGTAGCGGACGCTATCGCGCCGTGGCAGGGGGAATACACCGATGAAAATACACTGGTTATCGACGGAGAAATGGGGCAGAACAGCATTGCTCTTTCCGCTGAAAAGCCGATGACCGCAAGTTATGTAATCTATCTGCCGGACGGTACGGTATACGACAGTGGAACACGGGAACCTCATGATTCGCTCAGCCCGCGTCTACGCTGGACGAAAGACAACGCGATTAGCATAATCGCACCCTTTGAGCCGGGTGAGTATATCTACGAGGTGACAATTGGGTGGAAAGAGAATGATTTGAAAGTCACCTATGGGCTTAAGCTGGTAATGACCGGCCAACGCAACGCGTATGACGAGGCCCTGCGTGTGATTTGGAATCACCACAATGACGCGCTTTCCGTAGCTTATAAGGGACTTGAAACATTACCCGACGCTGAATACGCAGGTGATTGCTATGTCTTTGAGGCTGAGCTGCCAGACGGTATGGTACGGGCCGCCGTTTCAAAGGAGCGCGGCATATTCTTCACCTATCGTGATGGTACTTGGTTCGCGTACACAGGCGTGGCAGAATGGAACGGAGCAATGCGGTATATGACGCTTGATGACGTTCGCGCCATCGGACAAAAGATAGGACCGGACTTAACAATGGAAGATTTGAGCGGCTTTATCGGAGAAGATGTAGGCAGTGGGCTTTATGTCATGCAATACAATATAGAGGATGCCTCATACTTTCTTATAGTTGGGTCAGGCGACGGAAAAACCGTGATGTACGCTAACCTGGTACATGCTGTTAATGGCGGAACAAACGAATTTATCGACATCCGCTATTACGATATCGATAAATTCATCGCGGATGAAACGAAAGAGCTTGTTGCCGCCGCGTCTGATTCAGGCGTAAACATGATTATCGAAAATGTTGATTTAAGTGGTATTTCTTTTATAATTGAAAATACCTCAGAAAGAGAATACACATACGGTGAAACCTATAGGCTTTATGTACAAAAAAACAATTCCTGGGTGCCTGTAGAACCTATTATTGAAAATTGGGGCTTCAATTCCATTGGCTATATCGTTTTACCCCAGAGTAAGACAGATGCGATACTCATTGATTGGAAATGGCTGTATGGTGAATTGGCAGACGGCGAATACAAATTTGAAAAAGAAATTTTGTTTATACGAGATCCAGGCGACTTGGATAGATATGTGATAGATTGTGAGTTTACACTACCATGACTCGAGATAGAACCAATGATAATAAGCAGGCAGGTAAACGATGGCTTATCCTTCCGCCATTTACCTGCCTGCTTTTGTACTTACTGCTTTATTTTACTACACAGATCCATCCTTCCGGTGCTTCAATTCTGCCCATCTGGATGCCTGTCAAGGTCTCGTAAAGCTTCTTGGTAACCGGTCCCATCTCACTCATACCGCTAGGTAAGCAGATCTCCATACCATGATCCACGATCTTTCCTACCGGTGATATTACTGCAGCCGTACCGCAGAGGCCGCATTCGGCGAAGTCCTTTAACTCATCCTTAAATACTTCTCTCTCTTCCACTTCCAATTCCAAATATTCCTTAGCCACATGCAGAAGGGAACGGCGGGTTACGGAGGGCAGGATACTGCCCGATTTCGGCGTTACCACCTTATTGTCCTTGGTAACAAACAGGAAATTCGCGCCGCCTGTTTCTTCTACCTTCGTGCGGGTAGAGGGATCCAGGAACATGTTCTCATCATAACCCTCATGGTGTGCTGATACAATCGCATGCATGCTCATGGCATAATTCAGCCCTGCCTTAATATCTCCGGTTCCATTGGGTGCCGCCCGGTCGAAATCGCAGATACGCAGGGTCAGCGGGCGAACGCCGCCTTTAAAATAAGGACCTACCGGCGTTGCAAAAATCCGGAACTGATATTCATCCGCCGGCTTAACGCCGATTACCGGATTCGAGCCAAACATATATGGGCGCAGGTATAAGGTTGCACCGGAGCCAAAGGGCGGTACATATGCTTCATTGGCTAAAACAGTCTCCTTCACCGCATCAATAAATCGCTCCTGCGGAAACACCGGCATTTCCAGACGGCGTGCAGACTCTTCCAAACGGATTGCATTCAGATCAGGCCGGAACGTAACGATGCGTCCACTCTGAGTCGTATAAGCCTTTAAGCCTTCAAAAATGGTCTGTGCATACTGCAGAACACCGGCGCACTCGCTAATCACCACGTTCGCATCCGAAGTCATTACGCCTTCATCCCATGCACCATTTTCAAAATTGGACACATATCGCAAATCTGTCTTCATATACTCGAATCCAAGATTTGCCCAGTCAATGTTTTTCTTTTCCATTTCCTTTTTCTCCATTCTACTGACCTGCAGCGTATTGTATTTTAGTCAATTAACCAAATTATTATTATTATAACATCTTTTTCCGGATTATCAAATAGATTTTTCTTCCGGCTGATTGTTCAGCAGCATTTCAAATTCGAATGGATTGGTCAAAAGCCTACGGGCCGCATTGGTAATCATCCAATACGACCCGAATCCAAGTAATTATTCCAGCTCATTGCCCTTTTTGCTTATGAAGTGATTTACTTCATCATAATAGTATTTGTGGAGCATATTTACCGCATCATAGTCACAATACTTTTGATAAAGCTCTCCGCAATCCATGTCTGTAAAGAGCGGTAAATTTTTTTCTGCTAGTTTTAGGTTAATTTCGCAGTTTAAATTATTTGAATACTCAGTCAAATTAAGTATTGACTCTTTCGCATAGGCTTGTAAAGCATTAAAAATTGTGTCTCGGCCTTTAGCACCAAAGCGTTCTTGCATTACTTCTAGCATAAAGTAATAAACCCGAAAACAGAGAGAATGGAAACCGACATCCGCAGAGGCAGGTAATCGGTCAATACCTTCTGGCTCTTTAAATTCTGGATCATATTCGGAAAAGCAAACCTTTTTCAATTTATCTGGTACATCTTCCGGACGAAGGACTACATTAAAGCTACAATAACTATCTCCATCTTGCGTTAATGTTCTCGACAAGTTTACTCGCGTATATCCATATGCGTACGCCATGTAACAAGCGGGATGAAATTCTTCGCAATATATTCGACCAATCTCTCTTGCGTTATAGATATCCCACATTTCCGCCATGGGGCATACAAGTGTTCTTGAAACACGTTCCTGCTCAGTCAATTTCCTGCAATAACGACGAAAACGCGGATCCGTCGGCAGATCGCTGCATATCGTAAATAGCGTTTTCATATTGATCTTAACTCCAAGACTTAAATTTCGATTCCTACGAGCCAATCCCCGATCAGTGCCAAAGCGCCTTGTTCCCTCGCGGACAGCAGCTTCACCTTCGAATCCCCATTCGTTTAATATCTGACGCACGAGTACCACATAAAAAATCGAATATTGATCCTGCAAATGAATTTTCTCGTGTTCTTCTTTCGAATAAATTTGAACATTATTAGTATATGTCTCTGGCATAAGTCCCTCCTTTCCGTGCACTTTTTTTGGAAAAACTTCCGTTCTATACTACTGGTTGAAAAGTGTAATGCAATGAAACAAAGCTACAATTTGTAGAATCTAATTCGCCACATAAAAATATACTATTATGCTTTAAATATTCTGCGTTTGGTGACCTACCGGATCTTTCTGCTTGCGTTTTCAAAAATTCTGAGGAAGCGGATGCTGCATCTTTTAACCCTTGTGCAATAACAACCGAAGTGCTTTCTTCCCCCAAGTATTGCGTACATTTTTCCAAAAATGCATTGATAAGTATATTTGCATGCCAAGTACACAAAGTAACATTTAACTGTTTTACAGGAAAAGAGATCGTAGTATCCGGCTCAACTGTAAAACATTTTTGCCTTAAATCGATAGGCATATTAGCCGCACGCAAATAAATCGCGATTCTACTGTGGTCATCCTCTGGGTTGCAAAGTATATCAGAAATACATGTTTTTGCCGTTTTGGAACTATACTCGTCCATAAGTGCATGTAGATATTCTTCACAGAAAATTTGACCTGTCCACTCGGAATGACTTTTTAATGCCATATTTGAAAAAGGACATGAAAATATATTAAGTAATGCGACAGATTCACTGAGCTGTTGACACTCAAGCTGTATTCGAGGGTCTGCCAGACCACATCGGTTTGAAGAAAAAAGTGTTTTTAGATTCCAAAGTTTTCCTTCCGAGGTGAGATCATCTTTTATTTGAACCGCAACCTTTTTGCCGTATTCCCTAACCGTTTCTCTTAAAAATTTTTCTCCAAGCTTTCCATGCCATTTCAAAACAGAGCCGGCTAAAGCAAAATAGAGTTGACTCCAACAATCGCTTGCATTTTGCACACTTAATTCAGAAATACTATTCATGTAATCACCACATCACTATACTCGGATAATGCAATTATCCAGATCGCGGGGATATTTATTAAGCATCCCCTTTCCAACAACCACTGTGTCGGAATGACGGAAAGCACCAATTCCAGGAACATAAAGAGCTGGTTCAACGGCTAAAACCATACCGTTCTGAAATGGCTTATTGCATGCAGCCGGGGCGGTTGGAAATTCTTGAAGCGCAATGCCCATACCATGTCCTGCTCTATGTAAAACATACTCTGTCATGCCGTATTCCTTAAATACTTTAAGACTGGCATCCTCAATACTACTTATGGATTTCCCCTCTTTACAAACATCTAGTGCTGCATCTTGTGCAGCAAGTATTGCTTCAAAGCATTTCTGAACTCCAGCAGAAGGATCGCCTAGGACAAATGTCCGTTCACATTCAATATTGTAACCGTCTTTTCCAATTATCAGAACACTGGAAACCACATCGCCTACCTGCAGTTTACGAACCGACTCGCGTCCCATGATATGTGGGCTTGCACTTGGTCCGGCAGCACCGCTCACAACGATGCTCCAGTACCCCTCACTCTCCCGGCGGTTTGCCTCTTCAGAAAGAATTGCAGCAACTTCAAAACGAACCTGCATGAAGACTTTCCCTGGCTTTAACAACCTCTTAAAATGTGCCATACCCCAATCAGCCAAGTCCATAGCCTGTTTGAGCGCGGCAACTTCCTCACTATTTTTTATATAGCGCATCTCCGTTACATAGTCATCAGCACAGGCTAGTGATGCATCTGCTTCAGGCAAATTATCACCATCCATATAAGAATATACGGCGTCTGGAACCAGTGGCTGATAAATCTTGTTAATGAAAAACTGAATTCCTTCAGATCGAATTTCAATACGGCATTTTCGAATCGAACTTGCATGAATTATCTTCATATCAGATAAATAGGCAATGTTTTCGTTGCTTTCCACATAAGCTCCGGCAGGAAATTTTTCTAAAATTTTATCATATCTAGCTTGATAGTTCATTTTACCACCCCCAATTTAATAATCACCATAAATCTGCATGTTTTTTAAAGTTTTTTCAAAGCCTTCGCGTGCAGGTGTCACTTTAAATTCACCTATTTCTTCTCTTAGCACACTGGTATTGTATTTCCACAGAATCCCACAGGTCCCAGGCAGAGGATTCAGTTTACAGTTTGGGTAGAGCTCATGTAATATCTTAAGAGTTTCCTTCATTGTAATTACATCGCCAGTTGTGTTAAAAACAAGATGCTTCAGTGGTGGTGCATCAATCGCCATAATGAAAAGGTCAGCGATATCTTCCACATACTGCCAGTTCACAATGTCGTCTCCATTAGGTACATCATAGGGTTCACCAGATAACACCTTCTTGAACAACTGGATCCCGAAGGGACGCCCGGTCCGTTTGCCGGCACCATATCCCTGGCCTAAACGCAGCCCAACACTGTTGACTTCATAATTTGTACGGTAAAACTCACATATGCGCTCATTGGTCGACTTATAAATGCCATAAAGTGAATCGGGGAAATGTGGTGCATCATTTTCAACTTCCAAATCAAGCGATGATCCACCATGTTTTTCAGGCATACCAAAGACGCTTGTGACTCCCGCCCAAACTAGTTTTTTCAGGCCAAGTCGTCTGGTAACTTCCAGTGTATTAATATGCCCCAATGTAATTAGATTGAGGCTTCTTAAAGGATCTTCTTCAGAGATTGGCGGAAGGGGATTCGCTAAATGAATAATCATCTTTACAGAATATTCTTTTGCTACTTTTTCGAGCTGATCTAAATTCGTTACATCTCCTCCTACTACATTTACCTTAGTAATATTTTGAGGTCCGATGACATCCTCAAGAGCTTCCATATTCGGATGCAAATCGTACAAAACCACATCATCCCCGCGCTCAATTAGGTTACGAGTCAAATATGTTCCAACAAAGCCTGTTCCTCCGGTAATTAAGTACATTTCGTTATTTCCTCCCCGTTTTTATCTTCTTTTTCTTCAGGTTCCAACTTTTTAATTGTAAAACCGGTACAAGCATAGAAAATAGCGAATAGTAGACCAGTATAGTTCATAATTGCCCAAGGGGCATATTGCAATGGACTGATTCCCAACGTACTGGTCATATAGACGCCGGCACCAGTCCAAGGAATCAAAGGAAGAATAACTGTTCCGGCGTCTTCCAACGTTCTGGACAGATTTCTGGGGGCCAATCCCTTTTTCTTATATGCGTCTCGGAATAGCTCACCGGGGATCAACAATGCACAATAGGAGCTGCCTGTAGTTACGACCATCAAAATAACCGTACCAATCGTACTGATGATAAGCCCTCTAATCGTTTTGACAACTTTGAGTAGGTTTTGCAACAGAACATCTAGGCTTCCACTACTTGACAATACACCAGCAAAGGTCATGGCACAAAGAATCACCTGGGTCGTGCTCATCATCGAAGAGAGCCCGCCTCTGTTAAGGAGGCTAATTGCCAGAGGACTAGCGGTTGCAATATCTCCGCCCAACATTGTCAGATTAAATCCACTAATCATGGCATTGGTAACATTCAAAAGTGAACAATGCTGAAATAGGATGGCTTCAATGCCGGCCACTATTGTAGCAATTACCATTACGGGGACAGTGGGTTTCTTCATAATAGAACCAACAAGTACGATAACAAGCGGTATTAGAAGTAAAATATTCCAGCTATACATTTCATCCATTGTAATTAACATCTGCAGGACGGATTCACTCATACCACCGTCCATAACATTAAATGAACGTCCAACAAAGAAATAGACAATTACAGCAACAATAGTGGCAGGAATTGTAGTGTATAGCATATGCCCTATGTGGTCATAAAGCTTTGCTCCCGCTGCGATTGGTGCCAGATTAGTAGTATCAGACATAGGCGAAAGCTTATCACCGAAGTAACATCCGCTAATAACTGCACCTGCTGTCGGTGCTAAAGGCACATTCAAAACCATTGCAATGCCCATGATTGCAACGCCCATAGTGCCTGCTGAGCCCCACGAAGTACCAGTGCAAACAGATATAACCGCACATGCGAAGAAAGCTGTAACCGGCAGATAATTGGGCGATATCAGCTGCGAGCCATAATATATAAGCATGGGAATTGTACCTGATGCCATCCAAGATCCGATCATAACTCCGACGATTAGATAGACTAAAATTGCTGGAAAGCTGTCTGCAATCTTCTGAGATACTGCGGATTCCACATCACGCCATGTTACCCCCACCCGCAAAGCAACTAGGCCAGCAATGATAGAGGAGACAATTAATAAAAATTCCAAAGAATACCCCAGCAATCCTTTTCCAACGAATAGAACTGCAATCATTGCAACAATCGGTATCATCGCTTCAAATAAATTTGGCGGCCTCTTTTCCATAGTCTTAGTTTCCCTAGCTTTCATCATACAATATTCTCCCTTCAAAAATTATTGGCACAGCTCAAATGCCAGATTCAATATACCATTGTTTACACAAAAAGCTCAACACCTTGGTTATCTGGATAAATTATAGCTGTTATAAATTTTTCCGCAGACACTTATTAACAAAAAATTGAAACAGCGGCATCATATCAGGTCCAACTTTAGTATACCTATCCTCACCAATCATACGTTCAGGATGCCACTGCACTGCCCATACTGGCAGACTTTGATGATGAAATGCCTCGATAATCTGCGTGGAAGCATCCCAAGCAGTCGGAATTAGCTCAGCTCCAGTCTCTTTTATCGATTGATGATGAAAGCTGTTAACTTCAAATTCCTCCGAAAAAAGCTCTCTCAAGATTGAGTTTTCTGCTGTATTGATTTTGTGAATACTATCATATGGGTGAATTATTTGCGTCTGTGCTGTTATATCCTGCCAAAGTGATCCCCCCATAATTACATTTAGCATCTGCATTCCCCTACAGACCCCCAAAATTGGTTTTCCAGCAGATAAAAATGCTTTTGCCCATGCACATTCCAGATCATCCCTCCAGCTGTCTAATGACCCACAATACTCCTGTGTTGGCTCATTATAGTAATGTGGCTCAATATCTGTGCCACCTGTCAAAAAAAGCCCATCCGCCATCTCCATCAATTGAGAAACAGTATCTTTATCATAGGCGCTGGTATTCAATATTATTGCACCGGCAGCTTCCATAGCTTCTGCATAATTTTTATAATAATAGACTCGCTTCAGTTTTCGTTTTGGCTCTAAGTCAGAAGATCCGGTCATTAAGATCACTGGTTTGTAATTGACGGTCAATTGCTCGTTTTTCACAATTTATCCTCCCCATACTCACTTTTTTAGCGCTCAATCCCTTGTGAATATTATACTATCTTAGGCCTTTTATGGGGTAATTCATTGTAACAATAACACAAATATAAAAATCTTATTACAAAAGCATGGAAGCCTGAGAGGGACAACAGGCAGACCCCGCTGCTCGCAGTATTTCCGATTGCTCATGCCACTCCCTCGGCATTTCTCTACCCGCAACGCCCATCCTTGCATCCTATATTTCTGCCGTATTAGTGTTCATATTATCTTACTTTTTGTCGGGTTGGGGTGTATGGCATTATTGAGCGGTTTTGTACGTACTGAACAAATAAAGGAATGAAGAATTGCACAAACATGCAATTCTCCATTCCCTAGACGTTTTAAAATATTATAATTTAAACTTCAGGAAAATTGATTAAGCAAATTTATAAAATCGTTTGCAATAGGTGTAGGGGAATATGAAATATGCTTTACCCAACCAATTTCAGAAACAATATTAGTATCTTCCAAAATAAGTGACCTAATACCGGTATGTTCTGCGTACTCATTTTGAGTTGGCGAGTAGTAAAAATCCTGCAAGTATGAATTAAGATAATACGCATCTGTTCGAGCAAGAAAATCATAAATTACTGCACGAGATGAAGTAATTATACGATTAGAAGATTGTCCAAGATTCAGTTTATCTAAAATATCTGAATAAGGCCCAGAGTCCATATATTCATGCATAACCATCGGAAAGTTAATGAGTTCTTGAGGTGTAATACTGGCTTTGTCGCTGTAATACAACGGATTCCCTTTTCCAATAGCTATGCACAAAGGCTTTTTTGTAAGCGGATAGAACTGTATTGATTTTGCGCTGAACTGCTTTAGGTAAAATGGTCTATAGCAACTCCAAAATCGAAATACTCCTAACTCAACAAGTTGATTGGACACCATGTCTAAAGTGCCATCTCCTGTGCAGTCAAATAGCTCGATTCTAATCCCAGAAGTTTTATATGAATTATATAATTTTGCACAAATATTACTAACAAATTGGAATCCATTATCTGCAATCTTAATAGATAAAGAATTTCGTGATGCCGAATTGCGTCCCAACGCTTGAATTTGATCCATTTGAGATTGGACGGTATGCATATAAGAAAAAACCGTCTTACCAAACGGTGTTGGAACTACACCTTTTGTATTTCGAATAAATAGTCGTTTGCCCAATTCACTCTCCAAAGATTTAATCGAAAGTGAAAGTGCGGATTGAGACAAAAAAAGATTATTTGCTGCCTGATTAATTGAGCCAGTTTTCTCTACTTCTAAAACTTGTTTTATATGTTCTAATGTCATATTGCCCCCCCAATTACCGTTATAGCAAATAAAGATCGAAAATTTAGCTTATCTCTAAAATGGTTCGATTTTACAATGTTAAAAAATATTTAATTAATCAAGTCTACTAGCTTATTAGGTAATATTAGCGATGCCGGTCTACCCTGACATGAACGTACACAGAGATGCGGTCGTAAGGATAGCATGATTTCTGCGCCGTGAAGACAGGGGTACCGGTGCAGCTAAAAAATACTTCCAGCAGCCTCTGCCGGCAACTGATAAAATTGTATTTTCCACGTTTTGTAATCTTTATCTCTTGCCCGCCCCCCTTTTTTCTTCGAACAAAAAGTAGGCTTACTTTAATTTTTGTTAGCTTATCACATTGCGGAATCAATGTCAACAAATTAAAGGCATCAAGCCGGAAGCGCCATTATGAAAAATGCGTAGAAGGCTGTTATAATGGGCTTTCTACGCATTTGGGCTGTCAAAGATGGGAGTATATCACATTGCGGAATCAATGTCAACAAATAAAGGGTATTAAAGGGCATTAAGGGTATTAAAGGGCATTAAGCCACGGTAATTGCATGTATTTTCCCGCAAAATCAAAGGGTAGATGGCATAATCAAAGCAGAGGGGATCGATTATGTATTAAAACATCTTTTTACGGATTATCAAATAGATCTTTCTTCGTCCGTTTTCCCTAATCCAGTGGGGCCAATCCAAAATAGTCCAGGATGCCACGGTATATTGCATAGCCAAATGCCGGCTGATTGTTCAGCAGCATTTCAAAGTCGGATGGATTGGTCAAATAACCTAGCTCAACCAGTATTGCCGGCATACTTGTACGGCGCAGCACATACAGAGCAGAATTTTGGCGGACACCATTGTTGCGAATTCCCACAATCTGAACAATCCGGTCCAATACATTTCCAGCTAGCTGGTAGGCTTCCCCTTCCAGTTTGTATACATATACCTCTGCTCCATTTATCCGAGGGTTCGGGTTGGCGTTGCAGTGAATGCTGATGAAATAATTTGCCGGCCATGCATTGGCGGCATTTACGCGAGCTGCCAGACTAGAGGACGCATTCGTCCCCAGAACCGTCTCCGGCGTGCTGCGCGATACCAGAACCTCGAATCGGTCATCACCGGCTAAGAATCCCGCCAGAATCATACCCACCTGAAAATTGACAGCCTGTTCTTCAAGACCATTCGCCTCTGCCCCGGCATTGATTGGCCCTGGATTGTGACCCTGATCCACATAAATACGAATTGCCATAGAAAAGCCTCCTTTACCTATAACAATTTATTCCCGCAAAGCTTTTCGTATGCCGATTTCAGAATAACCTTTACGTCATTCCGACTCTAACTGTATCGCAAGACACGCATCAATGACCTGCTCAGGCGTTGTCACACCAGTAACAATATTCGGAATATCTGCAAACAGGGCTTTACGCGCGGACGGCCCCAGCGCGTCCTGGGCGGCAGCCGTAATTCCCGTACAGCCCTTAATCATTGCCAATGCCGATAACATAAGCGAATCCGTATCCGTCGACGGATCAATTCCGTTTTTCAAGGCATTAATGGATAACGCACCGAATGCGCCTACCACTTCATCCGTTGTCATCGCCTGGACAAATTCCACGCATGCCTCACGCTTCGCAGGATCGTCCCAGGCTTTTTTCGTAATGTAATAGCCCATCGAGAGTCCGCCAACTATCTCCGTTGCTTTCCGTTCTCCCATTGCCGGGACATAGGTAACGGTAAAATCGCCGATATCTTTCGCATTCTCCTGAAACCAGCCAATTTTCCAGGAACCATCTATCATAAAGGCTGCTTTATCCTCTGTCATGAGCAGATTCGCTTCACTGTCCATAATGGCGTTAGTATCCGCTGGAAAAAAGCCGCTGTCATAAAGCACTTTCATATCATTCAGACCGGCAGCCCACCCCTTCCCGATCTCATCGCCGGATCCGGCCGGAAGGGTTACATGATTGGAAAGGCTGCCATTATTGAAGGTACAGAATTCGAACCAATAGTGGGGTATCTCACCCAGAGAACAGGCGATCGGTATATACCCCTTCTCCTTTATTACCTGGCAGTCTGCCAGAAATTCATCCCAGCTGTAATTCTCTCCCGGGATATCAATGCCACAGTCAGCCAGCACCTTTTTGTTCACATACAATCCTTCCCAATAGCCGTTGACGGGAACGGCATATTGTCTGCCGTCCGCTGTTGACACCGGCATCATGGAATCCTTCATATTTGACGCATAGTCAGATTGATAACTGCGAATCTCGCTTATCGGAACGACCTTCCCACTTGTCACAATCCTGTCTGCATCCGCTCCGGTGAAATAGAAAAGCACATCCGGTTCCTGATCGGCTTCAAAATCCGCTATTACCTGCTTCTTCCACTCCTCATTGGACATACTGGATTGATCCTCCACCGTATTGCCGGTAGCTGCTTCATAAGCGCGGCAGGCATTGATAAAATTCGTATAATTCCCATCCTCACTGCCAAAAGTTGTAACGACCGTAATCTCCACACCCTTGCCGTCCTCCATCCCCTCTTGTGCGCAGCCGGCGCAGAATATAAGCAGCACAGCCAGGCTCATAAACAGGCAAAGCTTCTTCATTTGTACTCATCTCCTTTACATTCTACTAATCTTCCATAACTTATCCCTCGCCCTTGCATACTCTGCGAATCGTCTGGACCGTTCGGTCAAAATCAATTGGCTTTGCAATATGCGCGTCCATCCCCGCATTAAGGGCAAGCTCCACATCCTCCTTCATGGCATTTGCCGTCATCGCCACGATTGCTATCGACCTTACGTCTGCCCGGTTCAATGCCCGGATCGCCCTGGTCGCCTCGCAGCCGTCCATTTCCGGCATCTGCATATCCATTAAAATAATGTCAAAATAACCAGGCGGCGAGTTACCAAAAAGATTCACCGCTTCCTGCCCAGTGCATGCTTCTTCGATCTTAATGCCCGTGTCAGAAAGCAATTCCGTTAAAATAATACGATTAATATCGATATCATCCACCACCAAAGCCCGGAGATCCGATAAATCCATCTCTTCCTTCTGCTCATTTATGGTAGGGATCGGCAAGCTTCTGGTCTGCTCCTGCTCCTCGGCGCTAACCGTCTTCAAACGAACCGTAAAGAAAAAGGTACTGCCTTTCCCAACCTCACTCTCTACCCATATTTTACCATTCATCATTTCTACAATACTCTTTGAAATTGACAATCCCAGGCCGGTACCGCCGAAACGCTTGGTAATGCTCACATCTGCCTGCTCAAAGGATTTGAAGAGCCGCCCGATTTGCTCCTGATCCATACCGATACCCTGGTCCGCCACGGAAAACCGGTATACAGACCACTCGTCCTCCGACTCCGTTTCATGGACGGATATATGGATCATACTGTTTTCCGGCGAAAACTTGATTGCATTGGACAGCAGGTTAATCAGAACCTGATTCAGGCGCAGATTATCTACCATCACCACATCCCTTCTTACATCCAGTTCATGGACAATGTTTACACTATGTTCGCCACCTCTGGAGCGCATCATAGAAATAACAAAGGGTAGATCCTCTGACAGGCTCATCGCCTCTTCAGAAAAGGACAGCTTTCCTGCTTCAATCTTCGACATATCCAGGACATCATTCAAGACGCCGATCAGGTGATGGGACGAACTTTCAATCCGGTTGATACAGTCCCGGATTTTATCCGGATTATTGGAGCGGCGGGCAATCTGCGTCATGCCAATAATAGCGTTCATCGGCGTTCGAATTTCATGACTCATATGGGACAGAAATTCCGTCTTGGCGCGGTTAGCCCGTTCCGCATCACTTTTTGCCCGCGTTACTCCCGTAACATCCTGCATGGTAAGCATAACACAGGATGCCCTGCCGTCTTCCATCCCTGCACCAAACACACGGTGAATCGTCAGTTCATAAGCCGCGCCTTCGCCTGTCATGTGAACAGCAATGGTTGCGGCATAGTCGGAGCGTTCTTCATCATGAGCAAACACGGCTGCCGCCCCCTCCGGCAAGATATCCGACTCGCCGGAGGTAAGGATTCTGGCAAGCAGCTTTTTATCTGTCTCCTGCATGCCGCTGCGCAGCAGCAATTCATGCATTGCTTTATTGCCATACACAAAGACTCCGGCCAGATCAAAAAATGCTATCGCCGCGGGCGTCGCGTCCAGATGCCGGCAAAAAGTCTCAAACGTCATGTTAACACCCTGCAGAATATCGCGGTAATCGCCATGATAGCCGGATGTATCCGCTCTGGCATCCAGCTTTCCCGCGCCGGCAGCGACAATCACTTCGTAATTGTCTGCGATCAATCCGGCAATGCTTTCTGCCATCCGTTTTAAGGCGTACCCGATTTGCCCCATTTCATCTTCCGCTAATCCTTCGTTATCGAAATGCGTGCAGCCATCGGCAAACGCCTCCGCTGAGTTCACAATTCTGCGAACCGAACGGGTAATCGATTTCGTTATCATGGTACCAAACACAATCAGCACCAGAATCATCAGAACCACCAGACCAGCGATGAGAATTGAAGCGGTGACATAGTTCGATTGGGAGTTTTCACGGCTTTCTGTCGCCTGATACTCACTAATGGCCACCAGCTGTTCCAGCTGCTCATTCACTAAATTTCCTTTGGGGATAACAACGTCATATAAGTAATTAAGAGCCGCCTCCGGTTTGTCATTCGTGGAGATACGGATTACATTATTCATTTCCTGCGACCAATCCGACACATTAACACTGAGCTCAGACAATTTTTCATACTCATTCGTATCGCCGTATCCGTTATTGCTCAAGTCATCCAGATAGCCATTGATTTGCTTGCGCAGGTCTTCCCAGTAATACTCCAAACTGATAAAATATTCCTCATTCGAGGCATTTTCGTTTACCATAATCACGTCCCGGACGATTACCCTAATTTGGCCTATATCAAATGTAATTCTATTCATATACGCCAGTGGTTTTCCAACTACGTAATCATTGTAAACAATCAGTTCATTCAAACGGGCTATATTTAAGTACCCGCATAAGCCAATCAAAAATGCGGCAACGCTGGCTCCCACAACCGAAATAATCAATTTGGTTCTGATTTTTAAGTTTTTCAATTGCGTCCTGCCCCCCTATAGCTAGTCCTATGTAGTAAAATATGCCGCTTTTTCGACATTATGCCATGACATGATACCAGAGTCAAAAGGTCAAATATCTTTTGACTCCCTAATCATGACAATGGTATGGTATGAATTAGGTTGCTCCTATTTAATATATCATAAAACTCAACGGAATTACATTAGAATTTTGCATATATTCAATTTCTTGTTACTGTGGAGTCATATAATTGATGTTGCTATGAATCCGAATACTGTTATATCAGGATTCAATATACTCAAAAATAGCTGTCTTTTTGTCTTTACAAATATCTTTCTTTATGCTATTATTTAAATGAGTTACTCTTTGCACTGCATAAAACTACAGTACAAACTGAGCAGGCGATAAACTCCCGAGTTTATGGGGCCGGGCCGCGGTATTGCGGCAGCGGATGGTGACACGCACATCTGTGGGACAGTGATATGTTCCATTGATGTGCTTTTTTATTCATCAGAACATAATTGCTGGTAAGTAAAGTGCCATAGAGCTATCTTGAATACGCCGAAAGGCGAATAATGGAGGTAGTCATTATGACAAACAGTAAATTTGAATCCGGTGGACTAACAACTGAGGAAGCGAAGATGCTTCAACAAAAACATGGGAGGAACGAGCTTGCATCTCAGAAAAAAGATCCTTTTATAAAAAAAGTACTGCATATCATATGTGAGCCGATGTTTCTGCTGCTGATTATTGCCGCGATCATTTATTTTATTCTTGGCGAACCCCGTGACGGCATCATAATGCTTGTCTTTGTCATTGGGATCATCAGCATAGACGTTATTCAAGAATGGAAAACGGATAAAACCCTGAGCGCCTTGAAAGATTTATCCGCGCCGCACATCCAAGTCCTGCGCGACGGCAAGGAAACGCAAATTGCCAGCGCCGACCTTGTTCCCGGTGATATTATGATGATTCACGAAGGTGTTAAAATCCCGGCTGATGGTTTTGTCGTCAGGGGCAGCGACTTATGCGTTGACGAATCCTCGCTTACAGGTGAGGCCGAAGGCGTATGGAAAGTTACAGCCGAAGGCACGGAGGAATCAACCGACTACTGGCGCAAGGATTATTGCTATGCCGGAACCTTTGTTACACAGGGAACGGCTGTTGTGAGCGTCGAAAAGATCGGTGTGCTTACGGAATACGGCAAGATTGGAATTAACGTAGCTGAAGCGCCAGCAGAAAGCACCCCGCTTCAAAAGCAGACCGGCATCCTTGTCAAGCTGTGCGCGGGTATTGCTGCTGTCTTGTTCGCGCTCGTCGGCGTTATAACGTGGTTCAACATTCCCGACCACGTTTTTAGGGATCGACTGATTGAAAGCATCCTCTCCGGCATTACGCTTGCAATGGCTATGATACCAGAAGAATTTCCGGTTATTTTAACGGTGTTCCTCTCAATGGGAGCATGGCGGCTGGCAAAGAAACAATCACTGGTACGTAAACTGCCGTCCGTTGAAACGCTCGGCGCGGTATCGGTATTGTGCGTGGATAAAACCGGAACCATTACAATGAACCAAATGGCCGTACAAGAAACGTGGTCGATCCGCAGTGATGGACACCAACTTTGTGAAGTAATGGGACTTGGCTGTGAAACAGATGCATATGACCCTATGGAAAAGGCCATGCTTGTTTATTGTGATAAACTCGGCATCTTACAGGAGCGTTTATTCAGCGGTGAGCTCATCTGCGAATATGCTTTTACCAATGAACTGAAAATGATGGGGCATGTGTGGCGGAGGAATAGCGAGCTTGTTATTGCCGCGAAAGGTTCCCCTGAAAGTATTTTAACCATCTGTAAGCTTTCTGAAAAGGAACAGGAAATTATACGGCATAAAATCACCGAATTTTCAAAAGAGGGATTGCGTGTAATTGCCGTTGCGGTCGCAAGCCCAACAGATGAATCGGAAATTCCTGAAAACCTGACGGAATGTTCCCTGACGTTTTGTGGATTGATAGGATTGTCTGACCCGCCGAGGGAGTCTGTCAAAAATGATATCGCCATCTGTAACAAGGCTGGTATCAGGGTTGTTATGATTACCGGCGATAACGGTATAACCGCCGCGTCCATTGCCAAAAAAGTCGGCATAATGAATTGTGAAAATATCATCACGGGTGATATGCTTGAAAAAATGACCGACGAGGAGCTACGCGAGAGCGTTAAAGCCGTCAGTATTTTTTCCCGCGTTATTCCTGAGCATAAAATGCGTATCGTCAAGGCATTCAAAGATAACGGTGAAATTGTAGCCATGACAGGAGATGGTGTGAACGACGCTCCTGCGTTGAAATATGCCGACATCGGTATCGCTATGGGTAAACGCGGCAGCGAGGTATCCCGCGAAGCCGCTGACCTTATACTAATGGACGACAATTTCTCTACCATCGTGGACACGGTGAGGGACGGGCGGCGAATTTATGATAACATCCGTAAGGCCGTGGGATACGTTTTTACTATCCATATTCCCATTGCGCTGACGTCCTTGCTTGCGCCTATGCTGGGAATTGACCCTGCAAGCCTGATGTTCCTGCCGCTTCACGTCGTTCTGCTTGAATTGATTATTGACCCTACCTGCTCGATTGTATTGGAGCGGCAACCTGCCGAAACAAATATTATGGAACGCAGGCCGCGTAATCCAAAAGAAAAATTGTTAAACGCAAAGACCCTCTTCAAAAGCGTCCTACAGGGCCTGGTAATTTTCTCAGCATCCTTTGGTACTTATATTTATATGCTGTCACAAAATCCGGATAACACAGCTGTGGCACGGTCAATGGGGCTTGCCGTTATTATGCTTGCCAATTTATTTTTGGTGCAGGTCAACAGTTCCGAGACAGATTTTGTCGCCGTTTCAATTAAACGTCTTGCTAAAGATAACGTCATGTGGGCTGTAAATATTATTACTTTATTGGGTTTGCTTATTATTTTATATACTCCGCTTAATGGATTCCTATCACTCGCCCCGCTCTCGCCGGGACAATTCCTTGCGGTTTTAGGTTTGTCGGCAGTGTCGGTATTTTGGTATGAAATGGTGAAATTAGTAAAGAAAGTATAAACTTATAATGCAAAAATAATACTTTGCGCAGATAGCAGGATTTAAGGCAGGACAATTTGAGTCCTGCCTTATTTTATACGGTTTTCCTAGAATTTCCCCTCTTTCACCGCTTCCTCGATCGCCACCGCGACTGCCACGGTCGCCCCGACCATCGGGTTGTTGCCCATGCCTATTAAAGCCCTAAAAATTTTTACCTATTTTCACTTACTAATACTTGTCGCTACTCCCAATCCCTTGATATAAAAGGGTTTACCAGAGCATACACGATTGTTTCTGACACTTATTTTTACTCATCGTTTCGTGTTATTATTTACAGAAACTTATCTTTGGGTGTCACCAGGGTGTCAGGCTCTTCGTTTCTAACCCTTTAGATGAGGGAGTAAAGCCGTCCTCTTGTTAATTGTTATCATTGGATTGTAATTGCTTTATTACCGCCATCAAGTATGGATTGCATAGTATTATACTATATTTGAGTCGTTTTGTAAATCAAAAATCAATTGAGTAAAAATCATTGTAAAAATATTTCTTTATTTTACTTCACTTATTTTATAGACATTATTGGGATCAGTTAAATCCTTACCCTCGCTATCTTCGAGAAATTGCATTAAGGCTTCTTTTCTGATTTTATATGAACCCAGTTTTAATGCCGGCAAGAGCCCGGATTTAATAAGCGAGTACACATATGCTTGATTAGTATGTATGAGCTCAGAGACCTCCTTAACAGTATAAAGCAATTTTTCTTCTGATTTTATAGCCATACTATTCCCTCCTTTTATTTGGTATCAATAGTATGACTTTTTTTCTATTTCATCAGAGGAGGTTGGACGCTGCGATCAATAATAAGGTTTTTCAGAGCTTTCGGATTTGGTATTTCGAAAAAACCATCCGGTTTCTTTTCTTCACTCGCCAGTTTTGCCGACATCATGGAATATCCGATTCCAGCAGAGCAGGTCAAGCCGGTTTCCGCTTTTGTCCGTTCTTTAATTCTAAACCAATCTTTTTCGCTTCGCCGAACAGCGCCGCTGAACCGGTTATATCTAAAAAGCCTTCATAAAGGGAAGTATATTGCACAAGGTCGGTGTAGGAATTCCAAATCTCATGTATACGACTCGAGGCCCCTTCATACTTGTGCAGGTTCAGGTGCATATAAATACCCTGCGGGCAAAGCCGGTACGCTTCTTTTATGCTCATAGCCGAGCGTACACCGAATTTCCGAGCCTCATAACTGCATGTGGACACCACCCCTCTTTCGTGGGGCAGGGCGCCGATGATCCGCGGCTTGCCGCAAAGCTCCGGATTGTCCCGAACCTCGACCGCCGCATAAAAAGCAACCATATCAACATGAACAATTTCCTTTTCCATACCGCTTACTCTTTATTTTCCTGACCGTGAATCTCTTTCAAATCCTCAATCGCCATGGCGACATCCAATGTATGGAAACCAAGGTAGCACTCATTCATCTTTTTTGCGTCCGCTTGACTGTAAATCTCGCGGCTACTTTCGCCAGTTAGCAGGTGCCAATAACGGTAGGTGTAGCCAGCCCAAAAGAGAACCTCTTTGCTGTATTGTATTCCACCAGTTTCTACAGTGGTTTCCTCCAACAGGTTCTCCAGAATATATTCCTCGCCAGCCCATTGCAGGCGGTCGTAGGGCATATCCAGAAATTCGCAGGTTTTGCTTGTCATAAAGATCCGAATGAAAGCAGCGGAATCCAGATCTTTTGTCAATGACTGTTCGAACAGTCGTCCCTGTATATCACAAAGCTGGCGTTCAAATCCGCTTAAGTTTTTTTGCATCATCATACACCTCCGCCAAGTATTTCATCGAAGAACCGGCCTTCACGGCGGTATTTCCGGCATATTTCATCCGCTTGGCGAATGCCTTCCTGCCTGTGTGCTTGGCTTGCCAGCCGGAGCTCGCCGCGTTCTGTTTCTCCGATAGCCTTTTCTTCGACAATCTCAATTTGCTGGCAGGCCTTGTCCGTGAGCGCTACATATTGCTTGCCCAGCTTCAGAGCCGACAGACTGTTGATCAACGCGATATCCGTGATTTCGCCGGAGAAGAACCGATCCAGCACAATAAACATGCGGTCGTTGGCGATATATCCGGTGATCATATCGCAGTCGTCTGCCATCCCTGCATATTTCCGGTAAATATCACTGCCCTTTACCGATTCCATCTTACCCCGGTAATAGGCGATCAGAAGCGCCCAATCTATGCCTACCTCAATATCCAAAACGCGCAGCCCTGTCAAATCCGCTTTTACAGTATAGAGCTTCGCGTCAGGAAAATTGCAGATCAGCGTCAGCGGCTGCATCTGTTCGGTTCCCATATAAAATCCCTTGCCAAAGTCGCAAAGCTCGCGGCTGATGGGTTTGATGTCACCTGTGATACCGGATTTGGAACCGTGATAAAGCAAAACAGTTTCTTTCCCTGTGCGTATCGTATTGCCTTCAAACTCGGCGTAATCAATGCCACGGTGCTTACAATAAGCCCGAAGCCCATCCAAAGCAATCGGTGACGGTTCAAACTTTCCTGTCTCCCAGCGGTTGACTGTGGCAAAATTAACGTTCAATGCGGCAGCCAGTGTTTTTTGGCTGTCGCCAGTCCGTTTGCGTATTTCTTTTATGATTTCGGGAATTTCCATGTCCATCCTCCTGTATGACATATGCGTTTTAAATATTATAACATATGCAACTCCGTTTCGCAAACATTTTGAATAAGAAAAAGAGGCAGAGCCTCCGAAACAGCTTTGCCTCTTGCTTTAATCTTAATCTACTCTCTTTAGTCGATCAGAATTTCACAGACATAATAATATCCATTTCTTTGTACTATGGCAATCCCTATATTTGTATAGTTTCCGCTCATGCGGGCCTGCCGTGCGCCGTCCAGGGTCATAAACCTTGCATGGATTGCGCCGGCGTTTTTGGAAGTTGTGGTTTTCCATGTGTTCTCGGAAGGAATGGCGCTCTTAATACCGTAGCGGTTCAACAAATCTGCCAGTGTACCATACATAGGTGAATCATAATCGGAATGGTTGTAGATAGCCATATCTGCCGCCAACAGCTGCGCCGCTTTATAGGCGTTGCTGCCTGTATCCATCTGGAGCGCCGATAAGCCCTGTGCGGCACGTTCGGCGTTGAGTTCATTTAAAACCTCTTTTGCCAGATCCGACTTATAGGTGATGCCCGTACTGACCCGCGCCAGTTCCTCGCCAAGTGTCTTCGCGATCTTGCTTGGGTCGGGCGCATTAGGGTCGTCGTCTCCGGCTTTAACTTTGCTTAAAGCTTTCGGACCGTCTTTCTTTGTGGAAATCAGAACGCCACGCTCGTTATAGACTCTGGTGATAATGGTCTGATAGGTGGTAGCCCATCCGCCTGCTGTCTCTGTAGTAATCAGGGTTTCTGTTTCGGTATAGGTGCCATCCGAATGAGGGGTGATAATTGTGCCCGGTGTACTGCTGCCGGAATTATCCGGAATATTCGAATTGGAGGGAAGCTGGGGCGTTTGCACCGATGGATTGCTTTGTATATTGTCAGGGTTGTTCGGCGTTGTACCGGGAATAGAGGTTTCGCCGTTTGACTGCTTGATAACCGACTTGTCGCAATCTACCCAGCTATAGGCGCCATCGGCGCCTGCACGCCGTTCCTTATACCCCACAATAACCCCATACTCATTTAGGACGGCATAAATATTGCCGGTAATACGCTGATAGTTTGCTGGGATTTCATCGCCGCTTGGCGTTTCGGTTAAAGGGTTTCCATACTGGTCAACTGAGATGAAAGCGAAGGTGTCGTCTTCATTGCGGATATATTTAAAGTAGGAAACCGTTCCGTCAGCTGCCGTGACCTTGTAGACGTCTTTTAATCCCTGTACCGGTTCGTAATCCTCCGGAATGTCCGGGTTGACATCCGCCCACAGCCAGGAACCGTCTTCTTGCCTCGTACGCTGACGGTAGCCAGTGATGCGGCCATCGCCGTCGATTACCATATACAACTCATTGTGCCCAGGCACCGGTAAATAATTCTCTGGAATTTCCGGGTCAAGAACCCATTCAGCACTGATTTCAGATGTTGTGTCATAGCTAAGCCACACGCCTGCCGCATAATCGCCGACTGTGTCAGGTCGGTCGGTCGGAGTTTGGGCTTTTACTGTCCATATCGAAATAAATGTAGAGAGCAGCGCTAAGAAAATGATAAGAATACGTTTCATTGCAATCACCTCGTGAAGATAGTATGAATGATTACATATTTTCCAAAAATGAAGAGGCCCCGTACAAATATAACGTACGGGAGCCTCAACGCCAATTCTCCGGTTTCCCGCTTTATTAAATATTCATACGCCAGCTTCATGTAGCGAACCGCATATGCGTAACTCACTGACTTGCCGTTTATGATAAAATTCCCGATTTTTTTATTAAGGATCGCGTAATGCAGCCACTCGCTGTTTAGAAAAGTCATGTTAATAAACTCGTCCTTCTCAACTTCAAAATTGCTGCGCACTTCCGCGTCCGACCATTTCTTTTTCAATGATATGTAGAAAACAACGTTTGCAAAATCGGCCTTACCGATAGCCGGATAAATCCCACGTTCTTTCTTGTTATACAATCGTTTTCCTCCCATGCTATAGATAAAAAAACAGGAGTCTGAATATCTCAGACCCCTGTTTTTTGTCCTCTTTCACATTCGCTTTGTTTATTCCGCTGCTTTGAAATTGTAGATAGGCCGAATTGTTTTCACTATATCCACGGTGTCGCCAATGTTTGCGATAATCTCATCCATAGGTTTGTAAGCAAAGGGCGATTCATCAATAGTGGAACGGTTGACCGTACTGGAGTAAATCCCCTTCATAGATTTTTGAAACTGCGAAAGCGTGATTCTCTGCTTGGCTGCGCTGCGGCTCATCAGCCGACCGGCACCATGAGGTGCGGAATAATTCCAATCTGGATTTCCCTTTCCCACACAAATCAAGCTGCCATCCCTCATGTTAATAGGGATTAGCACACGCTCACCGGCTTTGGCCGAAATGGCGCCCTTGCGAAGGATCATTGAATCCATCTCAATGTAGTTGTGAACGGTAGTAAAGTAGTCCTCTACATTAAATTCCATTTGTTTAATGATATCTTGTGCGATTGCCTTTCGATTAAGCATAGCATATTGCTGGGTGATAGTCATATCATGGATGTAATCATCAAAAAGCTGTCCCTCGGCAAAGGCAAGGTTTTTTTCCACCTTCGCATGGCTCAGTTTACGAAGCTCTGCCTCAATTTCTTTTTCCCTTCCTCGTGCCTTCAATTCTTGAATCAGCTTGGAAACGTCGTTGCGGCGTTTCTCTAAATCTTTTGCCGCGGCTTTCTGATAATATTCCGCTACGTTTTTGCCTAGATTCCGGCTTCCGGAATGGACAACTAAATAAAGCCTTCCGTCATCATCGCGATCCAGCTCAACAAAATGATTGCCGCCGCCCAAAGTGCCGATGCTCAATTCGGCGCGTTGGATGTTGACATGCTTATAGCAACGCAATTCTGATAAATCAATCTGATCCAAAAACCGATGGGGCTTTTGACGAATAGCAAAACCAGCTGGGATATATTCATGTATCACCTTGTCGAGTTTTTGTAGTTCGACATGCCTATCTTTCAGCACTACCGTTTCCATGCCACATCCTATATCTACGCCAACCAAGTTAGGCACAATTTTATCGGTAATGGTCATGGTGGTACCGATGGTGCAGCCCGCGCCGGCGTGTGTATCCGGCATGATGCGGATCTGACTGTTTTGCGTAAACTCCTGATTGAGCAGGTTGATGACCTGAGAGATTGCTTCCTGTTCAATATTGTCGGTAAACACCTTGGCGGTGTTGTATTTTCCCTGTAATTCAATCATGTTGTTCGCTTGTATGATATACTTGTAGTAAAAGCATACGTTCCTTTCATAAAGATTTGTGGTTATGAATTTTTGAGCATATCTCTTTCATATTGCAATATCTGCTCCCATGTTAGCCATTCCGGTTTTTTATCTTCTGCAAAACTGTTCCAGAGGCATTTCATATAATCTATCTGATCCACTTCATTTCCCGCCCAAAGATGATTCCCATAAATTTGTCCATTTCCTAAGTAGTAATCACAATCGCTTCTCATTCGACCCAGCATTTGATATCTGAACTTTTCATCTCTACTAAGAATCCAGTCAAAAGTAAATTTTCCCATACTGTTGGTCTCCTTATAATAATGTTGCGGGGAATCCATATCCTGTTCGTGTATGCTTATCAGCATGAATTATTCCATATTTTCCTCCTATTCACAACGTGCAATTCTGCCATTTTCAAGGGTGACCTTGCAGATTCGCCAGTTATACTGTGACCACCGATCTACCCAGGCCTTATTGTGCGTGATGTCAAACTGATTGAGCGGATTGATTTTTTTGCGTTCCTCAAGGGTCATGAGTGCCGACGGCGTCAAATGAAGCGCCGCGCCGACGTTGCGAAGCATTTCCGCAATGGCATCTTCCACAGAGTCAAACACCTTCGGCACATCCAATTCCCAGTCGCAGGAAGAAAGGAGCATGAATTGCTCATGCTCTCTCTGGGTAGCAAAAACCGAATTGATTTCTGCGTCCACCTGTCTCCGATACATGGGAATTTCCAGCCGGTGCTCGCGCCTATGCGCATCACGCAGAAAGACAATATGATAATTGTCGCTTCGGCAGCCGATGGAAGATAATTCACAACCGCCGAATGTTTCCGCATAGATTAAAAGTCTTGCCACAAAGTCGTTTAAGCTAATTTGTGTAAAATCCATATTGTTTAACCTCCTATGCTGCACTGGTTTTTTGTTCCTGCTCTGCCTTTCGGGCTTCCCTGTGAGCGGTATCAATTGTCACGGCTTCCTTATACATATCCCTGTACCACATTGCCTCAAAGTTTTTCAGATCTAATTCCAGGCGGATCATAAATTGACTCCACTCCATATCGTTAAGCCGAATAACGCCTTTCGCGCAGCTGTTTTTTTCGTCCAGTTTCGGTGTAAGGCCGCCTTTGGCGTTTTGAAGACCGGGCGCGAAGAAATTTTCGATGGTAATCACCCATGGGTAGTTATTGCCGTACCAGCACTCAATGCTCATACCATAAAACAACCTGTGCCCCTGAGCATTTGTGTCCGACATGTACTTATGACTGACATTATAGACAGTCATCATACCTGTTTTCATCTGCGCGGCATCTTCCTGTTTCAGCAAACCTGTGGCCAGCAGCTTCAATGCGCCGTTAATGGCATCAATTTGCTTTTGGTTCTGCGGATACTTGCTGACATTTTTTTGAAAAATCTCACAGGTTTTCGCCAGTTCAGTCTTATTTTCAGGATTTTCCAGTAGCACCGCAGCGGGTGATTTTCCTTTGAAAATCCCGAATGGGATGGTCTGTGTGTAGGCAGAAGGGCGTTCGTCATCATAGGTAGCCGCCGTTTCCTCGCCGGAATAGCTAAGATGCTCCCGCATGGCGGCTTTTCCGATTTCCACGATACCGGGAACGTCGCCGGCAGGAATATTTGCCTTGGGCGTTTGCACCTTCGGGCCGCTTTTATCAATGATCGTGGCAATATAGCGGGAGAAGGGGCTGTGCATTTCCAACGACGGCACTTCATCCCGCTTCTGTGGTGTGCTTAGAAAGTTATCAACGCCAAAGACGAGACTCGCCCTCTTGGCACTGTAAACTTGTTTGGGGTAATTCACTCTTCTTAATTCATTGTCGCTCATGCCGTATCCTCCAGTGCTTTTAAGCGTGCATTAACACTAGCTGTCAGTGGCGATGAGAAAGCCGCGGTTTCGGATTTCTGCAAATCGTCAATGCGCAGCTGTGTTTCTTTGATCCGCCGCCCCATAGGATCTGTGTATTTATTTACGAATACAGTTCCGATAAGGTCCAGGCAGATTGGTTCTCCGCATTCCATATATTTTGGGGCAAGGTCAAAACCTACGGCGGCGAGTTTGTTGCCGCAATAGAGTTTGATGTGTTGGTCTTCTCTTCCCATATAGGTAAAAAACCGACGCTGCCGTGGATAAAGCTGCTGGTTGCGAATCAGAATGACCGGTCGCTCATTGCCTTCCCCAAAGGGAGCAAATGCTGCCAGTTGTTCTATCAATGAAGGCAATTGCGCCGCTTTCACTTCCATGTCATAAAACAATGTGTCCGTGTTATCGGTAGTTACCGGCAATTCAGCAAGCCGTTCATTGAGAAAGCTGCGAAGCGATTCTGCGTTTTCTTCCCGAACGGACAGTCCGGCGGCTTTTGGGTGTCCACCATAGGCCTCCAGTAAAGAAGCCGCCGAATCCAAAAGTGCCTTGATATCAATGTTCCCATAGGAACGGCCGCTCCCTTTGAGTATCCCTTTTGTTCCGGAAGACGTGAGCACAAAAGCCGGCACTTGATAACGTTCCGAAAGGCGTCCGGCAAGTATTCCTGCGATTCCTTCAGGGATCGGAGTAGTTTCTCGTCCGTTAGAATACACTAAAAGAGCACGGTCGCCGTATAAGCAGTTTTCAGCAATCATATCCTCAACCACCTGTAATCCGTTTTGCTGTGCAGCCTTCCGTTCCTCGTTGATACGGATTAATTCCTCGGCAAGCTTGGATACGCTGCCGGATTCTGTCAGTAATTTGAATGAACGTATCGCGCCGTCATCGTGCATACGTCCTGCGGCGTTGAGAATAGGCGCAATCGTAAAGCTGATATCACCTTCATCTACGTCAAACAGGTTGAGCTGGTTCAGAAGCTCGTTCAGCCCCTGGGGGCAGTTGCCCTGATTGATGGCGTGAAGTCCGTTCTGAACGATGCTGCGGTTATCATCTTTAAGAGGAACCACATCCGCGACGGTGCCAATCGCCGCCAAAGCGCATAACTGCTCTAACAGCGATTCGTCCTCCAGCAGCAGGCAGGCCAGTTTATAAGCGAGCCCGGCGCCGCAGTAATCGCTGAATTCTCCGTTAGGGAGAACGTGCGGATTTACCAGCACGTCAGCTTCAGGCAGTAAGCCGTCCTCTCTGGCAATATGGTGATCGAGAATTACCACCTGCAAGCCTTTGGCTTTGGCCGCTATTTCCTCCACGGCAGTGATGCCGTTGTCAACTGTGATCAGCAGCCCCTCAGTGATACCGTCCAGCATGGTCATACTGATGCCATACCCTTCAGTAAAGCGTTTGGGAAGCCGGACATCGGCTTTTGTGCCAAGAGCCTTCAGAGTGAGGCAGAGAATCGCTGATCCGGTGATACCGTCAGCGTCGTAATCGCCCGCAATGGTAATGGGCGTTTTTCGTCTGGTAGCTTCCCGGATCAATGCAGCGGCCTGCTCCAGATTGGCAATCCGCGAGTCATGACGGGGATGCAGAACGCAGCCAATGGATTGTCCTGTATTGCGGCGTATGATGTCTTCCAATATCTTTGAATCATCGCGTTTTTTCCACATAGTATTCCTCCAGTCTTGTTTTCTGCGAATGCAAATATAAAAAGATTCCATTCGTCTTTCTTAGCATTCTGAATGTAGTATGATGAAAGGGACGGATATGCAGAAAGCGGAGGACCACACCTCCGCTTCCCGGGTTTATCATCTTTTTATAACGCCTTGAAGTGCTTGATTCTATTATAGGTTATTGTTTAATTGTTAATCTTGGGTTATACTCGATAAGGATAAAATTAGATATGTACTGGCAGGAGCATAGATTTCTCCTGCCTTTGCCTTGATTTAGGCTGTTTCGGTACGCATTCCGTACTCTTTTTCCATTTCCCACATTTCTTCCTCGGTGGGAATGCCAAAAATCCCGATATAGGAATAATAAATATCAATGTCCTGTGTCCGTTCCGTACCCTTTTTCTCACGCTCATGGACTACGATTTTATCCACAAAGGCATTGAGGATTTCAGGCGTTAAGGGTGTACTTCTTGGTAACGGCTATCAGCTTCGTCACGTTGGTAGCCTCCGTGTCGGCTTCGTTTAATTCTGCGTTCAAGGCTTCCATTTCCTGCTTTAGCTGTTCCTGCTCGGATTCATAGCCGTCTGTCAGCTTGTAAAATCGGTCATCGCTCAATTTCCCATTCACATTATCCTCATAGATTTTACGGAACAGTCGGTCAAGCTCCATTATACGCTTTTCGTCCTTTTCAATCTGTTTCTACTTCACGGACAATTCGTATCTCCGCTCTGCAAGAGTGGTGTCAATCTGGCTCCTGATAAAGGCACGCTCAAACTGCTGTAAATAGGACAGGAAATGTTGTAACTGCTTTAGCACCAACCGGTATAAAGCATCCTCACGGATATAGTGTTGTGTGCAGTCGTTATTTCTGCTGTTTCCCTTGTATCTCGCACATCGGAAATAAGGCTTGTCCCTTACCATGCAGAGGTTCAATTTTGCCCCGCAGTCCGCATATTCCAACAATCCCGAAAACATGCTGACATTACCCGTCCTGTTCCGCCTGCGTTTGTTCGCCCGTATCATCTGTACCTTGTCCCATACATCCCTGTCAATGATGGGCGTGTGTGCGTTCTCGATATACGCCCTCATTTCCTTTGCGGTAGGAATGCGTTTCTTGTTCTTAAAGCCAAGACGGGTGGACTTGAAACTTTCCGTTACGTCGATATACGCCACATCCTCAAGGATTTCCACCACTTTGGATTGCTGCCAGTTGTATGGGTTTTCTGATACAACCGCCACACCGATTCCTTTGGATGCTTTATAGGCTGACGGTGTCAATACCTTATTTCCCCATTGTTGCAATGGCTGTCGGACCGTTCCCCTGCATACAGAGGGAAAATATCCTGCGGACGACCGCCGCCGCTTCTTCAACCACAAGCCAATGGGTATTGTCATCGGGATTTCGCAGATAGCCATAAGGCGGTGCGCCTAAATGCTCGCCTGCAAGCCCTTTTGCTTTCTTGACTTCCTTTACCTTTTTACTGGTGCTTTTGGGATACCATTCATTGAAAAGGTTGGTAAAGGCGGCAAACTCGTTACTGTCAAGGCTTCCCGTGTCCACGTTGTCCATGATGGCGATAAAGCGTACTCCTGCTTCGGGATAAATGATTTCGGAGTAAGAGCCGACTTCAATATAGTTCCTGCCGAAACGGGACAAGTCCTTGACAATTACCGTTTTTACCAGTCCCTTGTCAACGTCTGCCGACATCTGCCTAAAGCTGGGACGGTCAAAATTCGTACCCGTATAACCGTCATCCACATAGAACTGTGGGTTGGGGAAGCCGTGTTCCTTCGCATACTTTAATAAATATTCTTTTTGGTTTACAATACTGTTGCTCTCGCCCTCACGCCCGTCATCTGATGATAGTACAAATTGGTATAAAGGCAAAAACCAAGTAAAATAGCAGAAAGAGCGTTGTAAAACTATCCAGCTTACAATCAAAATGTAATATCATACCCACAATTCAATGCTTGCGCCGCAGATTTTTAGGTCTGCGGCGTTTTTTATCGTCGATTTTTTGAAAGTACCAAAATATTGTGCGAAATAGGTGCCTATTTCTATATTTTTATTGCCTGTAAACCACGCTTTGAGTATGGGTAATATCTTTACTCTATGAGTCCCGAAATCAGCATAAAAAACGTTACTTCTAGATAAAAGCTATCTTGTTCTTTGGACGAGGCCGAGGGGTGCGGGGGCGAGTAGCCACCGCAAAAGCTACAATTACCACACAGCAGCAGAGCCAGTTTTGCCGTACAATGGCATAGGCGAAAACGGGGGGCAGGATGTTCTTATCCTGTTCCCCGTTTTCGGCAGGGCCGCAGGACGGCAAAAATCCAGCCGGTCAAGGGTAAAAGGGTGGAGATTTTTTCTGTGTTGCGCCTGCGGCAGAAAAAATACTACCCGGCCCTTGACCGGCTGGATAGGCGGCGCGTGAAGTTAGCCAAATAACGGATATTTACGATATTTTCATTCGACGGCTATGCGTAACGCTTTAGGACGAAATGCTGTATCAAAAAGGTGCGCTTTTCGATGAAAATTCCCCTTGTACGCATCGTAAAACAAGGCCGTAATGTTTTTTCATTACCAGGGACAAGACATAGAAATGCGGAGAAAAGGTTATATAAATCATCATTATTCAGAAAAATAGATTCCTATTGCTCTTTGTGTTATTTCATTATGCATGTGACCATTTATTGATCTTTTATCAACATACCCAAATTCTTTCAGTTTGCCCGTCCTTTTGCCAACAAGCTGGTAACTTTTGTCAATAAGTTCAGATATTTCATTTGCTCTCATTGGTCTTATCTCATTATTCAGCACCTGCAATATTTCAAGTTCAGCTTCGTCAAGCATTAACTCTTGATTAAGTGATTCGATCTCTTCTTTATAATCATCAGCAAGATTAACCACTTCACAAAGACCGGCTTTGCATTCAGGACATAGCCATCCAAACCGTTCAATAGCAGATTTATCATCCATTGGATGAGACGCTCCACATTGCTTGCAACGAATGGTCTGTCTTTTTGCTAAGAACTCTTGTAAGAGACTATTATAGGAAAAACATCTTTGAACAAAATAACTCCTATCATCTCTTCTTCCCCTTGGATACCCCCAAGGTATTTTTTCTGCTTCACATAAACCATAGAATAGCGCAAATATATAAACGTCATTTCCATCTTTATCTCTCATCTCATGATATTTACTTATGAGAAAATTAAATTCAAGAGACCGCAAAAATGGTTCAAGTTCTTTACTAATCGAAAAATGGCTTACAGGTGGATTGGATAACCCCTTAAAATAGTTACCACCAATCTCGTTTGTTAAAATTTTTCGCCTAATATCCTTTGCTTCAGCAATTATCGTTTTCAGCAATTCATTTTGTATATACCGATCAAGTTTCCGGTCGAAAGGTTCTAATGCAAACCTATTCATTTGATCGAAGTATCTATTAAGTATGTCTTCATAATACTTTTGACTCGCTAGTTTAATAACTGTGGGATTTATCAATAATCCCTGCGATATACGGTCATTATAGCAATTATTTAACACAAACCCTAAAATTCTCGGTACATTAAATGTACATTCAAAAAAGAGCCGCATATAATCTTCTTGCGGTGTTTTATCGTCGAAATAATCTGAGAATTTCACTCCAAATGATTCAAACCTTCTTAATAATAATCTTGTGGTGTATTCGATTGCTCTCTTTTCTGTGTTCTGTATGTCCTTATCCTTGTAAAGTCTTGAAAAATCAAGATTGATTGTATCAACCTTACCCGGGTCGATTTTGCCATAATATACACGATTTGGATACCCTGCTACCTTAAGTTTGACTCTTTCATCACTTGAATTATTCAAAGGAGCCAGTATGACATCAACAAAGAGTCTCTGATCAACTAGGTTAATTTCAGAAAAATCATCAAAAAAAATGAAAAGTTTAATAAGACCTAATTCTGATAAATAGGTTTTAATCTGGTCAAGAATAATTGCAAAAGGAAATGATTGTAATATTGCATCAGAATATTCTTCATATGTTTCTCTATCAGACAACAGCTCTTCAAAATCCCTAGATGAAAAAGATAGACCGAAACTATTTTTCAAAGCAACATTGGCTTCGCCCGAAGAGGTTATTTGAGCGGTTGATTTTGCTTCTTCTTTGCTTCGTTTTGTTATTGTTTGGAGTATAGGTATCTCCGATTTCGAGAGCTTACCTGATTTTACATCGCTTTCCAGTTCCTCTATTTTATTAATTGATTCAGCTAGAAATCGTTTTTTACCCAATATCTTATCCCACAAAGGAAGTTTTTGCGCTTGTAATCTTAACTCTTTTAATATATCTGAGATAACTGAACCTAGAAATTCTTTCCTTAAGTTATGTATATGTAAAATATCTTCAGAGACATCTACATTTTTTACAATTGGCACATCATTTGCACTGACTAAATCATATATAGCCTTTACATCTAGATATATAGAAATATTGCTTTTATCACATCTCAAATTTGACTGTGCTTTTGCAAATATAGTGCTTTTTCCGGTACCTTTTCGCCCGAGTAAAAAGGTGGTCATTGGCGCCAATACCTGATTTAGCACAGCATCTGAAGGCAGCGGATCAACATATAAACTATCAATAGCTGGCGCACCAAGTTCGCCTTCAAAATCTTTCAGTTCTGCTCTTCGATATTGCCTAAGTGTATTGGAAATGATTGAAAACTTTTTTATATCCATTATTTTAGACACCTCTTATAAATATTTTGTTCCTTTGCTCCCTACATTTACATTTATGCCTTAAACTGCGGTAACGTTTCTATCAGCTTCGTGATAAGGTCTTGCCGCATATCCTCGTCAACGACTTTCTTTATGCTCCCGTCCGGCTGTTTCTCCGTTTTCGTGCAAAGCCGGTCAATCTCGTTGGAATAATGTTTAATGACCTTTTCCACTGCCCACGCTTCACCGGCGACGGCGGCGCGGATTGTCTGTAAGTCAAGCGATACATTCTCTTTTTCCATGTAAAAGCCCCTGTCCGACATGATGAATCAATTTTACCATAGTTTGGAGCAGATTTCCACAAAAAGCAGCATTATTAGCGTAAATCTCCTTCTTTCGCAGTTTGCCGGGGTATGGGGTGTCCCCATCAAGCAATTTTCCACGGAGGCCCTACAGAGCCGGGAGTGGAAAATACGGAAGTGTATTGACACTTCCTATGCAGGTTATATAAATTTTCGTCGTAGTTATATGCAATCAAACAAGCGCCTGATAACATTTCTTTGCCTGTATCATTATACAAGACTTCACTTCTAAAATCAATATGCGATTTACACTCTTGCCCAAGACACCCACAGGCTTTTCTTTTTCGGCGAGTAAGACACGGCAGGGGGTAAAGTAATCCCCTTGCAACTCATATGTAGCGCCTAATTGCTCAAAAATTGATTAAGCCATTTGTAATTCCTTCAAATAAAAATATTCACTCCACATTGTCGTGCCTGCTATCTATAACACTATTTGATTTTTATCCTTATCTGGTTTCACACTTCTTTTCAGCGCGAAGCATTTCACGAAGGACAATGGTCAGCCCTGCGGAAAAGTCTATCCAATTCTCAAAGAGAAATTGCAGTTCTTCTGCCGTCATAAGCCTTGCTTCTTCCAAATCCAGAATTTCATAGTCATCGATCGTCATCTCGTTAAACGGGATGCTCAAGAATCCTTCCTGCACCGGGACTAAAAATATTCCGGCATTGAACCCATCTGTGATTGGATACCGCCAAATCAATTCTTGCCCAAAAGTATCTATATTTTTCTCCCGGAATTTCGAGAGTTCTCGGTTTGTCCCGTCGCCAGCTGCCAGTATTTCCAAAAGTTTATCCTTGGAATAAAGCATTTCCGGATCGACATTGACTCCGTCTAATATCATATCTTTTCTCCTTGTATAATGTATTTGCGGTTAGATTGACAAGCCAACCGCATAAAATATGTTGTTCCATAGCCATATGGAAAAATAAGATCAGGGTAACAGAGGGAACAACTCCAGCTCCCTTGTTTAAATTTGATATATCCATCGTTTCTTGCGACCCAATGGATATCGCTCCGGCATCTTGCGAGGGCGGGACGGGTGGTCCCATCCCATTGAATCTTATGTTTCGCGTTCTTTTATCCTCCTTGTGTTTTTCATTCAATATCATCCGGTGACACACCGAAGACCTTTTCCAGAATTCTATCCATGATATGTTCAGGAATCAGGTGTTCGGCGACAAAGTCCAGCAGACAGATAAGCCCGATGAACCCGAAGACGAACAGCATATCAATGATAAATTCTGCAAACAATTCTTCGCTCATGAGCTTATCTCCCAGAGATTTTCTTTCCTATGCAGACTTTCAGACGTTCCGTGACGCCAAAAGCTGCCGCTGCCGATAGATTGGCAGGTCACCTTAAGAATTTGCGTTTTAAAAAGCCCTTCAATCCAATATTCATATTTTTCGTTCATCAATTATTCTCCTCTTGCTTTTCTTCATAATCCTGGCAGAACCAGACATCCTCTTTGCAGTCCACGCCGCGCCCGCCGGCGTTGGCCGCCCAGCGGAAGCCGTATTTGCATCCAAAGGTATCGTGCCAACGCTCGCATTTTAAGCAATCAATTCTGTTCATATTAATTCTCCTCAATATTCAATCTGCGTGCTATAATCCGAATTTCTCAAGACCTCAGCCGCTTTTTGCAGTGTCAGTTGGGTAAAATCTATACTTTCCGTTGTTTCGCTGGTAACGATGATAGCCGTGCCATAAACATAGCGCAGCTTTTCATAGCCGGTTTCCATAATAATATTCGCATCTCCGGTGGCACCACTTTTTGCAGATCATCTGTAAAGCTGTCGAAATCATATTTTTCATCTTCTGCAATTGAGCGGTGCATACGAAACCGTAAAGAATCTCGCTATTAATGACTTCGTCAAAAAGAGATCCCTTTTCACCTTCGGCACCTTCGCATTTATGCCGCCTCCGATGTTTGTGTTGTATTAACGCTCCCATCGTCAGCGAATCATCTCGGCAATAGAATGATTTATACCCATGTAAACCAAAACGCCCCTGCTCGGCGCCGCAGGAACGTTCAGTATTTATTTTCAGGAGACGCGCATATTACGGCAGACAATGCTCTGATAATACTGCGGTCCCTTTTCGGACTCTCTTTTATTGGTTTGAATACGGGCAACCATGTAAACAGTTGCGCCCTCGTTGATTTCAGTAGCGCGGATTGCTTGGCGTCCGAAGCAGGTAACCTGCGGAAAGTATGTATACCCGTCATCCATCACCAGCTTCAATGTAACAATACTCACGTTTTCAGAAGGGTGATACGTTCTGACAAAAGCGCCTTTGATCAGTACCTCGTTGTTGTCCGGTTGATAGCCGCCTCCCTTGCCGAACTTGGCATCGAACCAGCCGGTAGAAGGGGTGATACTTACCCCGACGATTGTCGCGTCAGGAAATGCCTTGCTTGTGCGGAGCCTTCCGACAATCTCAACGCGGTCTCCGACTTGATAGGATCTGTCCACCTCATCTGCGAGTTCATCATACCAGAAAATTTTCGGATGATCACGGTTGGCAGAGTTGGAGGATGCAGCCAGCGTAAGAACTAACCAGTTATTCGCCCGGAATTTGTGGACGATTGCGCCTCTTAGGTCTACCTGGTTGACACAATCCATTGTTTTTTCTGAATTCATACCATTAGTTATCTCCTTTCGCGCCCAAATCGCCGTGGGCCATTTGGAAGGGAGGTTCCCTTCGGAGATAGTATGATTGTTTTTGAATTTACGGCAGAAAGATTTTAAATGTTTTTGAGAGTAACTGTTTTTTGCCGTGCAATGCTTTCGGCATACTGTTTTCAGCCTCATGAAAAGATGAAGCGGAGAAAGATTTATCTCCAGGATATCGGAAAACTCAAGGAGGAAACCTATGAACATTCGTCTTATCAAAGCGAAAGCGGCTGAACAGGTACTCTGGTTTGTCAATGGCCAACCGGGCCTTTTTTATTCGGATTTGCTGTCCTTCATATCCGGCATTCATACTACCTCCAGAATCATGTGTTGACGAACGGAGCCTAATTTCATATGGAACTGATAGCTTCAGCGTTGTGATGATCAAATGGCAAACGTACAAAACAAAGGGCTGTCAGCGGTTTACCGCCGGCAGCCTGAAAGATTTAAGGAGGTAAACGTGGAAAATTCAATAGCTGATTTAGTACGCTGTGAAGTGTTTGAACAGATTGTCAATATCAGTCTGTTTAATGACATTATTGAGTTTGTGCTGCTGGTATCCGATATGCAGTTATCGGAAAAAAACGAAATACGCAGCGAGCTGGCCGACCGAGTTATCTGGTATAACGAGACCAGCGGAACCGACTTTCAAGAAAAATACAATTTTCGTTACTTTGGTGAGCTGTTGGAGCGGTATGAAGAACGGTTCGGCTCAAATGAGCGGGATCTGCGTACCATCGCACTGGCGTTGGCTTATAGCCAGCCTATGCTCTCGGCCAATATGTTTGTGGGCCCACAGCAGAAGGATTTCATTAAAAAGGTGCGGGATTTCGCCGGAAATGATGTCTATCTGAACGGCGCCCTCTATCTGATTGACATGGCTCAGAAAGGTCAGAGCGTCTGGTTAACCGAAAGGGAGGTAAAACCGTTTGGTAAGACGGAGGAGCTTTTGTTTTTCTTGTCGCTGTACCCACAGATTGAAATTGGCTACACGCAGATGAAAGCGGAACTGATTCGGCTGCTTGGCGCCGACCGGACGATCCCGGTGATTCATAACATCGGGCTTTATTGCTGGCTGATCCGCCGGTTGTACTCTACTATTAAGGAAGACCGAAAAAAGGATGCGTCGCTATTCAAAGCGCTGGCTGCTCTGCCGGCTTCTTTTGTAAAGGAAGACAGCCCGCAGTTCAAAACGCTGCTTTCCACCGGCTATACACCGCTGGAAATTGTATACGCAAATTATGTGATACCGTTGTATGCGTATGTGCCGAACAGAGTGGATCCGCATGGTATGGTTACGGAAAAAATTGCAGTTTCTCTTTGTAAAACCATAATTAGCGACCCCAACCCGCACGCGGAGGACACCTACGGACTGCTGCACACAACTTTGAGCCGGTTTGAAACGTTCCCGATCAAATGTTATGGGTTTAAAAAAATCCTGAGCGCCATTGAGGTTGATACCAAGTGCGAATGTCCGCAGACATTCATCAAGCTATCCCAAATGGTAAAAAACAGCAAGCTTTTCACCTTTGATATTTTGGATGGCAAATGGGATGTGCTCGCAGCGGAACTTCCTAATGATCGTTACCGTGACTTCTTTGACAGCCAGATCTTAGCCGATTACCGCACAGGAACTCTGACAAAAAAGAAAGTGCAAGCCCGCATGGATGTTTTTGAACGTCTGACCGGTATCTCATATATCCAAACCTTTGACGAAGAAATAAGCTACCGGCCAGATGAATTCTCCATGCTGGTAAAAAGCAAAGCTGTAGCATTGCAGGATCTGTTCGAGATGTGTCTATGGAAAAGTTATGGCAAAATCATGGCCGATAGCATCTGGAGGTTTATTGAAGGAGTTCAGAGCCAGGAAGCTTTTGAATTCTTCCGGTGGCTGTTTTCACAATACGAGCAGGAAAAAATCTCCGAGATATTCGACTCCTATTCTTTAAGGTTCAATAATGAATTATATGATGGCCGGAGAGCCTATTCCTATTGGAACAACAGCCGCAAAGCTCTCTCCGTACAGCGGAAGTTTTTGACGCCTGAAGAAAACCGGCTAATCGTAGACTGGCTAGATACATGGGTTTATCTCAATAAAACTTCAGACTATATCGATTTCGTGATCTGCGTGCTGACAGATGAATTCGTCTCCTCACTGTTTACACAGGAAGAACTTCGCAGTCTGTACATCACGATCATGAATAATAAGCCGTCAGCGCTGGACTCCCGTGAAACCCAATTACTGAAAGAAAAGTTTCTGACAGAAGCTGAATTGCAGGCGGAAGCCGAAGCAGAAAAAGCGAAAGCGCTGGAACAGGAGCGACTAAACAAAGAGAAGCAAATAAAAGCGATTCATGGAAAATTTGAAGAGCTTTTTGACGGTACCTACGGGTCGGTTATCAAATTTTTAAAAGAATACCGATATTCTTACCGAAGCGGTGAACAGCAAACCGCGCATCAGTTGGTGAGTGATTCCTTTGATCAAATTCATAAAAAGGCTGGATCAGCTTTAACAAAGGAGGAATTATCTTGCTTTTTCAAGATTTGCAATGTACTGACAAATACAGGCGCTCTGCGCCTGCCGAGAATCAAGACTTATCTAGAAACGATGGAAGAAGAGGAGGAGGCAGCATGATGAAGACTTTAGAGCGATTGCAGACCACTCTGGCGGTAGAAGCGAGCGGTTTTGAATGGATGTTTACTCAGGAGTTCCCTGAAACGGATTTATTGAACCGTATCCGGTCGGCCGTTCTTCTCTCGCCGCCTAAACAACTTTATCAGAATAATGAAGTATTGCAGCGGGAGCTACTTACCAATAAGGCTTTCCCTGCTTTATTGAAAAAGCTTCAGCCGACGATGGAAGGCTTGCCGTCGAAAAGATTATCCATCATTATAACGAATATGCAGGCAATCGGGCAACGCATTACAAATTACCCGTTTCACAGAATCCGTGAAGTGCTTAGTGAAACAAAATTGGCCGACAACGCCATCGTTCCGTTTATTACAAGCTTTGAACCGGAACAGGAATACAGGGAAAATATCATCTACAACCTTAATGCCTTTTGCAGACACCGCGATTTCTTTGAACTGTCACCGGCGGCAAGAGCATTGTTTTGTAAGCCATATCTTTCAGGATACATTAACAATTCAACAGATCGTTCGGATAACAACCTTTCAACCGAAGTTTGTGAAATGCTTGCGTCGGATCCCGCTCTTCAGGAAGTGGCTGAGTTTCTGTTCCTGCACGCGACCGAAACCTACCTCATCGTGCATGAGCTTGAAAAGATAAAGGAAAATCCCAGGGAGGCGCTCGACAGATTTCAAGCTATTAAAGCACTGCTGGGGCAAGCGGAAACGATGGAACTCTTTTTGGAGCGGTGGTGTGAAAACTGTTCGTTCCAGGAATTGTCGGTCTTGCCTGACCGCCTGGCACCGCTTTCTTCTGAAGAACGCGAACAGGCAATGCAGAGCAAAAGTGCCTATGTGTCCCTTCTTTACGGCAAAGCTCTCAAAGGGATTGACCTGACGGATTTAAGCGATGCGGAGGAAGACCTCATCATTTATGCGCTGTCCGCAGGAAAGCGGGCGTTTATCCGGTTAATTGAGGAAAACGCAGATGCGTTTCTTTCGCTGCCGGAAAGCTCACTTCTGCTGAACAAGGAATTTTATACGCAGTACGTCAATTTGAATACCTTGAACGCAAAGAACCTGAAAGCCTTCGCAAAGTTAACATACGGCTTCAAACCTCGGTATGGCAGGGACGAATTAAAGTTGAATTTGGATTGGTTAGAAAAACGGGAGTACACTTTTAAGGAGATCAAAGCTTTATATGGGTTGCCTCGATTTTACGCGTTGTTCTATAATTCGCTTTCTATTCGGAGAGTGGATGAAAGGCTCCTGACATTGCGGCAGATCGCAAAAAGACGGTTGCTTGCCTGTCTGGATACCGACGAAGAAGTAACCGCCCTAGCGGCCGTTCTTTCGGAAAAGCCACTATACAAACGTATCCGGGAAGATTTTTCCCATATCCACAACATTCAAGCGTCTGATATCATCCGGCTATTGTTGATTCATGAAAAGGCCGGTCACCTGATTCCGCAGATGCGGGACAGACTGGATACGGCACTTGTTATGAGAAATCAGGATGAATTGAAGGAATTTAAAAACCTGGAGGAAGTTAAACAGCATCTGGAGCAGATTGATCCCTCATGGAACAGGCTGCGTACACTGATGGGATTTGACGAAGACTTTGTTGAGCGCAACCGTGAACAGATCATCTGTTTTTTGATACAGGACGGGGCGCAAATTGCACTAACCTACTATAACAACAGCGATAGCTCCTTAAGCGACAGTCAGCGTGAATCATTCAAGCGGATTGTAAAAGCGGAGCTGATGGGCGAATTCTCAACCTTGAAATACTACCGTAATGACCTTGCGCTGGAGGTTGATTACCCAGTCAACGACACACAAAAAACATTTTGGCAGAAAAACACTGCCACGGAGACGCATGGTGTATCCGCCGCTGAGTATGATGATTTTTACAGCACTATGCTGTTGGGAATTCAACCGCAACGAACATGCTTGAGTTACATCGACGGCCAGTACCGCGAGTGCTTACTTTCGAATTTCGACACCAATAAAAAAATCCTATACGCCGAAATCGACGGAAAAACAATTGGCCGAGCGATTCTGCGTCTGACCAAGGGACGTTTCAAAGATGAGACACCGGTCAAGCGAACCGAAACATTGGCCTTTGTTGACGTTGAGGCGCTACCTGACGAAAATCAGAGTGTATACAAAAATGGATCAGAGCGGCTCGTGTTATTTTTGGAAAGACCCTACACAGCCGGCGCTTCTCCCGAGGTGCAGGATGCGGTGTATGAGGCGTTTGTCCGTCTCGCAGAAAACAAGGCTGATGAATTGGGCGCCATGCTGGTGCTGAGCCAGTCCTATACGGGCACCTCAGAAAGGTCCAAGGAAGCGTATACCAAAACGCATCTCAGTCTGTTTATCTCACGGTCGAAGGCGGGCAAACAGTATATTGACAGTTTGAACGGCTCGGCGGGGATTTCGGATGAGGGAAGTTATCGTTCCAATACCTTTTTGATACGTCGGAAAGACCTATGAAATGAAAACGGGCGGCTGCTGCTTTTTTTTGCAGTAACCGCCCATTTTTTTATACCTTGATGTTCTGGAGGACTTCTTTAATGACTTCCTGCGCTTGTGTATTTGACTGTGCTATATTGTCGATATAAACAACGCCGCAATCGCCGCTTTTGGTGAGAATTACCTTTGCGATTACCTGGCCTTCTTCATTAGGATCGTCTGTTCTCCAGGCGTCAACGCAAATGCACTTGACAATATCATCTGTCGGCGCCTGTGCTTCCAGTTCATCATAGTCTGCCTTTATCTCGGACCAAAATGGTTTCTGCATTTTTCCACTCCTCATGATTTCTTCAACTTTTTAAGCTTATCAAGCAGTTTATCCACGGTCTTGGAACTGTAAATAAGATACCGGTTGATACAACCGTCGGCCTCAATCTTCAACAGCGCATGACCGTCCCGGTATTCATTGCCGGTGAACCGTTCTACGTCATAAGCCTTCAGGCTAACGATGATATTCAACAACCGATGTGGATTGAAAATTGTCCCTTCCAACATAGCGAACTCGCCCTTGCTACGGAGCAGCCGTGACCGCAGAGTAAGCCCCAGTTCGTTGGCCGCTTGCGCTCCCGGCGTATCCTCGGCAATAAAATCACAGACATAGTGCTCCTTATGTTCACCGGTTTCCATATACACCGTAAAGTGGTTCGGGGGTGCATTATTCCTGATAACTTTGAAAAATTTCATCTGATTACTCCTCGTCTTCTTTCTGACTTTCAATAAATGCCTTTGAATGAGTAAACCTCAAACATTTGAGAGTTTTCTGATCCCAAGAGCAGCGTTTATCACAGGCGGCGCACGGAAACAGTTGCGCACCGCAATGAGGACAAAGGCTTATGCGGTCTGATGGAATATTGAACACTTCTTTTTCGCAGTAAGGACAAAGTTCATCGCAAAAACCAAAGCCTTTGAATCCGGTGTCCTCTTTTATACCTTCCACAATGAATTCATTCATAAATGCCTTTCTTTTTCAATCGCTCTGTTGCCGCGAGACCAGCCTATTCATAATTTTTTTCATGCTTATGAGGTCATAGTCCAGCAGCAGTGCGACATGTTCATCGTTTTGGCAAATTGTACGCAGATTATAGGATCCATCGCCATAGCCACTGGAAGATACGATGCCACGCCGGGATTTAAGTATTCCGGCCTGCTTCTTGCCCAGGGTGAGCTTACAACATTCATCATAAAACGAAGCGTTATCCGGATGATCCTTTGCCTGCGGATAAATAGAATTATCGAAAATTCCACATTGTCCACTGTCAACACCAATATCAGCATCAATATTTTTCCAGCCTGTCAGCGTCATTTGTTCATGTTCTTTGTGAACCAGAGCAATAGCGGCAACACGAACACCGAATTCACCTTCATCGCTGTAAGTAACCTGTGCTTTATATGGACCCGGTTTTACAGGAAAATCCGTTTTCATGCACCAGACATCCCGGTCATAGCAGGGATCCGATATAACAACTTTTTCGGATAACTCGATATATCCGAATTCTTCTGTTTTTGTTTTCATACTTTTTCTCCTTATAAATTAATCATTTTATCTATTGAAGTCTCGTACTTCTGAAGTGTGGCCAAGGTATCGTTGTGGTCAACAGCCGCCAAAAAGATATGATCATATCTTTCGCGTATTTCATCTGCTGTCAGCACAGCCAACAGTTCATCCAACGCATCGGCATCCAGTTTGTCCAGGTCGTCCATCATCAGGAGCCGGAAACCGGACAAGCTGTTGAGCATATCCAGAATGAGGAATGTCGCCAGTGCCTGTTCTCCAGATGAAACTGAAGAGAGGCCAACGAAATCAACTGTTGCCTTGGGCTTGCAGTAGAAATGAATACCATTGTCCACGCGGATGGAGATTTGAAAATCCAGTCGGAGGCTTTGCGCCAACTGGTTACAGTGTTGCTCCAGCGGCTCTAAAACACTCATGATGATTTTCTCCCGGAGCCCGCTCTTTGGAGAAAGGATCCCTAGCATTGCCTCGGTGATTTCCAGTTCCTTCCGCAATTCGGCAAGCTCGCGTTTTGCGGTGAGAGAACGAGTGAACGCTTCAATCAACGCCCGCTCTTTCGAAAGTCGCTGCTTATCGGCGATCCTGTCTGTTTCTTTCTCCGGCGGCGTCGGCTTTTCCGGCAGTTTCGGAATGGATTCCATCAGAGACTTGCGGGTATCGTGCAGTCTACGGAGTTCTTGATATTGGCGGTTTTGTTCGTCCCATAGTTTAATTTTCTCTTGAATACCGTTGCTGCGTTTCTTTAATTCTTCGATTCTGGTAGCGTCCTCGGTCTGAAGACTAGCCAATTGCTTCAGAACTACTTCCATTGCACTGCGAATCATCGTCTTATCTGTATTGCAGACCAGCTTGTCGTGCAATGGACAAAATGAGGTGTTCAGCTTCTCCATGATGACTTTATCTTTTTCGATTTCCTTACTGCGGGATGCAATTCCGGCCTTTCTTTCTGCAATTTCACGTTGCAGCGTAGAATCCTGGGCGGCGAGCTGTTTGCGTTCCTCCTCATCTGGAGATGTTACGGTAGACACCTTGATTCTGGATTCTATCCCAGCAATCTGGCTTCGAATTTTTTGGATGCCGGCGACCGCATCGTTGTAATTGCTAAGCAAGGTTATATAGGTGTTTTGCCGTTCCTCGCTTTTAGCAATCTCCATGAGGTCTCGATCCACATCAGCCAGTGCGCGGGTGGGTTTGCCACCCTCAAATCGGGCACGCAGTTCGGTGCTTTTGATTTCACGATTCAGCCCGGTACGCGAATCGTAAATTTCCTTATACGCCGCATCTACATCATCCAGCCCGAACTTGGCGGGCATTTGTGGAAGCGTCTTCGCAAGCACACGGGCAACGGCCGGCGGCACGGTACACAACGAAATAACCGTGGCATAATCCAATGTCATGGGAATCAGTCCGCTGGTAACCAGAAACTCGCTGAGGCTACCGGATTTCATTGAGGTTAATAATTTTCTTGATGTAATCACCTTCATGGAGTCCAGGCTTACGCTGGTGCTCTCTTCCAGCAACAAGCGGACGCTGTCCTGGGAAGTCGTGCTTCCTTCCACCTTGACGGTGCGGGATTTCCCGTTTGCCGTGCGGCGTATTTCTTTGCCACCCAAAAGCCTCACCGCGACCTCGGCCTTTTTCAATCCTTCGGTTTCAGTTATACCGGTAAGTGCAAAACGAATTGCCTCTAGCACACTGGATTTCCCCGTGCCAATTTTTCCTGTGAGCACATTCAATTTGCCTGGAATTAACTCAAAAGAATGAGCGCCCTTGTAAGACGGAATGCTCAGTGCGTCAATAACCATGTATTTCTCCTTCTCTATAAATAGATTTGCGTTATTTCATAGCTCTGATAGCCAAAGTCTTGTTGATATCGCTCCAGTGCTTGGCAGACTTCCATCACCTGAGAAACAATACTTCCTCCATAAAATAACTTACCATACTGTGCGCAAAGAACTTGCAGTTTTTCTAGCTCCATGTCATCGCGTGTGCCGTAATGCAGGCCTCGTGACCTAACCAGTTCCGCTTGACAGCGGATGCGATAAAATAGCTTGTCATATAAGGTGCAGGTGCTCTCATACTCATCCCATAGCGTATTGATTTTCTTGCGGTAGTGTCTGGTGTATGAAATCCGCACATCGCGCTCTTTGGCCAGCTGTAAAATCTGAGTATACAACGTTAGAAGCTCATTTTTGTATAATGGCTTGTGCCGCTGTACCGCCACATGGATGGTAGAGGGACTCCTGATTGAAACGTTTTCTTCCTCAATGATAAAAACTGTGTCCGGAATCAAGGGTTTCGCGAGATATTCCGTATCGTTTACTTGTATCATAAATAAAATCCTCCTTATCTCCAGTCGTCTATATAAGAATCTGGAGATAGTATGAAGGAGGAGGGGGATATGCAAAAACAGCCGGATTTAATCCGGCGTTAAGACTATCTAAAGGGACAAAGTTTAATGCAATATAGTAGTAACCCGCGGCTTGCGCCAAGGATAGCCGAGGGGCAATAAATGCACTATTTAGCTGGGAAACACCTCGGTATGCTAAAACCACTATTATTACGGTTGCGATAAGGAAGGGGGGAAGAAGTCCGGTAAAATCAACTGTTTAATGCAGCAGCAAACAGGTAATGTATGAAAAGGGGGACAAATGCAAGCGTATCCCTTTTGTTTGATTGTTCCGCGTCTATACAATATATTATGATCATTGTATAATTTCTATTATCAAACATGACACGATGTTGTCGTGTTTGCTGTGTTATGATTGAAATAAAAGGGATCTAAAATGAAAAAGGAAATTTCTATTATTGAAAGGCCAGAGAAATTCACTGAGCAATACTTGGAAGCTTACGGTAATATGACATGGTATGATTTTGTGACAGCCATGCCGTCGTTGGTATTCGTCGTCACAGGTTGGAAATCGAACGGTAAGGAAAACGCCTGTCTACAATCTTGGTCTACCTTTGCGGGAGGCGGAGCTGACAACTTTATCTGTATCATGGGAAAAGTCGATAAAGGCGGGCATATGTATCAATCACTGAAAGAAACGAAGGTATGTGTGTTAAATTTCCCTTCAAATGACATTTACGACCGATGTATTAAAACGATTGGTAATAATCAGTTTGAAACAGATGAAATTACTGCTTCCGGCTTAACGGCGGAGGTAGCCTCAAAGGTCAACGCGCCGCGAATCAAAGAATGTTTTTTAAATATCGAATGTGAATTTTTATGGGAACATGAGCTTTTCGAGGGAAGCAAAGAAGTGGCGGTTGCGTTGAAAGCAGTCAACATCTGTATGGATAGCGAACACTACGACCAAAGCAAATTCGGTAGATACGGAGAGAGCGGTTATTTGTTTCAAGTTGACCAACCCACTAATCCGGAAACGGGAGAAACGACACCTTTCGGGCCCGGAATATTGGAGCAAGGTAATCCAATTCCTTGGATTACAAAATAAGTAATTTTTACGTACATTAGGTTTGCTAAACATTCCCCCAAACTCCCATTTACAGGATTCTTCCGGCATGGACGCAACGAACACCACCCTCGTTAGGTGACTTTTATTGTAGCAAAGTTTGTCCTTTGATTTGACTAAAGGGATAAAGAAGCAAGGGCTAGTCCCTCTATTATTAAAATTGGGATCATGAAAGACAGCCGGATTAAGCACGGCTGTCTCTGTTATTTGTCTGATTTGCGCGATTTCAGATTGTTATACGCATTGTCCTGCCGCCGCTGGCGGCCGACAATGTGTTCATCGGATTCATGGCCGTCCGCCGCGCAATTAAAATCCGTAACCGAGAATTCTTTAAATGGTAGCTTTTGGGTTAGCAGTCGTTCCAAAATTTCCGGCTTTTCCGTCTCAGGCGATTTCTCAGCCTTTTTTACCTGCTCTTCTTTCTCGGATTTTTCTTTGTGCTTATGTATTAAAGATGTGCCGCCGGCCAACAAAAGCATACCGCCCATGCCACATAACGTACCAGCAACCAGTGCTAGAAACATAAAAATATAGCCCCACATAAAAATCCGCCTTTCTATAGTAACGCGGCAGCTGCCGCCTCAATGCCTTCCGCAGCGCTTTCCGCCGCTTCAACGCCCTCAATGGCACCGGGGATATCGGCAGGCGCTTCAGGCACGCCCACGTCAAACACTTCCTCTCCTGGAACAACATCCCGCACGCCAAGCATGTCAAAATCAGGCTGAAGACTTTCCACTGAATCAGGATTGCTGACCTCCATGTTAATGCCCGGCAGTTCCATATCGGCTCCGCGCTCATATAGTGACTGGTCGGCCTGCTCAAAGAACCTGTCGGCTGACTGGTCGTCCGTAAATCCGCCGGCCGGTTCGCCAGTAATGACGTCGTATATCCCGGTGGGATCAATCGTAAGATCTTGTTCTCCGATGGTGAGATTGACCGCTCCTATGTCGAATGGTTCTGTGAGATTATCCAATGAGAGCATGTCTTCCATCACTGCATCCGAAATCTCGTATGGCACGCCTGCCTCCAGCATAGAATCCTCAAAGGCTTCGTATGCGTTAGCGGGGACCGGTGATACTTCAATAAAGCCCTCTACCAAATCGGTAAATTTAGAAGTATGGTCGAGTACGTCTGTCTGCCCGGCCATAATTTTCGAAATAGTATCAAACACCTGAGAATAGTTCTCAATGCCAGCTTCCCATAATAGGTCAGATATCGGCTGAATGACATCGTTTTCCGGGGACATCAGCCCATCGGTATCGGAAAAATAATCGTCAAGAATTTCTTTAACCTTATCCGAAATATCATCATGCACACCACGTTCCATTTCACTGCCATCAGACGTAGAAGTCTCTTGTTTATCCAACTCTGCGGCTGGAGTTTCTGTGCCATCATCATGAGCGGCAACAGCCTGTGCCAGTGTTTCATCCTCAGCATTCGGATCAACCTTTTTATCTACGGCAGCCAAATCAGTGATTTCATCCACTGAGATTTGTTCCCGTTCCGGCTCAATCTGGCCTTCCGGCTCCGGCACCGTCTCATCAGCGGAGACGCCGATTTTCTCTCCGGCATCAAGCTCCGGGGCCTTCGCGGCTTTTGAGGGCAATTCGGTTTCAGTTGCCGCATCTGGTCCAGCGGTTTCGATGGGTTGCTCTTCAGGAAGCTGTGTTGCCGTCTCCGCTGCGGACGGTTGTTCAACATCCGGCTGAGGCGTTTCAGGCGGAGAAGATTCCATATCGGGCTCTGGTTTTTCAACGTCCTGCGGTTGCTCCGGCTTATCACTCTCAAATTCCCGCCATTTATCAAAATCCGTGTCGGCGTATTTGGAAATGTGCTCCTGAATGGAATCCGGACTGTCGGAAGGCAGCTCCGATTTGTCAACCGTGGCATAGTGTTCGTCATATTTTCCGGATTCGGAAACTCCGAACCGATTATACAGCTCGCCGCTGTCATGGTCATAGGAAACAGAGGATTCCGGGTTGGCAGCATTAAACTTTTCTACGTCGCCAAGGATTTTGTCTGTACCCCGGTCAACCATGTCAACAATCTTTTTGTCGGTATCGTTGCTGATGTACTCAATGCGACCGGCGCGGCCCACCGCATGATCTTCGGTAGTGGCGGCACGGGTAAAGCGGTCTTCAATGGTAGAACCATTTACCTGGGAACGGACGTCACGCAACAGTTCAACCCGGCTTTCCATTGCTGAAATGCGGTCCTGCAAAACATCCACGCCGGTACGCAATTCCGCTTTCAGACTTTGAATGTCCGTCGGCTGCATATCCTCCGAAGAAGCGTCTCCCCGGCTGACTGCCGTTTCCAGCTTATCAAGCTTACTGTAATCTTCCTGAAAACTTTTAAGTTCTTCCTTAGCTTCCGGAATGGTGCGTGTCTCCAGCCGGTTAGCCTCCGCCAGCATATTGTTTTCCACACGGGAAGCGTACATATCCTTTGCTCTGTCCGCATATTGCGTTTTTAAGTCATCCACGGATACGCCTCTGGTTTGTGCGAGATCCGCAAACGGGTCGCGCACATTGCGGGATTCAAAAGTATCGCAGCGGTTTTCAATCCGGGTCCGGTCACTGGCGCTTAGTCCGGTATCCGTGCGGGCGCTTTCAAAAGCAACTTTTCCGTCCGGCCCTACCAGCGTCTTGGAATCTCCTATTTCCACAAGCCGCATTCCGGGGACATTGAAGGTCTTGCCGTCGCCGATATCAATCTTTGCCACATAATCAGTAGGCTGAAAGATTTTAACGTTTTCAGTTGAGTTATATGTTTGCCCTTTGGTTGAATCTATCCCCAGATCAATGCCATATTCGGGGATATCCACACGAATAGCGCTGATTTCCTCACGGGCAACTCCGGTGGCGTCGCCATGGTCGAAAGCCCCCAAATCGTCACGAAGGGGCGTTTCCCGTTCTACTCCCTTATCGGTGGCGTTTTGCTCAACCTCAACTTTTTCCTCGTGGCTGTCCTTAATGACCCCGCAGGCGAATTTGACTGCCCGGATGATTGCGGTTTCAAAGATATTCGATTGGTAAAAACGCATACCCTTGAGAAATACGTCTACCTTGGTTACAGGCAACCCGTCAATTTTCTCTCCTGACAAATAGGCATTGTAGGTCATGCCCATGCGGTGATAGGCGTCAATGGTGTCGCGGTGCCAGCTGCCACCATTCTTATAGCTGGCTTCCAACTTGCCTTTGTGTTCTAAATACCGCTCACGGGCTAAATCCTGGTCAGTCGGTTGAGAATCAGGAATGCCCGTTTGTTCTGCCTCTACTGAGTCGGTGCTGTGTTTCTCCGAGAGCAGGCGTTGTGCAGTGGAGGAAAAAGCTTCTACATAAGATCCGCCTTTGGTTTCGGCCTCTTCGGCGCTGCGAATCGCATCCTGTAGATTGTCCCTGCCCAGCACCTCGTCATCCAATCCGATGGAAGTAACATCGGCCGCCAGCTCGTTGATTTCCTCTTGATCCGGCAGCTTATAAAGCACAGATTCCTCAGGCTCTGTGACCGCATTCTCTGAGGGAGAAATCTCAACAAATTCAGAATCAGGCGGCAGCTCATCGGGTTCGGGCAAATCCTGAGGAAGCATATCTGTATCTGGATGGTCATACTGCTTCTGCAAGCTTGGATCTAATCCACTATCATGAAAATCCGGGGACTCTGGGCGCTGTGCCGTTTCCAGGTCGCGCCGATTTTGTTCATCCAGCTCTTGCTGATGTAATAAATCTATTTGGTCCATCAAATAAGCCTCCTTTGCTTGTTGCAGGTAGTATGACCGTTCTGTTCTATTACAACATCGAAAAACAATCATACTATCTGTGAAAAAGCAGGGAGATGATTTTTTGAGTAATATAGAATCAACACTGGCCAGCCATCCGAAACGTTGTATAGACAGGAAATACCGTGACGGTACAAAAATCATTGGGTATTGCTGGTGCTCCATCCATAAAGGCTATTTGACGGTTCCACTCCTGCGGCAGCACGACTGCTTGGGTAAGCAGTGCAGGTTTCTACAACGCTTTGATGACACGCCCTTCTGGGTAGAGCGGGCGAAAATGAAGACCAAGCGTAAAGAGGGTAAAGAAGGGAGCCTTAGGAGGAAATTAAAATGAGAAGGGAAAAAGTCAGTCTTTGGGGCTTACTGGTGGCAGGTATTATCGTTATATCGGTAGTAACCACATTGATTCACCGGGGAAATCCTCTCCCCTATTACTGGGGGAGTGACGGGGGGGAGGGTTTAAATCCATCCGCCAGTCAATCTTCAGACGAGTCGCAAGCAAATATGGTTCAATACGCAAATGAGCATCCACCCTTCACCGTGGATGTTCCGGGAAACTGGACCAAAGTGATAAAGAGCGGATATATAACATGGATCGACCGTACATCGGCGTCTTCTTTTCAAATTCAAATCGGAGAATATACGCCTGTTATAACAGAAGTCACACAAGCTTCGGTAGGTGAGGAAATCACTGCGTTCGGTGGCGAACTGGTACAGTTCTATTGGATAGATGAGTGGAATTATGCTTGTATGTACCGGACGTTTACTGATACGAAAAGTGTGGCAAACATTGAAATCACTGCCTTTAATCAAGAAAATATTGTTCGTTTTGTATTTATGGTCAATGAGGAGTACTACTCCGAGCTGGAGAATATTATTGCGCAGATAATTGATTCATTTGTATGGGACCGATTTGCACAATAATAGAAGCAAACCCATTGAGAAAATTTTCGGCAGGCTTGCTCATATCTTATCTTTTCAAGTTGGTTAAACTAACTTTATTTGCCGTTGTTTGCTTGAAAGAATGAATGGTTGAAAAACTAGATGCAAATGAGAATTTAAAGGCCTGTGAGCAATCGGCGTGAGTTAGCACAATGGTAGGACATAAATTTGATTAACTTGTGCCCAATTATGATACTCTTCAATAATTTCAAAACCATCATACGAACATCCGGCGGTTTACTACCGACACCTTAATATTTTGATTGGTATGTACAAGCACCTTGAACTCAAGTCCAAGTTTTTTCCATTGATAATTTGTCAGATTTAACACAGTGGCCGCTTCGTCCGCTGCTTCAAGGGTAGCGAAAATCTCGTTCAACATTCCTTCAAATTCTTTCAGGCTGATACGATTGACGCAGGGCGATTCGCCGATAGCCAGATTTTCGGGGTTATGTCTGGGGCAGGTGTAATACAATGTCTTACCGATCTGTTCGAGTGTCATCACAACATCTTCACCATCCGGATGCCCGCCGCACACCAATATGGTTTCCCGCCAAAAACCTGTGATCATTCGGTTATTCATGTGATTCTCCTTTCAAAACAGCCAGCCAAAGAGCAAGCAGACGAGAAATCCGGCAAGTACAAATGGAGCGAAAGGATATTGCTTTTCCAGAGCTTCCTTTGCTCTTTTTTTTATGGCATAGATGCCGATGACAATGGTGGCAAAAACGGCGTAGATAACGGATGAAGCGAGAATCAGGATGATAATGCCCCGTATTCCCAGACACCAGCCCAATGCGCTCATCATTAGTATATCTCCGCCGCCGCCGTCAAAAAAGAAGGCAAGCGACCAGAAAGTCAAGGCGCCGATCAACAATCCTATAAAAGAATAGACAATATCCATTTGACCGGACACAACAGCCAACGGTAATATAACGGCTGGGAGAACCGGAAACAAGAAGATAGGAATGACTCCGCTTTTGCAGTCGTAGTATGTCGCAATCACCAACGCAACAGCAATTGCAACGGTAGTGTAAATCTGGTATGTATATAACACAGGATTTCCTCCATAAAAAGTTGAGGGGCTTCCCCCATTAAAATGATGAAAGCCCCAAATGAATTATGCGGCGGCGGACCATTTTTCTTTGAAGTTCTCAAAGCTTTTTTGATCGACTGTGCCGGTAAGTTTCCACGCTTCTTTCTCCAGATAATCCATATCCAGCGTATCCAGTTTTGCATCCTTAGATGCCCATTGATGTTTGACGCAATCATAGTAGACGGTTCCATGGTCGGTATTGACATAGATACGGCGCAAGGTGTTGCTCTTGTTAAAAGATGAAACGCTTTGGATAACCGGCCTGATTTTTCCGGAAACAGCGGCGCTGTCCGTTGCAGCAGTTTCCTTTGCGTATTCACCGTAAAACAATTCAAACAGCTTAACCGTAATGTCAGTGTCAAAAGACGCAGTGTGAAATTCCTCTCCCGCCAAGCCGTAAACACCGGCAATGGTCTCCAACTGATAATTCGGAGCGGATTTTACCAGATCCCGCGCCATCGCCAGCACATCTATCTGGTACTTTGGCATCAGAGATTTTTCTTGCCGTTTATAGAGTGCCTGCAAGAATCTCACATCAAAAGGCGTGTTATAAGCGCATAGAATCTGTGGCTGTTCACCGAAGAAGGTGAAAATATCCACAAAAGCCTCTTCTTCCACAGGCTTGTCGGCTAAAAATTCGTTGGTGATTCCGTTTAACTCGGTAATCTTCGGATCTATAGTAAAAGGCGGCTTAATATAGGTATGCAGTTCGTCCACCATAGTCAGATTCCCGCCCTGAATGGCAAACTTTTGAGCAGACAGCTCTAAAATACGGTCATCTGCGGGCTTGAGGCCGGTGGTCTCCGTGTCAAAAATGATAATTTCCGAGTGTGTTTCCATCGCTTCCAGTACGCTTTTCTTGAGATTGTCGTTCTGCCATGTAGTAGGAACGATTTCTCTGAACACATCATCCTCCACAACGGGAGGATCAACCGAAACAGGCGCCTCTGCGGATACCGACGCAGGTATTTCCTCCGCAACCAACGACGATTCTTTCTGGGGTTCTGCAATCCCGTCACCAGCTGATGGAATGACATTCTGTGGCTCGGAAGGTTCTACAGTGACCGTCGACGTTTCCTCCTGGAGCTCAGGCAAAATAACTGGATCCAGCTTTTTTGCGGATTTCTGCTTTTTTTGCCCTGACGTTTTCTGTTCGGCAAGGGCTTTGGCAATCTCCGATTCAGGAATCTCCTGGTCGGAATATATCTTACCTGCGCAGTCAAAATCCAGATAACGGATTGCGGTTCTGTCAAACGCCCGAATAGATGCCATCGTACCTGGAATGTTCTTGGCAATCGGCGTAACCAGCGTTTCAGCGACACTTTCGCCGAATTCATGGACCAGCCGGCCTTTGGCATCACGCAGAGTGCATTGTATGAAGCAATGCTCCTTACTAACTTTGATGGGCGTATAGTCGTAAGAGATGCCCTGATCATTGAAAATCTGATTGTGGATGATGTCCCAAAGAACGTTGTGCGGAATAATGGTGGCGGGACCGCTATTCCGTTGTATTGTGGCAGGTTCAAATTCAAATTCTCTATTTAAATACCTGCTTTGAATTGTTTTCATGTGGGTACCCCTTTCAGGTTTTATTAAAGCGTGAAATGATAAACTCCTGTTCGTCATATCAGCTTCTGTGTATAGTATGATTGAAAACATCAATTCCCAATGTACAACAAACCGCTGAATAAAGTGTTTTGAAAAATGGGTCAGATTTTCCATTCAATCTGGACGTTTTCACTTGTGGCCCGGATATTGGTAATCAGCCCGTCCACCACAAGCCGCCTGTCCTCAAAGCAGTTTGTATCCGCAAGGTGCTTTCCCGCTCATGTGGAAGCCCTTTTGACACCGGGAGTAATAAGCGTCCGTTACGCTCTTCTGGATTGTTTCGCGCTCCAACTGTGCGAACACAATACAGATATTGAGCATGGCCCGGCCCATTGGGGTACTTGTATCAAACTTTTCTGTGCTGGAAACAAACTCAACATTGTATTTTTGAAATAGCTCCATCATATTCGCAAAATCCAGTATGGAACGGCTTATGCGGTCTAACTTGTAAACCACGACTTTTGAGATAAGGCCCTTTTCTATGTCGCGCACAAGCTCTTGAAAATGGGGACGGTCTATGTTCTTGCCGGAATAGCCCTTGTCGGTGTACTCTTTACAACTACCGCCTTTCAACTCGTATTTGCAAAAATCAATCTGGCTTTCAATACTGATACTGTCTTTCTTGTCCACAGATTGCCTTGCATAGATAGCGTCTATTCGATTATTCATGTTTAGCTCCCTTTCTATGAGGAAAACGGAAGCCAACCTACAAGTATATTATACCATTTTCGGCCCCCTGCGGCAATGTTGTCACCTATTTACGCCGATTGTCCGCATACTTGCTGAATACATCAAAAAGGCGTTTTTCAATCTCACGCTTGCGTCGTTCCCGCTCTTTCGGGGGAAGTATGGGCGTAAGGTTTTCAATGGTAATCGTTTTGTTCCCAAAAGGAACCGTTTTAATCTCACTTTGGTATTTAACCGTAGCTGGCATAATGTATTCCCTCCTATATCACAGCATTGTTATATGTTCCGTTGTTCCCTCTGTCCTGTGGGGGAACACAAAAGGCCACCACTTTTACAATCAAAAGTGATGGCCTTTAATCTTTCCTCACACTTCGGGCCAAGTTCGGGCTGTTGACAAAGTGGAGATTTATCAGATGAAATGCTGATTTTTATAGATTTGATATAAAAAGATACTTGTTTTCCCCATAACCGGAAACAGATAGGCAGATACC